>Ga0055584_100000810_pt1 | contig 29909 bp, 16 predicted proteins | sample OSDHelmetaG_FD_58716 | JGI IMG/M metagenome (GOLD analysis project Ga0055584, IMG submission 58716) | Pelagic marine sediment microbial communities from the LTER site Helgoland, North Sea, for post-phytoplankton bloom and carbon turnover... | ecosystem: Environmental > Aquatic > Marine >... | reverse complement strand
GGCGGCGGCGGCGGCAACTCCCCCGCCTACGGAGCCCAACGCTCTCATGGTCGACATGCTGCAGACCATCGGAACTATGCTGGATAAGGCCGCAGCCTCGGCCGCAGCTCGTGATGAGGAGATCACTGCCTTGCAGGGCGAGATCTCCAACTTGACCAAGAAGTTGCAGACCATTGAGGAGCACCTCTGCTGGGTCTACAATGGAGAGCAAGATCCGGGAAACGAGATCACGTCCCTAGAGGGGACGACCTGGGTCTAGTAGACGTTACGGACGATCTGGAGGCAGTAAGCCTCTCAGGTCTCCGTGACATTCTCGACGATCTCGGGTACTCAAGTGAGGGCGATAGGGAGGACATGATTCGTAGGATCATCTCCCTATCTCTCTGAGAACTAGCGGCGCTTCTTCTTGTTGGAGGAGCGCCGCTTTTTTAGCTGGTTCTTTGTGAGAGAGGACAGGACCTGATCCGCAGACTTGATCTCCTTCTTCTCCTCGACACTGTCAGCTCGCTTAGTGGGGGTGATCCCCCACATAAGCTTCATAGTGTCCAGGCTTAAGGGAGAGCTCACGGCTTGTCCGTCTTGTACGCCGATCTAGATGCCCGGAACGTAAATACTGGGGGAGTAAAGTGCTCCCGAAGCCCGAACCCTAGCCCCGGCACGTCATAGGAGAAGGCAGGAACACCAAACGGATTGGTGCCTACTCGACAGGTAGCAGACTTACCCATACTAGATGCTCCGTTCTGGGAGTTGACCCAAAGGGGGACTAGAGAGGAGTCGATTTGAGACAACGGCTCGGAGAGCTCGGACCAACCGCTGGCCCATACTCCGGGCAGATCTCCGGCAGAATTCTGAAACTGCTGTCCAGGACCGCAATGCGAGTACCAGTACAGAGAGCCTGCGCTGTCCGCAAACCCGGTAGCTGAGGCCACCTCTGACGAACCTAGGTGGGCTAAACTTGTGAACAGCCGGTCACCCGTCACAAATGCCCTGATTACTGCGAAGTAAGTGTACTGAGATCTATCGATCTCTATCGAAACGTCTTCTGTGCCCTTAATGTGGCACTCATTGGGGGGCGTATACTGAGGATGTCCTACAGCGCCCGGTACAGCAACGGCCGACTCACTCCATTTGAAAATGACGCCCGTTGACCTGGAATGTCCTGTAGCTGCCGGGTAGTGCTGGTCGACCACTTCGTGGGGCTGCTTGTCCAGGGAGGACAGGCTGACCGTAGAGGTATGGACCCTTTCGGCCATTGAATGCTCCTCTAGGTGGTCGAAGTTAGTCCAATCCTCCGGGTTAGACGAAGATCCTATCTTCAGTCGGTAGATATCTACTGCAAACCCCGCCTTAGCCTCCCACGCTCCGACAGCATGGGACAGGCACGACTCCGACACCCCAATGGGGGGCGGAGAGGTAACCCCATCGGCAGATTGAGGGCAGCTGTGGTAAATCCCCCAATCCGCTTGCTTTTCTGGCGTATTTACGTGGTCCGGTAGGGGGTCGAGGCTGCCGTCGGCGTAGGTACCCGACTTTTCAGAGCTGTATTCGTAGATGTCCGTGGTCTGAGACCAAACACGGGGAGTAATCGACACATGCCACGAGAATTCTGTGAGCAGGGTTCCGTCCGGGGCATCAATGGGGACCACAAATCCTGTTGGGCCCGGCATTACTACGCCATTTCTATGGAATAGGAACTCGGCATCGCGCGCCGTAGAGGTATACCCGTCCGACACTCCCCTTACTAGATACTGGGAGACGGAGCCTCTTTTGCGGCTGAGGGCCTCACACTGGTACCAAAGAGGGTCGTTTGAGTGGTGCCCTACGATAGACGCACCGCTAACCCCCCTATGGAACTGCACAGACTGGTCGTGCGTTACCTGAACCCATGGCTGACCCTGATCGGTATATGTCAGATTCAGGGCCGAGTCCGGCACCGCTACGCTACTCATTCCTTGGGGAGTTGCCAGGCCCGCTGGCGCGGGGGCGACCGCAGTCTTGGAGTTGACAGATCCCAATACCCCCGACCCATTGAGCTCATTTACAAGCCTCACCGAATCTTGGTCGTTACTCGTCCCCAAAGTGTACGCATTGTCCCCCAGCCCCAGGGCAGTGATATCCGCATCCAGGGCCGAATCCGTGAGGTATCCGATCCTCTCGGTTGACCTGAACCCTCCGGCGGACCCGTAAAGTGGCTGAAACATGCCTGTAATGGGCCCTAGCCCGTTAAAGGCAGATTTGCCGAGAGACATGTTTCCCGTCTGCTGTCCCAAGGCAGAAGCTGAGCTGGACGGGTAGTAATTGTCCGCCGCAGGCGCCAGAGTGAACGTATGAGAGCTGGCCACATTGGAATAGCGAAGGCCGGTATGGAACTGCACTTTCTCCGGGCCGGAACTGAGATACTTGGTGACCGCATCCCTATACCTGAAGTTCCTTGCCGTTACGGTGCCTCCAACTGCGGCAGAGCCTGTGAGGTATGCGGGAGGACGAACGTCAGTTACTTGAAGTGCGGAGAAGATTAGTCTGCCATTGTTGGCGTCACTCCCCGCGATCTCCTCGTATGGCAACGGAATAACCGGAGAAGTGCCTCCCCCCAGCTCCGGCAGTGTCGCGTACAACTCCACAGCCTTAGTGGAGTCCAGGCTTTCCGTACTGGACAGTCGCAGCGTGTAGAAATCGATGGTGACAAATAGAGGCTCACTTGTCTCCGCTCTCCCCTTGTTGAGGGACCCATCTTCTCGGAAAGTCGGGCTCTGTCCTCCCAACCCGTTATCTCCGAAATCACTGAATGTCAGGCCAGTTTGGATGTCCTGGCTGGTAGCGAATGCCTTCTCTACCAGGTCGCCCGTAGAGCCCGCCGCAACTTCGATCGTCATCTCCTTCGTTGCGATAGCTGTTCCGTCGGCACGCCTGATGGCGATCAAGAACCCAGTATGGGTTGCCCAAGGGGTGGCCATGTCGGCCCCATAGATAGCCTCTAGAATATGCGAGCCAGCAACACTGACACGCAGGTTCAGGTACTCAGAAGAAAAGGATCTGCCGACGGGCATCCAAATTCTTGTACCGCTCAGTTCATTAATGGCTGGAAACTGCCCTGCCCTGCTTTGGGCCAGAGACAGGCTCCCTCCTCGGTGAGGGGACCAGCGAACAATATGAGAGGAGTCGGACACAGTGCCTGTCAGAGCCGCATCAATACGGGAGCGGTCTGAGGCAGGCAGGGCAATAGACTCGAAGAAGTAACCGTTTCGGAAGATCTTTCTGTCTGCCTCTGCGCCCAGAAGGTCTATCTCTGGTGCATAGACGTTCCACTGGGAATTATTTACGATGCCGTCGTCGTATTGGGTCCAGGTAGCCCCACCGCCCAGGAAAAATTGACTGAAGGGGCTACTCTCTTGTGAGAACCCTGGGATTGCGTGGTTGAGCAACCAGAGAGCCTGGCCGGTAGGATTCGAGCTCATGTCTGCGAAGAAGCTGAACTTAATGAACCCGCTGGGGCCGAGGGACACTACGTTGTCGGAGAGCAGACCTAAGTTTGCTGCGGTGACGGCAACCGTGCCTCCTCCCGTGTACTCGATAGAGGCCAAGCCATCCGCATCCTTTTCGATGTCGTACCAGTCCGACCCAATGTAGTCCCCCTGGGGCGCATAGGGAGAGGTGCGGAGAAGCGTAAGGATAGGGCTGTGAGATGATGCCTGTGAGAGGCTCTCCTCGTAGAGCTCGAGCGAACTCAGCTCACTTTTCTGGTAAGCCGATCCGATCATCATCGAGTCGGCAATGTCTATGTATGCGTGGCTCCACCTAGCGGCCTTTAATCCACAAGAGATGACGGTCCAGGCCATAAAGTTGGGCCGGTGCCCTCCCTCGTCCTGCGCATAAAGCGCAAGACGAATTCCAGAGGATACAACCATCGCCTCTACCCGGAATAGGAAGGAGTGCGTGGCCTCTCCTGCTCCGGTTCCGTCATCCAATGAGACCCACAGAACTCTTCCAGGCAGGTGCTCCGCAAAGTCCGAGGGTCCTCCGAATAGGGTCTGACCCTCCGGGAGGGAAAGCACATACTCGTGCTTGGTCTGAAACAGTGAGTAATCGGAGCTGCTGAGCGTAATGCTGCCCACCGAGCTCCCTGCGGTCGGGTAGTTTAAGTCTAACTCTGGGAAGCCGAGACTCGCTGATGCCGTATGGGCGTAGTAGCGGTCTGACCAGCCGGGCATGAGATGCGCGGATTTTCCAGGCCAGGCCCCGAAAATGCCGTGGGAGCTGGAGTTTTCGAACAACGTGTAGTTCGCGCCCGAGGTCCAGGTTGGGGACTCCGTAGGACTAAATCTCCCAAATCCCACGGAAGAGCGAAGGGCGAATAAGGGGGCCACCGCAGAAGACAGTATGGGGCTCATACTGAGTACGGGAGACTCCCTATTGATCGTAGTTGCCCCTGTGATCGTTAGGGCTCCGATCCTTAGTCCCTGAGGAACGTTGATCTGATCGGTAGAGGTGTCTGTCGCCTCTCCCGTCAAATCTGCGTACCGGTTGTCCATAATGACAAGGGCCGAAGAGGAAGTATCGGGGAAAGGCCCGCCGGGGAAGAGCTTTGTGTGCTGGGGGTCCTCCGCAGTACCCGCCATGACCTTAATCGCGGGATCTGCGTACCTACTGGTCGCCTCTAGAGAGGAACCGGACGCCTCGGTAAGGACATCTGAGGGGACGGACTCCCTCTTACGATCCACCGTAGAAGAGTCAGTGTGCAGCCTCAGGGCCCTAGCTACCCGATCGGCAGCCCGCCCACTACTGAAGTTGGCGTGGGCCCGCACATACCCACCCTGCGCCGGGTTGTAGACCCGGACATCGATAGCGTACCCGGTGGAGGCACTTACAGAGCTGATAGAGTAGAAGTCCGGGTCATTGACACGGACATGCAGAGCAGAGCCCTCACCGATCCAGTGAGCCTGGATTGCGCGGGCCACTCCCGCAGACGGGGTGTACGTGCCTTCGGCCACCTTATCTGCGGCATCCGCAAAGGCAGTGACTCCGGAGGTGACCTCTACTGCGCCAAGTACTGGGTCTTGCGCGGTTCTTTTGCCGCCTACGGAGAAGACCACGTTGTACAGGTTAGCAACCTGAGTGACGGCCGTGGAGATGAAGCCCGCCCAAGTGGTCGCGCCATCAAAGGCGTTTTCGATGGGCTGTACGGTGAATACCCCCGTATCGACGGACAGCTCGTGGACCTCGTAGAATCCAGCATTGGGGCCGTTTACGATTCGGAGAAGTGTGCAGCCGATCCCGTTGGAGGACCTGACGGTAGCGTTCTCACTCCAGAAGAGGTGCGTGTTGTCCTTGAGATGCACAACGTCGCTGGAAGTCGTCCCGGTAAGGGTAATGGTCCTTGCCGCGGCCGTAGTCGATGCCGACAGGAAATGGGCATCGGCATCCGAATTGACCCCAGCGTTCCGGGTCTTTACGTTACGAATTCTCTCCAGGTGGAGGAAGCTGGTTCCGGGGGAAACGTCTCCATCCGCGCCATCACGGTGGTTCCTCACAAAGACCAGTCCGGTCTTAGAAGAAGCGTCCCCTGCGGCGGTCTTGTCGTTCGCCACGAACATCATCGCGGCTTGAATAGCCGCCTGGCCCTCGCTAACTACCTCGAAGGAGCAAGAAGTAGTGCCGACCAGGTCCGCAGTTCTCCAGTCCTTGTAGTCGACCGGAGGAGTAAGACGGATCTCCCGGTAGCTCAGAAACTCGGAGAGAGTGAACGGAGTCTCGTCCGCAAACAGAGTTCCGCCGGTGTCCGAGACAAATACGACCTTGCCGATGTCTGTATCGGAGAAGACAAACGTAGGGTCTGCCGTAAGGACCAGATCGTCACCCCGCATCTCGAGAGAGCCTGCGCCGGTCATCTCTGCGGTCAGGGAAGCGGGGCGATCTCGGTTGGAGGCGACGCTTAGGCTGATCGGGCCGTGGGTGATCCGTCCCTCGGCGCCACCACCTTGCTGAGAGCCTCGGAAATCGTAGCTCTGTCCCTGGTAGAGGCCATCAAAAGACATCCTCCGCCAGACACGACGAGTGACAAATGCGTCTACCTCTGCGGCAGTCTTGACCGTAGACCGGGCAAGGAACTCTGAAGGAACTTCCCCGAGAGGGGCTTCCAGTCCCAGCACAATCCGCAACACCCCCGTGATGGGAGTCGTCCCGTCCTCCGCAACCCGATCGGGAGGGAAGTCGGCAATGGGAGGGCTGAACATCAGAACGACGTTCTGAGCAAAGCTTCCGTCCGTAGTGACCGTTGCGCTCCCCAGTCCCCCAGACTCACTTTCGTTCAGAATCAAGACGTTGTTGTGATCTGTCGGACGGACTTCGAGCTCTGTTTCAGAGATCACGGTCTCTACGTAGTACGTCCCGTTGTGGGAAATAGGCGCAGTGATGGAGGACCCGGAAATAGTTACCAGGTCCCCCTTGATGACGCCGTCAGTAGAGAACGTAGCGGAATCGCAGACCAGCACACAGCCGTCTGTGACGGAGCTGATGACCGTAGCGGCGGTCTTCTCGTACTGAAGCCCCAGCAGGTTTCCGTTGTCCAGCGGGACAGTAGAGTCAGGCACGCTGGAGGTCGGCGCTCCGCTCTCAGATACAAATGTGGGGACAGTTACCGATCCGGTGTACCCGGAGGTAACGGCTCCTACGCGGACAACCCGTTGATCCGCCTGGATCTGGTTGTCTTCTTGGTCCTGCACACTGAAGAAGTCTGCGATATCTAGGAGAGTGGATGTCCGGGATAGCCCTCCCCCAACAAATACCCGACTTTCTGCCCCCAGAATGGAGTCAAGAGCGTCGGAATGGGTTCCGGTTAGCAAAAGCCCTACGATACGGTTCGATGCGTCCTTCTGCAGACGAGTGGAGCCCCTTTCGATATCCAGTACCGTGGGAACAGGAACCCGCGCCTTAAGGCGGGTGTTCAGGCTGTCTTCGTTGATGGACAGCTGGTGCAAGGCTCTATTGAAGTTCTGGCTTACTCGGTCCTCGCCACGGGCAATGAATGCCGCCCCAGGACGGTTGATCTGAGTGAGAGGACGAACTGGGGAATGTGCCAGGTCTCCTGCGGTCGCTACTGCGGTGGGATGCGGGAACGAGGGAAAGCCAAAAAGATCGGCCCCATCCACAAAAGAGCTGCCGCTGTCGTTAGGCAGGATCTTGACGTAGGAGAGAGTGTCCGGAATGCCATCCAACGGAGGCGTATCTACAAGCCCCGATCCTAGACTCTGAATTCTCAAGCAACCCTCGAAGTCCGATGCCTCGATTAGAGAGGAAACGGAGGAGGCTCCGAAGGCGGTATTTAGTGCCTCTACGATGGCCGCCAGCGTCCTGTCCGCCTCCGCCGTAACGGCTACATCTAGCTGAAAGTTTCCGCTACCCTCCTCAGTTTCGAACGAGAGCTCGAACTGGGTGACCCCCGAGGTCAGGGCTTCGATGGAGTCCAGGAGCCCATCAGAGTTGATGTGCTCGGTTCCCGTGAGGTAGGGCTGAGACATGACAAAGACATCAGTGTGTCCCGCCATAAACGGCCGACGCTTAAACTTGCTCATAGGAACCTAACCTCCCAGATCACTCGAAGAGTATACTGGGTCGTCTTTGTGATGGGTTCGAAAGTCTTGTAGGCCACGGGAGCGCGGTCGCCAGAAGCGTCGATTCCGGTGGGGGCGTTTAGCTTCCAGTTATCCTCAGGGTTCCCGTCCGTAAAGAGTCCGGCCTCCGTAAGAACTACGTTGTACCCAAGGCTAAGCTCAGAGAGCCCGAACTCTCGGATAAACCGAACTGAGGTCTTAGTGGAGGACGTGGAGGACGCGGGAAACGTCACTGGAGACGCAACGGGCGCCAGGAACTCTCCCGGTGCGTAGGGAGTAGGAGTAACCAGGGAAGACACCCCAGCCTCCTCAGACTGAGAGCCGACCCCCATGCCGATGTAGGCAATGCGGTCATCCCGGTACGAGGTCCTGGGGGACACGGCCTTCAAAGAGATCAGCTCGCTGAGGTACTCTCTTCCGGTGAGGGTCCATACGTTGAACCCCTCGGTCTTCTGCACCAGCTTCCCTCGCTCGCGGGTCTCCGCCTGGAAGAATCCCTTAATAGCTGGGGCATTCTTATGCTCAACCAGCGCATCGGGGCGGAACCACCGCATTAGGTCTGAAAAATTCACAGGGACAGCCTCCGGCTAATTTCTACGGCTTTTTCTATTGATACCCCAAAGGCCTTTGCAACGACCTCGGGATCCACAGGTTTTCCATTCTCAGAGACAATGCCGCCCTTGGCGTGCGTAAAGCTCCCTCCCTCAATCAAGAGCCGATCCTTGATCCGGGTAGATTCCTTTAGCTTCTTCATGGGGACTCTCTTCTGAAGATTCTGCCGGTCATGAGCGTGGAGATGGTGATTCCCGTATCCTCGGCAAGCGTAAGAGTCGAGCCCGATACTGATACGATGAGGTACCCCACCTCAGAGCTGTCCTCGAAGAAATCTCCGGGGACAATTCCCACTTCTTCCAGGGTGATGGGGAACCCTAGGGTATCAGATAGGCCAGTACTCAGCCCCACTGAGGTCCCCGACACGGTGAAGTTGGCCTCTTGCGTGTAGATATTTACGGCAACTCCAGTTTCAGGAACGACCGCAGCAGAATACTCCGGATCGGTGGGATCCAAAAGAGAGGCAGAGGACAGCACGACGCCGGGGAAGGACTTCGCCACCGTCACGGTGTCAGTGGCCACTGACGTAATCTCGTACATTCCGTGAGAAGTGCTGGTAGTGATGTCATCCGCGATGCCGGGCCCACCAGAAGGCGTGTAGGCAAACTCCACCTCCAAGAGGTCACCCTCTTGAACCGGGGTAGCCAAGGCAGTAAGGTCTGTAGCCCCCTCATCAGTGGCCCGGCAGACGGGATTCGCAGCTACTCCGTCGTCCGTCAGGGTAAATGTTCCGGTGTGGATCAAGGCCAGTGGTCGGTACAGGGTCAGCTCTAGCTCATCCGTGGGGTGGAGCCTTTCGAGGCGATAGTCACTGTCGTCCTCGTCCTCGTCAAACGCCAGGTGGGAGATGCTGAAAGATACTGCCGTCTCGGTGGCCGTAAAAGGGAGGTCCGTGTAGATCTTGTTCCCAGACACCCCTACAACCCGAAAGACTACGTCCTGGTCTGTTCCCGAAGAGGGTGTCAGGGTGTCCCTCTTCTTGATGTGGGAGAGGTCGGGATTCGACGCGGATTCGATGTAGTTCGTCGAGACAGTAGTTACGCCGTCTGTGGCGCTGAACGACGGATTGGAGAGCAGGGCTCTTCTACGAATCTCGAAGGAGTGAGACAGGTCCGCGTTATCCGGGAGGGTCTCTCGAAGAGTAAGAGTAGTTTCCTCTGCGTCGAAGACCTCGCTTACGGGGTTGTAGACGCCAAGGTCCTCTATGTGATAGGTGCCACGGTTGTTCCCGGTAGAGATGATCAGGACATCGTCCGCAGTGATCCCGTTACTCCAGAAGGTGGCGCTGTCGATGACAATGATGTTGTCCGTCGCGCCTACAGACGAGATCCCGGAGTGCGAGGTGATGAGCTCGTCCTCATGACGCTGAATGTGGAACTTCGCTGCTGCGTCCGTCCTCATGTGCGTCGAGGGGTCAATCCCTCTTGGGGCGGAGTTCGCGTATTGGGAAATTCTGAGTTGGGTGTCGCTGACCACCTCCGACACTAAGAATCGACCTCGGTTGGGGCCATCCGTGATGAACAGCACATCCCCGACCCGCACGAAGTTCTCCCCCCGGATCTTCACTTCGCTATCAAAGTAGGTGTTGATGAAGGGGAGAACTGCTTCCCCCGCACCATTCACAGACCCCGAGGCAAACCCTCCTCGAGCAGAGGTGACCAGCTCGGGGTCTACGGCCCTATCCACCGCCAGGTCGTGGCCCTGGAAGAGAGTTCGAGTAGAGAGGGAGCCAAAGTCCAGCATCCTAGTGGCGGCACCGCTGTCGTTGTAGGAGTCCGCCATGTGGGAAGACTCTCGACTGAACGCGGGATCATCATAGAAAAAGATGTCCATGTCCACGAAGAGGTCATCTTCTACATAGACAGTGTCTCGCAGGGCCAGAACTCCGACAATCTTAGGCAAGGTGTAGATCGGCCGGATCTTCATTAGAAAATCGGACGCAAGCGCAATGTCTCGGGAGTCCACAGTGTGCAGGTCAAGCTCGACTTGCCATGTGTGGTACTTCTTTAGCTCCTCCTCCCCAGAAACTGCTCCGTACCTCTTCCACCATCCGGGGTTGCTGACCCTGTCGCTGACGATGACAGAGTTGGAAAGAGGGGTGAACGGATACACCCGGTCTCCGGACTTAAACGGATCTCCCGTCTCGGGGTTTAATCCCAAGCCGTAGAACCCCTCGAAGTTGAACTCGTCCCGATTTGGGTAGAGGTAGGTCCTAAGAATCCCCTTCCCCGTCTCCCCATCATCCGCAAGATCTTCAATGACGATCCTGCCTCTGCTGCCGGCATAGTCGTCATTGACCTCGACGACCTCCCCCAGGACCTCCGATACTGGGGCGTCCAGGAGGATGTGTGCCCCAATCTCCGCAGACCTGAACGTGGGCCCCGTAGCCCAGCTGTACATCAGTCCCCGTACTGCAGACTTGTAGGACAGTTGGGTAGTCCCGTACTGGTCGATGTCCTGCCGAGACACGCCTACAAGAACCCCAAAGTTGTCCTCGATGTACTTGAAGTTATCTACCAAGATCATAGGAGCCCACAGCTTCTCTGGGGCCGGAGAGGCGGTGAGGTACGGCTCAGTGAATCTAAGGAACACCCCAGAAGTCTGCCGAGCAATCGTAAACGAGACCGACGTCTCTGTAGACACCGGCAGGGAGCTATCGGAGAGCCGGGCCCCGACTCTCAGGGACGACCTGGATACGATAGCGGCGATGGAGTAGACGCCCTGACTGATCCCACTCAAGAGCTCTATTGAGTCCCCCACTCGGATGTCTAGGGCCACTAGGTCCACATCAGACAGGACAATAGTAGCCACTCCTGCCTGGATGCTTGCGGTGCTGCCTTTTACGGAGTTCGCCGATACCGTGAAGTCTGAATTCTCCGTCAACTTTACGGGCAAAGTACTCAGGTCTTTTTGGGTACCGTCCTTGGCCACCAGCAAGTAGCCACTTTCCGTGGAGTCTACGGATTCCGGGGTTATATACTCCACCAAGGCCGGGACAGAGAATATCGGACTGTCTTCGAAGTCGCCCTCAGGGTCCAGCCCAATGGCCGTATTCCGAACTATGTACCGCGGAATGAGTCTCACGGAGAAGAACTCGTCTATGTCAATCTGCGTTTCCGCGTCCAGGGGCAGATTAAAGAACTTGGATGAGAAGCTGGATCCCGTCAGGAAGCTGTAGACCTCCAGGGCACTAGATGTGTAGATCGGAGCGCCCGTAGCGTCTGAGAGTGCCACCGACGGAACCGATAGCTCGCTAAAGATCTCTTCGACATTCCCGGGATCCGGTTGTCCTGCTGTCCCGCTGCTTAGGGGGGAGGTCCCCAGCTCAAAGGACACCTGCCCGTCCCGTACCCCGGTTACGGTGCAGTACAGGAAGGCCGACTTCTGGAGATCCACACGTTCGATCTCAAAGACGATCTGGTCTCCGGCGCTGACTCCGTAACTCTCCAGATGGTCAATGCTATTTAGCAAGATAGTGGAACCAATGCGCCACTCCAGCCCTTCTCGCCTAGATGGGGCCGTGGGGTCCTTCAGTGTAATTGCCCAGAGGTCTCCTCGGCCTCCTTCGCTCTCCGTAGGGAGCCCCTCAAGCAGCGCATACGATGCAATGTCGTGGCCCACCCCGTCCAGGACAAGGAGTCGATCCTGGATGGACGCCGAAACCGAAATTTCGTAGGTCACCGGCTCTGGGTATGAGTCACCGGAGAACGGGTCTGAGACGATAAATCCTGTCCTGGACGGATTGAACGATGAGACAGTAAAGTAGTTCCCGCTAAGGGATCCTGTCTTGATGAGTATCCGGCTTCCCAGAGCCGAATCGATCAAATGCCGCTGGCTGACCAGGATCTCGTAGTCGGAGACGATCTCTCCTCCCGTCGAGGTCAGGGCCGCTACCGCGTAGGCGTCCAAGTCCGCGTCGGACCTGGGAATGTATACGGTATTCGTAGTGGCAGCCTCGGACTTCAGATACGACGCTCGAGTGGCCGTAAACACATCGAACTGCATGTTCGAGCCAGCAGAGATCGGGGCGGCAAGCTGGAGGGTCTTGTTGTTGGAGAGTCCGTCAGCCGTCCCTACTGCGGTGAGCCTATGGTACCCCGCGTTAAGTCCGCTCTTGATACGTAAAACATCTCCCGCTACTGCCCCCGCAGCCGCAAAATCGGTAGAGGTCGCGTATACCGTGTCCGACCCCGTGGATACCAGGTCCACGCCCGATACCGAGATAGTAGATCTGTAGTCCGGGAACGGCGAGGCTTCGGAGACTATGTACCCCGACTCCGACGGGTTAAGCCTGCTGATCAGGTACTCCCCTGCGTTTGCACCGGAGTAGAGACTGATGCTCGTTCCCACGGCCGACGAGGTCGCGGTGTTCAGAAGCAGGAACTCTGTCGGAGAAACCAAGATCCCCTTGTCCACGAAAGTGACGTTGCCGGTAAACGCCGAGCTCCCACTTTGGTGGTTTCCGAGAAACATGTCCAAGTCAGAAGAATCTATGTCCATCCTGGGGAAAATCGGGATGTGTCTCTTCTGGAAGAGGGCCTGAATTGTCGCAATAGACTTAGATCTATCGACCTGAAGGGCCCGCAGGAAGTCGGAGGCCACTATCTGGGTGTAGCCCGACCACAGCACAGGGAACGCCTGCCTATCGTTGACCAGGGACCAGAAGTCGGACAGAACGGTGAACATGAAGTTCCCGTCAGGCGCCAGACGCTTCACCGCGGGGACAATGATGGGAGAGAAGAAGGCCGGCGCCGTAACGACGTCCCCTGAGACCCCCTCGTACGTGGGGGTCATGGTCAGGACATAGGTGCCTGTCACGTCTGCGTCCAGACGAACCTGAGAGCCGTTGCTCTCCACGAAAACCACACTCTCTACAGCGGATCCCTCGGGAGATGAGACCGTCCACGCGAACGTCATGCCCTCTAGATGCTGCCCGCCGACAGTAGACCCCGCCGCGCTGAAGATCTGGGACGAGCCAATGATCCCCGTAGCTTCTGCGGGAGTAACATCCCCCACCGGCCGATGAGTAAGCGGCTGTACGCTGAAGCGGTGGGTACTGGTAGTTCTACTGGGCATTAGTCCTCATCCGAGACGTCTACGAAGATGTTCGCTTCCGCTCCGTAGATGCTCGACTCCAGTATCTCATCCTCGACGACCATCCTCGTGGCGAAGTCAAAGCCGCTGCCCACAGATACACCGATAATTCCGATCTCCAGCTCGGCGGATTCCCCCGAGGTCGAGTACGGGATCACACCCACGGACGCGGTCTGCCCGGCAGATAGGTAATCGCTTGATCTCTTGACTGCCGACTCCTCAGACCAGGCCAAGGAGATAGCGGGGACTGAGGCGAAGTCTACAAACACCTGAACTCCGTAGCCGGGGCGATAAGACACCAGATAGGTGTGGGGCTCCGCGAAGTCTACTAGCGCAGAGATCTTCTGGCCTGCTTCTGTTTGGTTCAGGACCTCCACATAGTCCTGGGCATCCTCTGACACGAAAATGTATTTTTCTCCTGTATCGGAGAGGAGGCACTGTAGTTGGAGGAATAGCCCCTCTCCCACGTCTATGGCAATGATCCCACACGTAGGCACTCGGATAGAGTCCACGGCCCCGAACTGGTCGGTCCATGTTTTGACCTGGATCTTGGCGACGACCGAGATCCCGCTCTCCCCTGCCAGGTAGGTGGAGTCGGTTAGGAGCATGGAGTAGTAGTCGTAGCTCGAAGGGGAAGTAGGGACGATGGCCCAGACCGGATCAGTGACGTCCACGGCGGTGCTGAAATCTCCTGGAGTAGCTGACCCGTAAGCACTCCACGAGCTCCAAGATCCCGAGCTGCTAGGAAGATTTCCTACGGCGGAAGGGAGATGAGGGACAAACGCCCGGAAGTTCGGGAGAACAAATAGCTTGGAGAGGGTAAATGACCCCGTGTGGGCCAAAGTAGTAGCGTCGGAGTCTACAAATCCCACACCCATCTTCGGTAAGCCGGAGTACTTAGGCCCTTGCGTAGAGTACGCCTGCGCTATCGAGACAGTATCCAGAGACGAGACTGCCACGGCCGGGTCCTCAGAGACCCAGACATTGCAGAACCCCTGGGCCGCGTCGGCAATCACCAGGACCTCAGGGGTGGTCTCATTCCAGCTACTGTCTACTGCGGAGAAGTTGTTGGTGTTGTTTAGGTCTGAGCCCGGCACAGCCCACAGCCCGATCCGGTAGGTAGAGAAGTCGTCTAGAAATCGAATCGCGGTCACGTTGGACCCGTCGTCGATATCGATCCCCGCCCCAGTACTGAAGGACCCCTCATGCACAGATGAGCGCACAGAGCCCTGCATGACCACCAGGAATCTCTCATTTCTGAGGTCCGAGTCCTCCTTGTAGATGCCCGCGTTGCCCGCATCTGAGTTCTCGATGGTGAACGCTGTATCGGTTTCTGTGACGCTACCTAGGACTTCCTCTCTGTCCCACTCCGGGGTATCGGAGTAGACAGAGACGACTGTGGAGTCTGAGGGCCTGCGAGACGCAACGGACGTGGGAACTGACGACCCAGCCCCAAGAAGGAACAGTCCGTACCCCTCGACATTGATGTTGTGGATCTCCACGAAGTCCGCCACCAGGCCGGAGTCGATGCCCGCGAATGCTACGACCTTATTGGGGGGAGCCTCTGCGTAGTAATTTCCGATCCGAGCCGCCGCCTGGAGAGTGCCCAGCGCCTCAAGAGTGGACTCGAACAGGAGAGTCTCGGAGTAGGTACCGTCGGACTCTGAGGTGATGAACACGAACACCTTCGAGAGCCTGCTGGTGGGGTCCAGGACCACTCGGATGCTGTCGGGAGCGTGCAGGTTTGTGGACCAGTCGTAGTCTGTGGTTGTAGACACCAGCCGGGTCCCTGCTCCATCCTGCGCCGGCCCTGCGACCTCGATCTTCAGAGTTCCTCCGTCGTCCTTAAAGAAGACGAAGACGCCAGTATTCAGCGGCCAGTACACAAAGCCCGCAACGACTCCCGTGTATGTAGCATCGGCGAAGTAGTCGGCGGAGGACGGGGTGTAGCTCTGAATCCCTACCTGAATCTCGCAGCCCACCGGAGATGTCTCGGAAATGTCGGCCTCTACGAATAGCACCCCTCGCTCAGTAGCTTCCCCATTCACTGCCTTCTCGACTAGGAGAACGGGGCCGTACGTACTGTCGAGGACTGTGTCTCCGGTGGAGTCGTAGGGGACCTCTTCGTCAATACTCCTCTCCACGGTCCCAGCAGGGCGTGACTCTGGGAGGGCGTCATTGAATACATCAAAGTACGTGTTGACGCTGCCGGGGATAGCCGTAGGAAGATATTGAGTCTTAGAGAACGTAGCTATGCTGTTCACCGAGGCCCGATTGATCCTCGAGTCCAGGTCACGCACTCCGAAATACAGGAGTCCCTCGGGGTTGACTCCTGTATCGGACTCCCCAGGCTTGAGGTTTTCTACGTAAGGGGAGGCCACTAGCTTCTCCCCTTGATGTAGATGCGCTCTCCGTCAGGAATATCTGTCTCTTCGGAATCTGTCCGGACCTCTCCAGGAATGTAGTAGGTAGTCCTGTGGCTGCCATTAAAGTCCGCCTCGTCCTCTCTGCCTCCGATGCCATCGTGGGACTTCGTTAGCACCGCCTTCCGGTCCAAGTCATATGTGATGATCTGGACAGTCAGCGGATGGGAATACGAGGTGACCTCATACTGATGGAGGTACTTCTCAAAGATGGACACATCCAGTCTCTCATCCGGCTCCAGTCCGTCGATATAGCTCGCAATCGCGTTGCCCATAGAGGCGTTGCCTCCTGAAGCGGACACGTCGAAGTACACGTATGAGGGCAGGAAATGCCGAGCCAGAGGATCGGCGCATAGTGTCCGGTTGTCCGATGACAGGAGCAGAGACTGAACTGAGGAGACGAGGGCGGAGTACTCGTGCTTGATATTCATTGAGAGCCCCTCAATGCTTACCTTGTTGTCCTCAATATCATTGAGATCTGCCGGCAGGAACCTGGATGTGAAGTGCAGAGTTGCCCGCTCCTTCAGGGAGTAAGAGAACAGAGGGTCCGCTACCTCCATCCGGTAGCCTTCGGCGGAATATGTACCGAAGATGGGCGTAAGGGGCGTCTCCTTTGGGATGTTGTAGACGGAGTCGCCTCCAAGGGACTTTGTCCGCACGTCAAAGTAGTACAAGCCGTTGTCTCTTCCCTGGGCCTTCATGGCTGTGGACGAGATGTGGACGACCTTCTCTCGGACAATCTCATAGGGCTGCAGATAGCCCCGTACCGGGCCGTAGCTCAAGTCCCGAATATGAGCGTTATCTGCGGGGTAATTAGCTCCAGCATAGGTGCAGATGAGATCAGAGGATGCCCGGGAAACCGTCGGGTGATAGGACGCCACCCGCCACTCTGTGGGGATGTGGTTGTAGATCCGGATCGGCACCAGACCGTGGAGCGCAGTCGCCCCCTCGATGTCCGAATCTCCTAGATCGTCAATAGGAGCCTTGACTACGGCGTAGTGAACTCCGGTCTCCGTGACCGGGAAAGCCCCGTCCGGGATATCGAGCTCAACGGTGGCGCTGTCTGTGACGGCGGTGATTTGGTAGCTGCCGTCTACGCCCTCATAGTTGGAGCAGAAGATAGTCAGATGCCTTCCAACATCATCCGCAGTAAACGGGGCATTGGTGTCTGTAAATGCCGTCCCGGAGTCAATGCTTCCGTCGTTGCCCGCCTTGTACATCTGCACGGTGGTAGTTGTCAGGCCCCTGTCGAGAGTGATCGACGTGTCAGAGACAGACTGGACGATGTATGCGCCTAGGTCATCTCCCTCCTCGATGAACAGAATGTCTCCCGGGACGATCTCATCCCGCTCAAGGTCCGAAGACGCGCTCAAGAAGGTGAACTCGTTGGCCCCTGTGTTGAGAGTGGGCAGGTTGATGACGGAGGACCCGTAGGTAGACTGTACGGCTACCACACGGTCGAACTTCTCAGGCAGAACTTCGCCGCCCGAGCCGGCTACTGCAAGGCTTACCTTCTGCTCGTAGACCCTGAGAATGTCTGTCCCGGTCCGAACCCCTGCCAGCAGGGGAGATGCGTAGCCCTCAGACGAGAAAGTCGCAGTAAAGGTCTTCGCATCGGCGTAATGGGTAGAGAGGTTTAGATCCCGGTACAGATCCTTGGGAGCAATCTTCCCGGAAGATGTCTCTCCTGGGAAGACCTGGAACGGAGCTTCGGACCCAGTAGCTACGTACAGCAGCTCCGCTGCCCCCGCCGTAGCAGAGAACAGAGTGGGCGCTGTCGGGTGCATGTAGACCGTGTGAGACTCCCCGGTAGCACTTGTGCCTGCGGATCTGATTGGGTAGTCCGAAGTCCCCCCTGCAAACGACGAAGCAGCGGGAATGGTTACAGAGTCCATCGTGACCCCGAACCCGGCAGTCAGGGGGCTCAGAGCTCGAACTCCTATGGTGCTCTCCCCTCCAACTTGCAGGAAGGCCGAGGAGTCTACCGGGACGTAGAACAGGACAGCCCGCGCAGTGCCATCACTGTCCAAGAAGGGGATCGTGCTGTGGGCGTTGAGGGACTGAACAATAGTCTCTACGTCGTAGCTGCTGCCGACAGACGCGTTTAATAGCCCCAATAGGGCGTCGACCTCTGACACCGAAGAGGGCTCGAAAGAGCTGCCCCAGCCTGCGCCGTCTACTTCTCCGTAAAAAGAATAGTCCGAGTAGGTCAACAGGTCAGTGGACGTCGACCCACTGACGGTAAACGCGGAGTACCCGAAGTACGCGTACCCGGGCCCCAGGGACGCAGTCCCGATGACCACTGAGGACAGCAATGTGGGCAGATTTCCGCACGTAATTGTCATGGACAGGGCCGTTCCCGAATCCACAGCTGCCGAGGCCACACTAATGTCTTCTGACCAATAAACGGTGATCCCGGCATCCCCGAGGTCGTAAGACGGGAACTCCGTAGCATATGCGGGGGCCCGCATAATCTCGTCAAAGATCCAGGCTTTGGCCGAAGAGGTGACTTCACCTGTCCCGAAGGCCTCGATGATCGCTTTCTGGCCTACCGCCGAAGAGGAGACTCCCAGGGATAGGGAAGCCAGTGTCGCATACTCCCCCGAAGTGAGCTGGCTGGCCAGTCCCCCGGTATCCGCGACCCCGTCCGTGGCTGCGGCCGCGATAGTGAGGCTGCCTCCGTTTATGGAGGAGTGGACAAGGGAGGATACCGCGTAGGATACCGCGTTGATCACATAGGGCCCTACTCCGAGAGCTGCGGTGTCATGCAGAAACAGGACTTTGCCGTCATCGGTGGACTGCACCATGCCCACGATATTAACCGCTTGCCCGGCGTTGTCTGTGATCGTGTCCCCTACTTCCGGGGATCCGAAGTCGCTTAGGGCTCCGGTGAAGGCCACCCCGTACGTGGTCCCCAAGAGGCTGAATATTACTTTCGCTTGCTGTTCTCCCCTCTCCGGTACGGATTTGGGGGTGTATGCCACTCCGGGGTCGTTGAGAGTAATCTCCGTGAAGTCTGCGCCCGCCTCGCTGAATCCAATGAGGCGAGTAGCGTCCGTTGCCTGGTCGGCATCCCCGGAGATTTTTACGTCAATGCCTTCCTGGACGCTCGTCACTGTCAACGTGAGCGTGTGATCCCCGACCTGCTCATAGGTGAACAGAAGCTTGGCGCTATCGGCGTCCATCTCGCTCTGAAGCAGAGACACAAAAGTGGCCGGGTCTTCCTCGGTAGAGATGGAGGTGCTCAGGGTGGCCGACACCTGCTCCTTGGAGCCTAGGGTCTCAAGAGAGAAGACGAGTTCCGCCCCATCAAGGCCTGCTAGCGGCAGGGTGATGACTCCCGAAGTAATGGACGCGGCAGTGGTGTCCGTCTCGTACCAGGTGTAGTTAAAGCAGGGCCGGTTCCCATACGCAGTCACAGACGTAGGCTCCAGGAACTTCATACGAGTGATCTGCTCGCATGTTGTATCTCCTACGACGTAGTCCACGAAGAACGTCTGGGTCAGCTTCTTTAGCACCGAGTCCGGCGTGACGACGAACTCTTCTGGAACGTCAAACCCTGCGGAGGTCAGGAACTGGAAGAGCCAGGTCATGGCCTGCTGGACCACTTCCCATGGGCCCAGAACTGTGCCTGCGTCGGCCCCAGTTCTGACCATTGACTGCACATTGAACGCTGGCGGGGCGGGAAGTGCCAGAGCTGTAGACGCTGGCAGGTCAAAGTACTCAGCAAGGCCCTTAAACGGCTCTACTGGGAAGCCATCATCAATGCAGACAAGCACGATCTCGAACATCTTGTTCTTGTTGATGTAGTCGTCGGAGTCGGCCCCTGCAAATCCATCCGTTCCTGCGGTGTTGATCGCTCCTCCGTTCACCAACGAGTAGCGGTACACCTTGTTGATGACGTAAGACCCGGCATTTGCACCCGATAGGACCGTCAGGGCGCTCCCCGGGGCCGCCTTAGTCAGCGCGGGCTTGCCCCCCTTGAGCTCTCCGTTGTTGTACTTGTCCATCGCGTCCTGGAACGTGACGTCGTTACCGAACTCGTTGCCCCAGTTGTATTCAGGAATCGCCACGAAGACGTTGTTGCATCCGTCAAAAATCTCCTGGGGAATCAACACCTCGTACTGCGCGATGATGTTCCAGGATGTCGTATCTACTGCATCCAACGACACGGGAGCAAAAAGGTCGATTAGGGACCGGAAATCGTCTCCCATCTCAAAGCTGTCAACAATGCTGACCAACCAGGTACGCAGGGTCTGCAGAAATGCAGTAGCTTCTGTAGGCAGGTCCAGGTCCAGGTGCACTCGAATGTCGTGTCCGCCGCTACCGTTAGGCATATCTACGATGTTGATGACCGCAATGTAGGAGTCTTCGTATTCTGTGCAGCCCCGGGAATAGCAATCTGCTGGGGTTCCGTAGTACTGCTCAATGTACGCCAGAGTGGCGGGATCCATGGTGTCGATGTCTACGACAGTATTTGCCGAAGGCATCCAGGTCGGGCCAGGGTCCGGGAGAACAAACCCGTTCAGCCCCAGATAAGCGGCCTTGGCTCCCGAGAAGGCGGCGTGAGCTTCTGCTCCGACAGACTCCGACGGAGGGATAACGAACCCAGAGCTCTGCCCCGAGGCGTCTAGTGCTTCCACTCCTCCGGGGGAGATCCTAATGAGCGGCGCAGTGAGGCCGACTCCTGCCTTGAAGATTCGGTACTCAAGGTCAGAGTCCGTGGCGCGAAGAACCCGATCTAAGATCGGTGCCTGTGGGCCCAGAATGTCATCGAATCCCTGGATGGTGTACTCGCCTTTGTTGTCTCCCGACAGGATCTCTAGGATGTGCCCAGTGGCCACTCCGTACAGGCTCAGATCCTGGTAGACCCGAACCGTGGGAGTGCCAATGACCGTAGACAGGTCGTTCGCGGTAGCCTCCGCAAACGGAAAGATCTGAAACTGCGGGTTGAATACGTCTACGCTGCTCTCATCCGTGATCCGATACCGGTACCCCTGCCCCAGGACTGTCATCTCGAGGTCTAGTACGAGCTCAATCCCACGCACATCCAGGATTTTGTAGACTCCGGCGTCTGCGCCATTGATGACGTTGAGCGTCATACCGTGGGTGACTCCGAGGTCACTCCAGAGGGTCTGCGAAATTGAAATGATTCTTGCGGTGGCCCCACTGGTCCGACCCTTGATGTACCGGCCTGCGGTCCACTCATTGTCGGAGGTAAGTGCCGCCAGGTCTGCGTACCCCTCGGACAGGTCAAGGTCGAGAAGGTAAGCTGAGGTGTCGTCCTCTAGGACCCCAGACCCATCAAACTGCGTGATGACCTCTCCCTCTCCTAAGGTGCCGCTGATCGGTACGATAAACAAGCGAAGGCGGGCGTGGACTTTGTTGGATAGATGTCCCTCAGTCAGCAGCAACGGAGCAGAGATCTCTCCCGAGGTCACCAGGTCTGTCCCCTCATGAAGGGCAAACTTCCCTCTCTCGATAGAGGTGCTGGCCGTGCCGGAATTTGAGCTAGAAGGCCTGACGTACACATCGTAGTGCCCGCCAATGTGAACGGCCCCGTCCTCCACCAAAATGCGGCCCTCGTCGTCCGGGTTGGTGATTCCCCCCGGGATCCCGGAGATCGTGATGGTGGCCGTGGAGTAGCCAGTAAAGAACACCCCTGGGAGGACGCCAGGCAGCGCACTGGCCACCGGTACGTCCATGTCCGGGGCATCGTCCAGCTTCACCAAATACACGGTTGGGATGTTCTCTAGGTCCCCGGCGGAGTTGTAGATGACACTTTCTACTGCAAACCTCTGCATGGCCTTTTCTTTGCTTGGCGCATACAAAAACTTCCAGAAGTTCAAATCCAGAGTGTCTCCGTCCTTCAGGAACCGGTCAGCATCTACTCCGTGGTCCTCGAACATGGTGAACAGCATCGCGTACCGGCCAACGATGAAGCACATGCCCGAGCAGACATTATCCATCCCTCCGCCACCGGTGATGCGGTCCCTCTTCATCTCCGGGTCCCCGTACCCAACAACTTCCATGTTTCGGATGTCAGTAAACTCAGAGAACATCCGAGCCCGGATGCCGCGACGAGTATTGAGGCTTCTTTCGGTCAGGGAAGCCTTTGTCCGGGACAGTAGTTCTGGCCCAGTCTCGGCAATGCTCCCTCCCCCAAACTCGAAGAGGTTAGTTACTCGGGAGATGCCGTTAATGCCTGACACCGAGGTGATGGTGTTCGCCTCGACGTTGTACTCCTCCCCCTCGTCCTCAGCGACAACCGTAATGTCGATGTAGTACTGGTCCCCACTCCTCTGCACCGACACCGTTTCTGCGCGGAAAAACTGCGGGATATTGGGGAAGAAGGCCAGCCCCTCACCTGTCCGAAACTGGGTGGTCACCAGGATCGAGACAAATGTAGGCTGATTGAAGTACAGACGGACAATCCCGGAGGCCCGCGTTCCGGTCCTTCGCGTGACGAAGAAGTTAGCGGCCAAGTCCTCCGCGTCAGCTAGCCTCATCACATCGGAATTGTTGACCGACTGCCCGGCCCGGATGATCTGCAGCTCTCGCTTGAAGCTCTCCAGCAGCAGCTGGAGGGGGCGAATCAGGAGGTCTACTACCGCGTCCCCCTTCTCCGCAGGCATGGAAGGGAACTCCTGGCGCAGCCGAGTGAGTAGAAACTCCTCGATATCTGTATCGAAGGGGTCCACCCCCATCGCAGAAAATACCGGGGCAACTACTTGAGCGTAGAATGCACTTCCCTGCGCGGTGTTCAGCGTAGGGTCATAGGCCTCCATCTTCTCGACGAGAAGATCTTTGATTTGCTGGGCCTGGCTATCCGTGTTTGCCATGGAAATTTTCCTTAGATGGTTAGGCCCGCTACGACTCGCTGCCCGGCCATAGATATCACAGCCAGTCTAATGTCCAGCGAGGTATCCGTCCTGCTGAATGACGCGGAGAGGACCTCTATCGACTGAACCTTCTCCTCTATCGGGGCGGACGAGAGGGCCTGGTCCTGTATAATCTGGGAAAGGGCTTCCCTTACCCGAAGCCTGGCGAGGAGCGCCAGGCTTTCTGCTGCGGTCTCCGTGGTTCCCAGCAGCCCCAGCAGCCCGCTTCCGGAAGTGGGGGAAAAGATATCTGACCCGGGGGTGGTGAATAAATACTTCAGGACCTTCTGGACTAGGAATGTAGACGAAGGCACTACTGTGGCGGTCCCCACAGCTTCAAAACTAATGACTGATCCTTGGGATGACGTTGACGCATCCGACTTTAGCACTGTGATAGTCCTAATTGGCCCTCCCAGCTGACTTCTCGGTACATCCGCAAGGAGCCGAGTGTCACTCAAGACGACAAAGGTAGGGGACCTGTGGCCGTTGATTATTACGGCATTTAGGCCCTTAAAGTCCCTGCCCCGAATATCCATCGACAAGATCCCCGACGAGCCCCCTCCGAAGAAATCGATGTTGTCTACATGGGCCACCTGGTTGACGGCCAAAAGGGGGAAGTCGCTCATGGGCCCTCCGGGACATCAACTGAAACGTTCTTTAGTTGATCGAGAAGACCACCGATGCTGTCGGTGGAAACGACGCCTTCGTCGCTAACGACCCGTACATTCCCTCCGAAGAGCGTCACCTTCAGGTCTCTCACTCTCTGCAGCCTCCCGATCCTCCTAGGGGTCTGCAGGATGCCGAAGGTAAGCGCCTGCCCCGCCTCGGCCTCGGCCAGCCCATACGCAGCGTCCAGGTAGGGGTCTACGAAGTCGGGCTCGCTGTCTATTTCGTAGATGGCGTCCTCTATGGAGGACTCGAGAGTCACTCCGTTAGCCAGGTCTCTGGCGTTGAGCTGTTGCATCATAGAGAGTGCCTGAGAGATAGACCCTCGGGCATCCCGGATGATCTTCACCATCTGATTGTCTAGGGTTTCGTCCATACCTATACCTTCAGATCCGGGTTGATGATCTCCATAAGCTGCCCCACCTGATAGGCTGTTTTGGACGATCTTCTGGCGTCGTGTACGCTCGGCGTATCCAGTGACCAGAGGTCCGAGGACAGAAGCGCAGTCTCCACCACGTCGAGGCCGTCGGCCCGCAAAGCGTCCAATATCTCGGAGGCTCCTCGGCGGGAGGACTCCGCGACCGAGGGAGAGAACTCTCGTACTGCAGATAGAAGGCCCTTGGTCACAGGGACATCAACCCCCAGTAGTGCCGCAGAGCGGGAGGCCTCAGTAGTAATATCTGCCAGCTCCGTAGCCACCTGAACCAGCCCCTTCACGATTTTGTACGCCTCTGGCCTGTTCAGTTTGCGAAACGAGACTCCACGCAGGAGTGAGGCCGGCATAGTCAGGGAGTTAGCGGAGATCGCGCCCAGTGTCGTCCCCACGAAGGCGGAGAGCTCACTTTGGGCCTTGGTTGCGATACTGATCCCTCCTGAAACCGAAATCTCGGAGGACAGGGTAAGCTCCCTACCTGAGATCGATAAGATCGTCGCAGTAGCGGTGCCTGCCGTTACAACGCAGCCCTGGGACACCAGCAAGGTAGCCGGGGCCGTTTCTTTCCCATTAGCGTCCAGTAGAGTAAGTACGGCCCCATCCATGCGGGGCACAAGCTTCGAGGGAAACCCTACCCCTGTGTGGACCAACAGAAGGGTGGTAGCTGGGGCAGTGAAGGCATCATAGGCCCCTACTGCCGCCACAACCTTAAGCAGCTCCTCTTTAGGGGCAAGAGATGGATCCCGGAGGGAGGCAGCCAGTCCCGGCAATATCGGAGCCACCGCCCAGCGCCCGAGGAGCGTCTCTAGCCGCCCGCCCGTCTGCTCCATCACAGAGATCAGGGATACGCAGGCCCTACCTCTCTTGGTTGCTTCTGCGAGGAGGGCAGGCAGCGATGCCCCCGCGGAATCGCCTCTCTCGATTTTTCTATTCCGGCTGCTCTGCTTAGCTACGGCGTTGGCATACGAGGCGGCGGCCTCTTTTAGGGTGGTGGGCAGGACCGGCGCAGAGGGAGATGATGCCCTCATGTTTCCCACCTCGAAATACAGCGCCGCCTTTTTGGTCGAGAGGTCCGCCGCTATGCTGGCAGACGTCTCCTTGGAGGAGAAGCTTGACTCTGCGAGGGAGATTGCTTCACACACCAGAGCGTGAAAAGTCCGTAACTCCGAGGAAAGGGTGTTAGAGGCCAAATAGTACAGCTGCACTCTGGCATCGGGATCGGACAGGAAGAGCCTACAGGCCCTGCCCCGCAAGGTGTCCCACCGAATCTGATCTGCCGAGGCCCCCTTAGTGTCCTCTGAGTTGGACCTTTTTCGGCGTACTGCCTCCCCCGATGCGGCAGAGATGTCCCCCGTACTGATCTTCGTAGCCATTACGGCACCGTGACTGCAATAGAATCCAGAGACACGGAGATCTCGGGGAACCTCTCTTCGTAGCTTCCTGCAGCGGTAAAGGAAATGGTGGCAGACCCGGAGGCCACGCCAGTAATGGTGGCCGTAGTCCCGTCCAGGACAACCGTAGCTACATCTGTGTCGCTCGAGGACGCTGCCAGAGAGAACCCCACGGCTCCCGCAGCGGCATCCGAGGGTAGGGGCATGACTACCCCGCTGCTCAGGACCAAAGTAACCGTCACATCCTCTTCTGCCGCAGCGGCAACTGATACCGTTGCAGAAGACAAAGTGACTCGTGCGGGGTACGGCCAGATAACCTCGGTCAGCTTTGCGTACCCAAGCTCAGGAACCTGAGCGACGAAGACCTGGTCATCCAGTCCCTCTACGACAACATCGTAAAAGGCCCCCTGGATAAGCTCGACCTCTGTGTACCCATACTCATCCGATCTGCAAGTGACCTTGGATGCGGTGATGGGGCGGCCACTGACTATGTGCCGTAGGTGCGTAAGCATGAACTGGAACGTTGCCCCCTTTCGGGGCTGCCCTCCTGCGCCGACCACGTACCCACTGACCCTACACAGATTTGATGCGGAGGATGGGGGCAGGATTTCTAGGTTCTCCGCTTCGGTGTCGAATGTGTTGTTGGCTGCGGCTGCGTCCACGACCACAGACCTCTTAGACGGAAAGGCATACCCAGTCTTGAAGAATCGGACCCAGTAGGTAGCATCCGGCACGTCTAGGGCGACCTCCCCCGCGCTGTCAGTAGTCCCGTATGTAATGAAGGCGGTCCCATCGCTGGAGTACAGGCGGACTTGCGCGGACTCGACCGCGGTAGCGGCCGTTTGATCGACAGAATCCCAGAGATAGAACGTCGCGGTCGTCATCAGGATCTCCTGGGGAGGTCTAGAAGCTCAAGCTCTTGAACTTCTAGGAGGTCGGGCCCCGTCGATGCTAAGTCGAAGAGGTCAACCGCCGTCTGGCTGGGGATAGTCACCCTCCTGACCAGGTCGGTGCCGGAGATAGTCAGAAGCCCCACGATCCCCCGAACTGCTGCGAAGGACACCTGCCCGTTGGCTCCGGAGGTCGCAGTAAGGTCTGACGCGATGAACCCTACCCCGGAGAGTCGGGATGCGGCCAGGTCAGGGGAGAAGCGGACCCGGATGCCCGATAGAAAGTCTCCTGCCGCATCAATAAAGGTGCCTGTGATCAGGCAAGTATTCGCGGTGCCCACGTCTGGGGCATCTGACACATCGGTCGAGGACGCAGCAGTCAGAACGAAGATCGTGTCGCTTGACGAGTAGCTGACTCCCTCTACCGCAAAGGACCAGAGCAACGAGTGCTCCCCTGCGACGGCAGGGGTCCAGGTAGCCGAGTACGCCCCCGTAGAAGTGTTTGTGGCCGTCGTGATGGTGGATACTACGGAGCCGCCCGTGGAGATAGTCAGGGTGGGGGTGGCGTCCGCGTTCACCAGATACGAGCTTCCGCTCGAAGTAGTGAACTGAATAGTCAAAATGGAGGAGGTGGCTACCCCTACTGCTTTGAAGGCCATCAGACGTTCCTGGTGCTAAAAGTCAGCGTTCCGGCGTTACCGCCGACCGTAGTGGGCACCGAGGTGCCGTTGCCGGTCTCGGGGTCACTACTGGTGGTGACCCCGGAGGAGCTCTGCCCGCTGCCCCCACTAGAGGACGCAGTAGCCGAGGCCGCATGGAATCTGCTCACAGAAGAACCTCGGGTGACTCCGGACTCCTTGGCCAGGTACTGCACAAAATACCAACCCTCTGCCGTAGGGACATAGTTCCCCACGTAGACGAACTGCGCCACACTGCTTAGGGCGTCACTTTTTACTAAAGAGACCGTGGTGGCCTCTCCCGTGGTGGCTACAACTACCTCCGCCGTTACAGTGAGGGAGGAGCCGGACGACGAGTAAAATGCCAAAGTGAAGGCTACATTTATGTGGGCAGAGTCGGTAGCGATCATCAGGCCTCCTCGCCTATGCCTTGCAGGGAGGAAAACACTCCTCCATAGAGCCCGGATACGACCTGCAGCTTACCAAATGTATCCCCTTTCAGGGGAATGCAAAAGGTCCGCTTGACCGTAGGGCTCACGAAGGCCCCAAAAACGTAGAAGTCAAAGTCCCCTTCTTCTATGATCTCCTGGGGCACTCCCAGAGGGATGCTCGCCCTTTTCGTAGGCGTAAACGCCGGCCCCTGCCACACAGACTCCGGAATAGGAATGCCGGGCATTAGGTACAGGTATGCGTAGAGCGGGTCCATCGTCTCCAGTACGCGCAGCGCAGTGGAGATGTCGGGAGGGTTTCCCGCGGAGATAGGAGTTGAGGGGTACTGCTCAACCCCGTCTTTCCCCATAGTAAACGGGTAAAGGTAGGGGGCCACGGCCTGGGTGCGCAGCTCTCTTCTCTTTAGAGTTTCCTCGAGAAGACCGGTTGCCCAATCAGCTGCCTCCCTGTCCCGCGTCATCTGGATCTCCCGTCAGTTCGGCCTTGGCCCCCTCTATGGCCCGGAGGACCAGCCCGGAGGAGTTGGTGATGTCCTCTAGCATCTCGCCGCCGATTCGGGTAATCAGCCCCGCCATCGTTTTGGCCGGGATCTCTTCTTCCCTCATGGCGTGAACAATAATCATAGCGAGGATGTTGCATGCGGTGTCGTACTGATGCCGGACGATTGGGGGATACGGGGCGCCCGCGCGATCGTACATCTCTCCGGTTTCGGAGTTGTAGATCGCTACCTCTCCTTCATGGTTCTCGATGGTCGCCGCGAGAGCGGCGTTCAGGGATGTGCGGGCAGACTTGCTGCCTCCGACAAACTTCCAAATACGCTTTGCCATTCTATGGGTGCTCCGTTACACTTTGTGCAGAAGTAGGGTGCCTTTATTACAGTAGCACCCCGGAGCCCCCGGAGCAAGAAAGCCCCCAGCAGGAGAACCTGCTGGGGGCTTCACTTTGAGCAACCGTTCTACTTAGAACGCACCGCCAGCGAACTGAGCCTGGACGGGGCTGCGAACCTCCATCTGACGCATGGCGCGGAACTCCTGTGCCGTATTCGGGTCGCTATCCTGGGCGTAGAAGAGAACATCGTAGCTCTCGACCTTGTACGCGGCGATCTCAAGGAACGCCTGGTAGAAGCCCGTCGACACGTTGTTCATGATCTTGTACCCGCTGACAGCACCGCTGTAGATGGATGCATCGGCGGAAGCGAGAGCATTACCGCCAGAAGCAGCATCGTGCAAATCGGTAACCGAGTTGCCAGCACCGTCAAGCACCTTGATGTACATCTGCCCGGCGGGGGTGCCTGCCTGGTCCATGTTATCCGCAGCACCCGTTGCGCCGTCGATGGTCTGAATCACGAGGGAGATCCGCTTGGCGGCAGCTCCGGAGTAACGCTCCGACGGGACCATCGGCTGCAGAACAGCGTTGACCTGCAGGGCCAGCGTATCGGCAGTAGCCTGGACCGCGGCGATCTTGACCTGGATGTCCTCGGTATCCGTGCGAATGCCGTCGATCTCGGTCTTGGCGGTTGCCAGATCCGAAGCCTTGGCACCAGCAACGAATCCGGCATCGACAACATTGTCCAGCGCGACGATCTCGGAGGACTTGGCGCCAGCCAGGAACCCAGCGGTAAGGTCAGTCTGGAGGGTGCCGATCTCGCTGTCCACAGTAGCGATGGCGGAATCTCGGCTAACACCTGCGGCCAGAATCGAGTTCAGGTCCGTCTGGTTGTCCGCGATTTCACTCTGCAACTGGGCGAGGCCGTGGGTTCCGTTCTCAAGGGTAGCCTTGTTGGCCTGAGACGCCGTCTTGGCAGCGAGGGCGTCAGCAGCACTGGCATCCAGGATCAGGTCAAGGCGACCTCCGTTGACCCAGTCACCCTGAAGCTCAGCGGTGTCCGCCACGATCAGCGCAGTCTCAGCCTTGAGGGCTGCGATGTCGGCCGAGACGGAGACCCCGGCGGGGGCGCCAATAACTGCGGTATCAGCCAGAATGGAATCAACGATACCGTCGACGGTATCGACCTTACTGATGATGCTGTTGAGATCCGTCTGGTTCTCGCCAACGTCTGCGCCCAAGAGGCGGACCATGCCCATGAGGCTCTTGTCAGTACCGTAATCCGCAGAAGCAGCGTCGTTGTGGTCTCCGACTGCAGCGAGCAGATCGTCAGTGTCGGTCTTGATCGCGTCTGCAACCGCCTTGTTCTTCTTGATGCGGCCAAACAGAGTTGCTGCCGTATCGGCATCATTCTCGAGACCGATGGAGTTCTCGAGAGTATCCACGTTGTCGAAGATGATCTTCATGGCAGCGGCAGCGCTAGCGGGATTACCCGTAATGCCGGAGGTACTGAAGTCACCAAGCTCGCCACCGAGCAGATCGACTGCGCCCTGAAGGTTGTTTGCGCCGCTCAGGATACCGGTGAAGCTCATTGCTGCAGCAGAGCCGCCAATGCGCGACAGGATGTCGTCGGTGTGGCCCGTGGGTGCGTACGACCACATCGGAATACGGACCTGCTCGCTGCCTGCGACCACGGTAGCGTAGTACAGGTTGCTGCCGGACATGCTGCCAGAGGTGACCTTCAGTCGGTACAGACCGCCGCCATCGTCAATGACGCTGACGCCACTGCCGACAGTGGTCTTTGCGCCATCAGTACCAGCGAGCTGGTAGACGGTTGCAGAGGTGGACAGAGATGCGGCAGACATCTGGAAAGGAAAGAGAGCGTCCTTGCCGAAGGGGACGATGTTCTTGAAGTTGGCAACAGCCATGGTAGAGCCTCACAAAAGTGGAGTTGAAAAAA
>Ga0055584_100000809_pt1 | contig 29933 bp, 34 predicted proteins | sample OSDHelmetaG_FD_58716 | JGI IMG/M metagenome (GOLD analysis project Ga0055584, IMG submission 58716) | Pelagic marine sediment microbial communities from the LTER site Helgoland, North Sea, for post-phytoplankton bloom and carbon turnover... | ecosystem: Environmental > Aquatic > Marine >... | reverse complement strand
TGACGGTCGGGGCCTCTACGTACGTTGCGCGACATCTTCATATCTACGCCGATCTTTAAGCTTTCCGGAGCACGAACTGGATCAATGTAATTCAGGTACGTGGGCTGTACGCCTCGGGCCTCTTTAGGGACAACATCTACGCTAGTCATCGCGCCCTCGCCTAGGCGTAAGATCCGCTGGTTCTGGTCGTACATGTCTAGCGGATTGATCTCTTCGATGGGCTGAGCCATCCCTGAGCTGACAAACAGATGCTGTACGTGTTTATCGAGAGGGGCGGTAGGTACTGCAGATATGTCTCCGTTCTTCTTTGAGACTTTCCATAGGATCTGTCGCAGCACTCCGTTCTGGTCGTTGGCTACCTTGTCACTAAGGAAGTCCGATATATCCCAGACGTCCTGGAACTCTAACGAATCCCTACTGTCGGAGTCTTCGTCTCCTTTGGCAACCCGCAGGATCTTCCCGGTAGCCGACATAATAGCCTCTGGAGAAGCGTTGGTGTGATCCTCTCCGAGAGTAACCCTAGTGACCCGGGGGTTGAGTCCGATTTTACCGAACTCTTCAGTAAGTCCTTCCCGGACCGTGTCGTTGTATAGGGAGGACACTGTCGACCCTGTCTTCTGCTGTAAGAGCTGTGCAACTACAGGCCCTGCCTTGGCGTCCAGTGCTATGGGCGCTGCCGGTGCATCTGGCTCTGGGGCAACTGCGAATCCTTTTAGGAAGTTGACTGCGTAGGGAGACTTCTCTAAGGTCCTGTTCTTCTCCGCGATGTCTTTTCCCCACTGCGCCTCGATATCTTCGTGCTGCTTACCCATGGCCCGGAGGATAGGATATAGCGGAAGCTTACGGTTCTTATACTTCATGTAGAAGAAAGACGTCGACGGCTCCATGTATATACGGAAAGAGGGCCCGGACCGTGGAATAGCGTTGAACTGGGCCTCTATGTTCGAGTCATCCGTTACGCGCGTGTATATTCCTGAGTTGAGACGAAGCTGCTTCGCTACAGTGTATTCCGTGCCGTTACGTACGTACGTGCCTCTGTCTGTAAGGTACGGCACGTTTATGATAGTCTTCCGGCCAGTTCTGCCTAGCGACTTGCCTGTCTCCTTATCGATAACCTCCCACCGACCTGTCACCTTATCGCTAAGTGTCCGGCCCTCTAGGATCGCGTCCTTCTGCTGGGACAGCGAGTATCTACCTTTAGGCTTAGCGTACGCGACGTCTGTGGCCTTTAGCATGTATCTGTCGTTTTCGGAAAACGCTGATTGCTCTACTGAAGACAGGACCTTCTTTCGAAGATCGGTTCGTACTGAATCGTAGTCCGTATAATTTAGGAGACCGGTACCATCTGAGAAGTCCGGAGCAGGAGAAGGCATCTCAGGCATGAGTTATCTACGCTCCCATTAACTCTGAGTACAAATCCTGCGATGCGGTGTCGCCTAGTTCGGAGGGAATTAGAGACTGTCCTTTATCCGCGGCCGCGATGGCGGCCCGTCCTGTCGGTATTGCCGTATGTATGCTCTCCTTCTTTACTGCTCCTGCCTCGGATGAGGAGGGGACCTCGGGAAGATCTGACGCGTCCAGGATGACGGGAGCGCCTGTCTGCTTCTGCCGAGAGCTCATGAGCTTTTTCAGATCCTTCATACGTCCTCGAGCGGGATCTTGCTTGTCGGAGTAGGTCTTCATAGCCTTATAAGAGAACGCAAATGCGAACGTAGCCCACAGCCACCAGAAATTAGCTACCGCTTGTGGGTACCGGGTCGGGGATGTTAGTGTATCGCCTATAGACGGGTTCTGTTTTTCTATATCCGCTGCGTGGATAGTGTCTGCTGCCTTCTTCTGGCTGCCCATTCCCTTTACGCGCTCGTACTCTTCGTGGATCATCTTATCGACTTTGTTTTTAGTACTGGCGATGCTTGTGTCTAGCTGCTCTCGACGCTGGGCGTCCTCAGCATAGTCCGCAAGGCGCCATCCGCCCGCAGTCGCTGCAAATACGGCAGCCGTGGCTAGGGCCAGATGAGCCGGATCGTGCTTACCGGAGGATATGTCGTCCAGGAATCGGCCTGTTGTACCTGCTACGCCTTGTAAGAGTCCACTAGCCTCCTTCTGCCCTTCGCCTAAGAGGCGGTCCTCTAAGGCCTCCTCCTCTTCCAGATCAGCAGCGTCGGGGTCGATAGTAAATGTTGGATACTTGCCTGAAGAGTAGGCCTTAGCGTCTGCTCTCCTTCTCTGCAGCTCCTGGTTGATTCCGAGCTCTTCAGCCTCTTTTAGCTTGTGTAGCTTGCGAAGTACGAACGCGAGTCCGCCGTAGCCTATGCCTAGGCCTCCTGCATGCAGGAGGGCCTTCTTTGTCGGACTCGCGTCCGGGGAGACTATAGTCCGATCGAAGGCGACGGGATTGAAAAAAGTATTGAGGACGCGGGCCATGTCGTCCTTGGCCGCCTTCTTTTGCGTATCGGTATTAGAGTCTGTAGGCATTCTATGGGCTCTCGGTATCGTATATGAATGTTGAAAGGAGTTCGGGGCTGCACTGCCCTATGTCTAACATAGAACACGTATGCTAAATTGTAACCGATGTATGTCTACGTCGTATCGGGGCTATCGTCGTCCGGAATCTGCTGGAGGGCCTGCATCAGACCGTCCATAGCGTCCTGGGCTGTATGGTATCGGCTACCGCTATCGTCCAGCTCCGGGGGAGAGAATTTATCCGAGGGGGTCCGGGTATCTGTCTCGGGCATTACTTTCTTCTTAGGCTCTTTTGCGGTACCGGCCGTGGCGTTCTCTACTGCCTTAGGCGGGGCGAAGTAGTGCTCCATCCATCGCATAAGTACGCGCCAGCTTTTGATGTCGTTGTCGTACACCTTCTCCTCGAACGAGATGGTGGCCAGGCTGTCGCAGACTTTCTGTCCTACAGCCCGGTACTGCTTCATGTCTTCCTCATTACTGAGGTCGAACTGTGCGCAGCAGGCGTTGCTCTTTAGCTGAGGCTTTAGATCGTCAGCATCGTCTTCCTTAAATGGGTGCGGTTGACCTATGTATGGCAGCCCGCCGTACTCGTATCCCTTTCCATAGTCCCGCAAAGCCCCGTAGGACTTTAGTGGGGACATAGCGCTGAAGGGATTAAATGCGGAGCGCTCGTGCATTGCTGCCTCCTTTCTTGGTCTCTTCGTCTATCTCTGCCTGTACCTTACGGCGAGCCACGTCCGTCTCCAGCTTACGGAGATCGGAAAGCTCGATGGCTTTCTGGACTGTCTTGAAGTCCAGCTTTGACGGGGAGGTTATTCTAGAATGTATGTGGCCTCCGAAGCCGCCTGCAATTGCCGGGAGGACCAGCATATAGGGTAGGAGCTCTCCGGCAGAGGTTATCCCGAGTTCCAGTGCGTTGCCTACGACGTCTGCGAGTCCTGCTTTCTTCTCTATAGGGCTAGTCTGCGGCTCTATGTTGGCGTAGCCTCCGGAGAAGCCTAAGTATGTATCTGCGTTCATTATTCCCCAAACTCCGTAAATATTCCTGTACTGATAAGTGCGCCGGCTATCGCTCCTGCTGCGCTTAAGCGCTTAGAAACTATAGTCGGTAATGAAAATAGTGAGGATGCGGCACGGCCGAAAAGATACCCTGCTCCTCCGCCAGCGCCAGCTGTGACCGCGCTTTGCATTAAGGATCCCCCGCTTGTAAAGCCGAACTTCTTCTTCTCAGCTTTCTCGAATATCGCAGAAGCTATATCCTTCTGGGTGATGGATAGGTATGGATCTCCTTTGATGATCTGTAGGCTCTCTGAGATCGGAACGCTCTTAGATTTAAGAGATATGTCCTCGTTCATCATGTACGAGGCATCCTTCTCCAGCAAGTGCATCCACGCCAGATCCCCGGCAGATGCGTATCCCTTCTTATATCCCGCAGACTTGCTCATCGTCATCGCCTCATATCTTGGTAGGTTCGGCTGACGTCGTAAGCGACAGGAGCGTTTGCTGCTGTTCGTTTGTGGGCGTTCCGCTTCCTATCAAAGACTTCTTTGTACTTCGTCTTATAGGACGGGTCTACCAAGCTCTGCAGGGCTCGACCTGTGCCGGCGGATGTATCGATGTGTTTGAGTATCGGATACGCCGCTCCTGCTGCACCGCCGAGAGTAGCGGATATGCGGCTAATCGTCTGCACTGTGCCGTCTTCTTCTAGCTTACGTAGGGCTTCGGCCCTCTTATCCGGAGGTACTCGGATGAGTAGCGTTTTAACTAGTCCGTCCGTAAGCTTCTTTGCAGCGAAGTGTCCGCCAACTGCTCCGAGCGATCCCAGGATGGCCGATTCTGCCCAAGGTGCCTTGTCCGTAAAAGACTTATATCCTCGCATCGCGCCCTGGGCTGCCGATGACGCTGTGTCTATCCAGTTGGTTTTTGCAGGTGTTGTACTCATAGTGATTCTCTCCTACAAAGTAGTTACGTAAGTCTAGTCGGATTCAGATTCTGCCCCAGCTGTCGGTACATGGACTCCGATAGGTAGCTGGAAGGCTGTCTAGGCGTCACCGCTTTAGGCGCCTGCTGAGGTGCTGCAGATTTAGTCTTAGACATCAGCAGCATCGCCAATGGAGTCAGTGCCGCGGCACCTGCTACCCATGGAGCGGCCTTCTGCACAGTTCCCGATACTTTAGATCGGACGTGCTGTAGGAGCTCCTTCTTCGCCCCCTCTCGGTAAGGAGAATGTTTGACATAGGTAGCAAGATGGTGCATCTTGTCGTAGTCTTTCGCCTTCCGCGCGTCGGCGAAAGCTGTCCTAAAGGCTGTCTCCTTAGCACCCTCCCCTATGGGCAGCCTATTGCCCAAGTACGCGGCTAATTGGCCAACCTCGTCTTGCTTGGCATGCGGGTATCTAGGTTGGATGTAGTTTTTGAATACGTGCTTGGCGTCCGCAGCATTGGGATTATATCTAATGTATTTTCCTCCTCCTGCCTCGCTATTATAGATTCTAGCCGGAGGAACGGCGTATCTGCCTCCACTATTACCTACGGGCCCGTACGGGGAATACCTGTAGGTCGGAGTAGTGGCAGGGCGATCCTTTACCGTAGGGGCCGTAGCGTATTCCAACATAGATGAAATAGATGGCCGGCCTTTTTCTTGGAGGAGGCCCGGGGGTGGTCCCGTGGGGCTCTGAAAGATAGGAGCCATTGCCTTGACCTCCGGAGAGAACTTGGGGGCGAACTTCTCTATGTTCTCGTCCGTTAGCACCTCATTGTTGAACCCGCTTACTATACTCCCCATTATACCTTCCCCCGCTTCCTTAGAAAAAGAAGCAGAGTATCCGGCTCTAACAGCTATATTGTAGTTGTGTCTATCTGTCACGAATATCCTATCTGGGTTAGGGGAGAGTAATTTTTTTTTTACTCCCCTACAATGCTTGAGAGGAAGCCCTTGGCCATGTTACTGAGTTGTCTAGATTTGCTGTCTTGCTGTTTCTGTATCTCTTCCATTTTTTTGCGGCGGGCGGTGTTTAGCTCGTTTTTTGGCGCGTTCGCGTTGTACTCCTCTTTATCCTTAGCTGTAGGAGTTGGGTGCATTACTTTAGGCGAGGGAGGGGCGTTATACTCCTGTTTGGCCTGACTGACCATAGCTCTGGCCGCCGCGACTGGGTTGTAACTACTGGCGTTGTACCCGGCGTCTAGTATCCTGTATAGTGCGGAGGACTGGTTAGGAGCCGGAGTAGGAGCCGGAGTAGTAGCGGGAGGCGCTGCCGGATGCGGCGGTGCTGGAGCCGGAGGGGCTGGCGCGGGAGTGGTAGCTGGAGGGGCTGGAGCCGGAGGGGCTGGCGCGGGAGTGGTAGCTGGAGGGGCTGGTGCAGGAGCTGGCTCTGGTGCGGGGGGAGGCGTTGGAGCCGGGGGCTCTGGTGCAGGAGGAGCAGCGGGAGCAGCAGCAGCGGGAGCAGCAGCAGGAGTATGAACAGGGACCATGTTTTTGTACCTGTTCTCTAAGTCCGTTAGCCTATCCTGGGCTTTAGCAATCTGCGCACCGTAGTCCGTGCCGGATGATTCGAGCAGTCCGGCGGGCAGGGCTGTTCCGGCTTCTCTGAGACTATCTAGTGATTTTAGGTGACCGATATTCGCCTGTTCTTTTGCTACAGCTGCACGGTTACGGGCGATATTATCTACATTCGCGGTGCTTAGCCCGGGGGCAGTTATATTGAGGAGTTCTTTCTGCTCCGCCAAGGTTCTTTTGAATACATCCTTAGTGTAGGCGGTATGCGCAGCCGGTAACTGATTCTTCATAAGATCAGTCTTCTGCTCACTGGACAAGGCGGATTGATTATTAGCTAGCTCTAGGGCTGTACTGTACACGGCGGCCGGGGCTGTACTGATTGCCGCTATAGCCTCCGCATTCTTGTCCGGATCCTTCGCGAGAGCTTCTCGTACCTTGTCTAGATTGCGAGTAGCGATCGAGTCCTGTACGAACTTAACAGCTTCCGTTTTACCTACGCCGAAGAAGTCCATAACCGCGAAGGCAAGTGTACCGATAAGTGTGCCGGCCAGTGCGCCTTTACCGCCTCCTAAGAGACCTCCGATGACTCCTCCGACGCCGGCTCCGCCCAGGGCCCATCCTATCTTCTGCGCAGTCTTATCTGACGATACCTGATACATGGTGTCGGACATGATAAGCGAGCTCGCCCATTGCCGAATCTGAGACAGCTTTTCCGGAGTATTATAGCCTGCTTTGTATGCCGCTCGGGTGAATTCGTCTCCCTCGACTTGAGGCACCATGTCTGCAGGTACCGGTGCTGGAGGCGGCGGGACCGCCCCTGTATTTGCCCATTTCTGGAAGAATTCCTCGGCCTCCTCGGCCGATAGTCTAGTATGAGGTAATTTGATCATTGTACAGGTACCTGTCCTTGTCGCGCGAGCTGCACACCTTGTGTAGCCGCTTGGTTTTCGAGTTCGCTGAGTCTAGCTTTGACTTGGGCATACAGTGCCTCGTCCTGGTGCTTAAGGTCGGATAGCGTCCTACGTCGTGTAAGCGGGTCCGCTACGATAAGCTCTTGGGCGATCTGGTCTGCGTTGGTCAATAGGTCGTCGATGGTTGCTCCAACCCCTGTAGCCCCTCCCGTTCCTGCGGAGGGAGGCATAGCGGCAGGAGGAGCTGCTGCTCCTGCGGGAGCACCGGCCTGCTGCTCTTGGGCAGCCATAGCGGCCTGCTCTTCCTGCATAAGGACCTGCTGTCCTGGGCCGGGCACGGTGACTGCTTGTACATTGGCCATCTGGTTGTCCATCTGGCGCTGGCGCTCTTCCATCTCTTCGGCAGCCGCTTCTTCCTGATCGAGCAGCTTCTTACGCTCTTGGTCGTAGTCTATGCCGATTGTCTGTAGAGCGGTGTCTTCAGATATCTTACCCGCGGCGGCGAGCTGCATCTTGAGACTGCGGATCTCCGGATCCTCGTATAGGGATACTGGTTTGACGAATGCGCGGACAGTTTCCCAGCTTAGTAGATCGCCCTGCTTATTCACTACCCACGTTGCCCACTTGTTGAGCTGGTTAGCGAAATGCTGCCACGTCCGTTCGAACATCTTAAAGCCGATAAGAGGTCCTGCAGCTGCTTGGAATCCTGTAATGGATGACTTGTAGAACTCAGGAGGAATACCCATAGAGTGTAGGAGCCGCATCTCGAAGTGCTCCATGATGTCTACAGGTATAAGGCTCTTTGCCTCGCCTCCCAGTGTCTGGTACTCCAAAGGATAGGGGAGGAAGTTCCAGTCCGTAGGATTTCTACGGTGGCGCTGGATCATACCCATTACAGATCCGACAAAGTCCTTCATATTCATGTTGAGCATAGGATCCTTAGATCCGCCTGCGCTCGGAGGAGAGAACACGCGAAACGGCATAAGGTACTCTACCAGGATAGTCTCCACGTACTTATCCAACATCGTCACTAAGACGGCCGTTTCAAAGTCCGCCATGAATGGGGGAAGTCCCCATCCCTTAAGATTAGGGATAGAGCAGGCAGCTACTGGGAAGGACATGTGATATAGCTCGTCGTTCGCAAACTCGAACTCGCTTCCTTTACAGATAGCCTCTACGACCTCCCAAGGAGTGTCTTCAAGAAAGATGAGGTCTCCTCTAAGAACAGGGGCGGACAAAGAATCGTACTGTTTTAGGTCTATGCTGTACTTGGTGCGGCCTGACATCGGATGCTGATGGATGCGCATAAACTGCGGCGGCCAGCGGGTGATGACAGGCTTAGACTTCTCTTTAGGAAGCAGTGTATCTTCGTGCGGTAGCTGGCCCTTATAGGAGCAGGATGCGCACTCTCCGATGAAGCGGCAGTTCTCGAACTTAATCTTGTTTTTGAAATGCTTTAGAGGCGCACGCAGGCTACATCGGGGGCAGATAAGCTGGCGAAGGAACGGGCGGTGGATCGACGTGAATGAGTTCCCGAATGCCATGAAGTCGTCGCCTATTACAGCCAGCTCTTCGATCATGTCGAAGTTTTCGGCAATCGCATCGAGGTAGACCTTACGGCTACGGAAGTCCAGATCGTCTCCCTCTACATCCAGCTCGGTCATAAAATACCGAACAGCCGAGGAGATAGACTGGGAGTACATGCCGTGATGCATCCACAGTTCCTCTGCCCATGCAAAGGTCTCTCGGATAGTCTTAGGATAGACTCGCCGGGTCAGCTTATTAAAGGGGGACGTTACATCCTTGTCCCATCGAAGGCCGGCGTCTTGTATACCTGAAGACATTAAGACTCTCTCCTAATCATTACTTGTATGCCGCAATCGGTGAAAGGAAGTTCAAACTCTATACCGGGAAAGTATACTTCATACGTGATCCCATCACACGTTAATGAGAACTCCTCTGCTGACTTAGGGGGACTGAACACCTGCGCGTCCGTGTCGTACACCAGGATAACGAACTCGTGCTCGACATAGACATAGGCGTATGTCCCTCTGTAGCTTCCGAAGGCGCCTTCCATCCGTACACGTTTAGCGGCTGGCGTCTCTTCTTCCTCATTTTCCTTATCGACACGAAGGGCCGCCTGCACTGCCTCTGCGATCATTAAGGACATGGCTTTGGTCGATAAAGTAGGAGCAGGAGTCTGCGTCGAGTCTGGGGCCTCTTCCGGGATATCCATATCTTTTGCTGCGTCCATGATATCCCGCAGCTGCTTCTCGACGGCGGATAGTTCCTCTTCGGGATCCGAGGCAGCTAATTCCTCTAATGTCGTCTCTTGCTCGTCGTCTGTTTCGGATCCTCGAAAGTAGGCTTTGAGTTGGGTGGGCTCGAACTCCTCGGGAGTATCATATAGCTCTCCGTTCTTATATCGGAACGTCTTACCTATTACTATGGAGCCGAATGGGGATCTCGACTTACGGAGCTCTCCCCTCTTTCCGGTAGTCGGCAGAACCGTTCCCTGCATAGCGCCCTGCATCGCCCCGAATGTGTATTCGTCCGCCTTGTCGGGATCTGCTAAGGCGATTGCTCTATGCCCTGTGCCGGCTGCCGGCGTTGTCTCTGATACTTTGATAAAACCTTCACTCATGATGTCGCCTTCTGCTATTGCTCCTCTACTTTCCGTATGAATGTCAAGGCTGCTGAGGGGCTCCCTGGATTCAACTGCTTCACGATGGCCTGCAGAACAGGCTCTGTGACTCTAGCGGCAGATGCTAATGTACCGCCTTTTTCGAATATGTATTGGTATCGCCCTATTACTAGGCCGTACCCGCCTCTACTTCTCGGATAAAATAAAGGCTCGCCTGTCCATTCTACTGCTTTGGATTGCATTTAAGGGTCCTGCGTAAAAGACTATCGGTTACTGTTGGTACAAGTTTATGGCTGTACTATTACATCCTCTCTAGGCGTTGGGAAGGCCTCCCGCACTAGGGATATTGCTTTCTTTGTGTACTCTACCGCCGTGTCTATATCTTCTGCGGAAGTATGTCGGCCTACTCTGAACAGTAGGTTACTGTGCCTTGCCGTCTCTTCGAACATGTAGGAGGTAAGCGGCGTACATAGGTGAGTGTTACGTAGTCCGTCTATAGTGTCGGACACTGATATACCTAGTTTACGTAGGGCCAGCACTAGCGGCCTCGTCCACACTCCTTCGATATGCAGGTTAACGGTATGCTCTGCCCGCGGAGCCTCTTGGAAGTTCAGGTAGACACCAGGTATCTCCATCATGCGCGATTCCAGTTTTGTCCTCATCTCTCGAACACGGCCTACATCTTCGTCCTGCATGCCTAGAACTGCCTGTATACCTGCTGAGAGTGTCCCGCACGGCGCGCTATGTAGGTATCCGGGTCTGAGGCCGAATTGCTGACGTCCCGCTGTCTCATTGCTTCGTATGTTCTCCGGATCCTTACTCCAGATAATCCCTACATGTGGCGCGCCGCAGAAGGATCCGTCGAATAGCACTATGTCCGTGTCTGCCGATATATTGGCGAAGTAGGAGGGGTCCATAGCATAGGACATGTCGGCTATTACAACTGTCTCTGGAGATATGCCCTTTATCATAGAGGACGTTCCCGGGAGGTCTGATACTACCCCGTACTCTTCATTCACTACGGATATGTATGCGTGGGAGAACTTGTCCGGATCCGTTAGGTACGTGTTCCACGCCCTGGCGCCGGACTTGCGGATCGGTACTACACTGCATTCCGGAAGGGATGTGACGCTCTCAGGCTCCAAGAAGGATGCTACTACAGAGCAAGCCGGGTGAACCACCATCCCTATGGATTCGGTGGATCCTGATGTGACAGCTATTACTCCTTCGTCGGAGCCTACAAGTACCCGAGTGCGTTCTAGAATGTCCCGCATCGCTATTGTAAGCCTATCGTGCTCTTCCTCGTCAGGGGGAAATATAGACACGCTATCGAAACACGCCATATGTGTAGCCTCCACGCTAATTCACACCCGTAGTCTACCCCTTCTGAGCGCTTGCCGCAAGTGGATACAGCCTATAGGGGCTTCAGTCCTGTCCGATATCGCGTATATCTGCGAGTTACGGGCAGCTATGGGACCTATCTCGCACGTATATGCGAGTTGTCAGGGCGCAGGGAGGAGAGTTGACAGATTCGCTACGCTGGCTCCGTCTGGGCCTCGATATGATCCGATCCGTGGGATTAGATCTCGATAGAGTGATAAGGGATCTGTCTCTTCTTATCTCCTAAAGACTTCCGACCTTGCTGCCTCCGTAGACTGTCTCGGATCTGATCCGGTGTACGTTCACTCGTTGCGGCCGTCCCTCGCCGCATGCCTTGTCGGGCATCCTTCTGGCTCTTCTTGCGGCGGGCGATAATTCGTTTGAGCCTCTCTTCTTCTGGAATGTCGTGCATAGGGAATAGTTTACGGATATCGAAGATCGGATCGCTTGCTACTTTATCTAGAGACGCGGGGTTTTCTGCCGCGTATCCAGCAATGAAGGCGTCTGTGTTCATAAGGGGCTCTCTGTTTATTGGAGTTAGAATACGTATGCTATTTGCCGAACAGTCGACGAAGCCATGAGGAGTCTTCCTCTGATACCTCTTCTGCCGCAGGCACGTTGTCTGGGGTTACGTCAGCCGGGGTCGCTTCTAACGCCTCGTCCTCCGTGGGGACCGTGATCATAGGGGCAGCTGTTGTTATAGCCCGGCGCAGGTCCAGTATCTCCCGTTCCTTATCATCTAGAGCGATATGTGCCTTACGTAAACTATTTCGTATATATTCGAGCTCGTCGTCTTGATTCTGTATTTTATCGCGCAGGGCGTCGACCATTTTATCCCGAACAGCTATGTCGGCTCGGGCAGTCTCTAGCGCGCGATCAGTCTCGGCTAATCGTATAGTTTGTCCAGAAATATCTGTTTTCCATCTGAGCTCTATATCGTCCCCGGTCTGTATCCACTTCGCATATCCTGCCAATACCGCATCTTCCTTAGAGATGGGTGCGAGATCTCTTTCTTGGACCTTCTCTAGGATGTTGTTGCGGCTTAGGGAAGCGGCCGTCATCAGGAGCAGTAGTATCGATACTACGGTAAATCCGTACGCTTGTATGACCGGCTGGGCTCCGTATTTCGAGCAAGCCTCCTTGTGCTTCGCTACTACCTCGTCTTTACTCATTATGTCCTCCGTGTGGTTCGCTATGGTACTTCTACTAAGTGGATAGGCATCTTCTCATGCTTGTTCCACTTACCGCGCCAGACTCCGTCTCGATCCTTTATGAGCGAGCAGATGAAGTCGTTCTTACTGGGCCCTATGAGTAGTGTGGGTTTCCCGTCCACTTCCCGCATCTCCCAGACATTCTCCAAATCTGCCTTGCCTTCTTTGATCTGTCCGTTGTCTGACAAGGATATGACTCTCTTGTCATGCCCTACACGGATATACACAAAACGCTTACCTGTAACTAAGGATGCATGCTTTGTTCCGGCGGCTACCTGGGCCTTTACGAATCCGTCTGGAACTAGTTCAATGTCCATGCGCTCGTGATTGTCCCACCTGCCTTTCCACCGGCCGCCAAGAGTCTCTTCATGGAGTACACAAGTAACAGAGTTGCCAACTATGCAGAGCTCGGGACCTTTATCCCCGTCCTGGACAAACCATCCCTTCTCTAGCTGGGCCGCGCCTTTACCTATGGTGTTGTCTGGCAGCAGCTCCATCTTCCGCTTATCGTGTCCGATCCTGTGGTAGGTGAAGCGCACGCCTGCGATCCTGCTGGCGGCTTCTTTGCCTTCTTCCGACTCCGGGGCAGGGTACTCGATCTTGCCGTCCCAGACGTCTTGTAGCTCCTTTAGGAACTCGAGGCACTTGTCCTCCATTAGGAAGCCGTGGATGCGGGGATTCTTGCCGGTAAGGGACCACTTCTGCATATTGCGATGCTGGAAGATCCGCTTATCGTCGAAATCGTGCTGACACATAGTGGCTCGCAGCGGGTGGATTAATCTCGAGGGCATTGAGTACCGCGTGCCGCAGATGTGCCACGCCATATGGAACGTGTCCTTGTCTCCATGAATGTGGGTGTAGTAGAAGTCGGAGTGCTCGTTGAGGTGCATTGTAGTATTGAGCTCCTCCCAACAGCGGCGCTTATCTACTACGATCTGTCCGGACTCGAACTCCGGCTCGTCTCGGTACTCTACGCCGCAGATCTCCCATATCTGTCTAGTGCGGGCCAGTCTGCCGTAGTCCGGCCAGAAAATAGCGCCTGTGTCCCTGTATTGCGGAGTGTCTAAAAGAACTTCCGGGTCGATAAGGGGTACGTTGTCCGCGTCTAGGAAGATGACCTCTTCGAAGCTAGAGTGTATAATGGCGAACGGGTTGCACTCCCATCCGAACAAGCGGCGCGCCGGGTACTTTTTACGCACCTTGTACGCATCGATACATGTGACGTCGTATTTGCTGACCATATCGCGCATGCGGTCATCCATCTCACATACTCCGAGATGCCAGAACTCTATAGGCAGCTTACATCCGTGGTGGCGAAGCATCTTTACTGTCACCCACGCGTTCGTAAAGTAGCGCGGGCCTCCTGCGCAGATAACGATGCCTCTGCCCTTGAACCGGTCTGCAGGGTATTCTTCTAGATCCGCCCTGGCGGTACGTACCAGCTCTTGGTACTTTGCAATAATAGGGTTGGTAGCGGCCGCCATTTATGTCTCCACGCGCTGTAGGGTTATGTCTGATTTCTCGAAATGCTCCCATCGTCCCTGCCAGGTGTCGCCGGCAGCGTCTTGTCGAGCTTTGAATGTGAGGTACTCCTTCCAACAGGCCGCAGTATGTCCTGTTACCCAGAGTTCTATTCCAGTCTCCTTCTGCACGGGAAACCACCATTGCTCTAGAAGTCCTGAGTTCTGTATGGTCCCGTCTGGGCGAAGTATAACGTCGGATGTGGTATTGCCTTTATGTTCGAGGTCTCGAAAATACGTATACTCTCCGGATAGCCGGTCGAATTCCTCCTCCGCTATTACTTCGTAAGAGTTATTGACCGATCCTCGTATGTAGGATTCGAAGTTGTCCGATATATCCTTAGAGAAGTCCTTCTGTAAGCTCTTCACGGTAGTCTTCATATCCCGGCCGATCTTATGCGCACCTATTACCGGCATGCCTTTATCCATCCAGTCTCCTGCAGACTGTACCCAGTTGTATCGTCTATCCAGGTAGCGGATAGGTAGACGCATCATCTGGGCAGCCATGTTTAAGGAGGTCTGGTCTTTGAACTGTACCCAGAACCTAGCTTTAGGGTGCCTGAGCTTGACTGTCTTAGGGTTCAACTTTGCAATGATCCTGTCGTAGCATCCCTTAGCTGTAGACAGCAGGTACGCACAGGGATCTCTATTCAGCACTAGGAACCCTGAGTTAAAATAGCTGTCTAGCTCTAGCTCAAAGCCCTCTGCATCCATGGCGATGTGTCCGGATCGGTTGAGGTCCCTAACTGCTCCTAGGCCTCCCTGTGTGACGGCTGCCAGCTCTCTAGGATCCCATTCCCGCATCCACCACAGGTCTGAGTCAAAATAGAACACGCATTCTGAATCTACCATATCAAAGATATGGTACTTCAAGTGGTGTGGGAACGGCAGGTTGTATTTAGCGAGATGCTCGTCTCCTAATACTACGCACGGGAGGCCGGTAGTTCGTCGGAAACTGTCTGCAGCTTTATCTGCTAGCTTCCTGAAGCTTCCTGTTCCTATGGTTACGCCTGTCATAGTGTCTCTCTATTTTTGGATCTTCATGTATTCGAACCTGTGGTTCCCGTTAAATCCATCTGGATCGCAGATGCTCCACCCACTCTCATCGACCCATCCGGGATATACACCGCTAGTAGAGCCATAGTCCAACTGGCCGTCGTCCCATATAGCTATATGTAGCTGGTCTGGAAAATCTATAGGACGCATAAGTATGGCATCGGATGTTGGGGTGTCTATGGATACCGGAGACCATGTGGTCGTCAGCAACTCCTCTGCCTTAAGTATGTCGCATCGGTGTATGCTAAATCTAGCGTCGCTCCATGTGTACCCGCAGTCCGGGCACGTGCTGTAGATGCTCAAGGTTCTGTGCTCCGTAGCGCGTGCTGCAGCATCGCTGCTGTTCGGCTATTGATTGTTGCGACCGCGAATCCCTTATGAGGAAAGATCACATGCTCAAACTTCCCGAGAGCTTCGTGGTATCGTGACCGTTGCGCGTCGTGCACGCATAGAACGACCTCGTCATTATGTGTAGAGGCGTACTTGTATACATTCTCTATACACTCTGCCCGTCGTCGGGAGTCTACGAAGAACAGATCGAATAGGCCGGACTCGAACATGCCTGGATAGCCTGAGGCGTAGTACTCCGACGCCACCTTCATGTGCAGGACTGTCTGTCTCTGGAATTGTACGTCGGGAATCCACCGTTTCTCCTGCTCTACGGACACCACGTTCGCGACTCCTTGTCTAAGTGCCATGTCTGTGTTCTTGCCCGGGCCCCATTCATACACACCTATAGGCTGCATAGCATCCAGCACCTCCTGATAGTATGGGACATAGCTCTGCACGCCCTGGGAGCAGGGGCAGTTGTGCCTGTGTCCGCAGTAGGGAAACTTTGTAATGTCTGCCATGCTATTCGGTCTCCGGTAGCTCGAAAGGTTTGTACGGTTGTTTCTTCCATCCCTGCAGGTAGCAGTGCATCTCTCTGCCGAATCTGCCGTCAGTCCAGTATTGCCCTGAGGATGTTCCTGCTGATACTCCTCCCACGTGCTGGATAAGTCCGATAGGTGTGGCGTATCTGGTCCACTCCTTATCGCTCCACGCTCCGTATAGTAAATCGGCCGGGTCGTCTGTCTCGTGCTTCTTCAGATAGGACAAGAGGCTGGAGAGGCACTCTCTGTCGTAGTAGATTCCGCATAGGCCTGCGAAGGGTCCTCCGCCGGAGCAGTAGTACTGTCCGCGGTAGAACGGGTTCTTACCTATATAGTTTCCTGTGCTGTAGAAGGTAAGCGTATTGCCGTCCTGCCGTAGCTGGTGCGATCGCATCTCGTTTATGGCATCCATGGCGTATCCCCAGAATCCGTCCGCAAAGACTACGTCGTCCTCGCATATAAGGAATCCTTTCTCCTGTGTGGATAGGGCGAACTCCAGTGCCCGGATGTAGTTGCGGGTGAGCCTCCTGTGCGGAGTGCTTGCTCCTTTATTCAGGTCTCTTGGAGGAGGGTGTATCTTCACTCGGTCCGTATGCTTATAGAACCAGTCCAGGTAGTTGGTAGGTCCGTCCCCTACCAGAAGGTCGACTCCGGCTACCGAGTGGCTGAGGGGGTCGCACATCCACAGACTAGATAAAGTCTGGTAGATGTAGTGCTCTCCTTTCTCTGTCTTTCTTCCGCCCTGGACTCCAGAGCGCTCCCTGCGGTTGCATGTAAAGAATAGTACCCGGATATCGGAAACACTCAGCATCCGGGAAGAGGCGTCTGGCCTCAGTTTCTCTTTCAGAGGGTAGGTCATATATCTCGTATCTCTATGATCTCTGTGCGCACGAGGCTACACGTTAGTGTAGTCCTCTAGTCGACGCAAGCGGCCTTGCTCGATATAATCCGCCACGAGCCGCTTCTCTGCTTCGAAGGGATGTCCACCCCAGCCGCCGTGCGTAAAGCCAACCAGATAGATCTCGTGATCCTCCCATCCCGGTTGATTGAGTGCCATGTATATGGACACCATGCCTGTACTAGGTGTATCGAATTTGCGTTGGTATGTTCTGAGCTCCTTATCCAGCTCAGCCCATAACTCCTTCGAGGGGTACTGTATCTGCACCTCCTCTCGAAACCTCTGTGCTTTTACGATGTGACCGGACCGGTCCTTACCTGCGTAGTTAGACCATAGGTGAGGTCTAGAGAACCACGCCCGTTCTATCTCGTCTCCTACCCGACCTCCGGGGATCAAGTACTTCTTCGGACTGCAGAACTTGGGCGCTGCGCCCTCTCCCGCATTGATGCAGGCCCATACTGTGGTCTTCTGTCCCATGCGCCTCTGCTCGTCTCCGTACCCTATGCAGAGGTTCATGCGGATGACCTCGTCCATGCTATTGATGACGCGGCAGTAGTTATCCAACTTGTTGTGGTTGTTAGCGACTATTACTACCTTCTTCTTATCGGATGGTGGGTCTATCCATTTGCGAGCCTTCTTCAGCATATTGCCGTTTCCTCCGCCTGCCCACATATGGTAGGCGAAGGGCACTCTATGTGCGCCGCCGAACTTATCCTCGATGCGCGCCTTATCCCAGCCCTCATCTACCAGGTCTCGGAAGAAGTCCAGGCCGCCTCGGTGCGATCCCAGGGACCATATGTAGAAATCCCGCTTAGTTGCCACGGTTGTGATCTCCTTGTGATGCCGGGCCATCTTCGTCATCAGGCGTGGGCCAAACATCGTGCGGTCCACTTTACCACTAGCGGCCACCTCGAGGTACTTGTCTATATGCACCCATGCCGGGGAGAACTTGGATATACCTATTATGCCGTTAGCGATGACCTTGTTCTTGTCCCACCGCCGGTCGTCGGTCTGCCGGGTCAGGAAGAAGTCCGCCTCTATCTCATATTTGTCGAAGATGTCGGACATCGGACGTAGAGGGACAAAGTCGCAGTCAAAGTACCACCCTCCGTATCGCTTTAGAGCCGATAGTCTGAGGATGTCTGACTTGGAGCAGAACTGAGGAGCTATGTCGTAATATTTTTTATACTCCGGTAAGAGAACTTCCTCTCCGTGCATGGTGATCTCGTAGTCCGGGTTAAGGTCTCGGAACCATTGGATGCACTGCTGCCCGAAATCTGGGAGAGGCTTATCGCCTACCCATATGAAATGTAGCTTCTTAGGGATCATGCGCTGTCCTCGAGTGCTCTGAATAGGAGGCCGAACAATCTCACGTTCTTGCCGGGCGCGTGACTCTTGTAGTGCTGGTATACCTTAGACGACGCCGCGTAGAGATAGTATCCGTGGCTGCGCATGATCGCCACATAGTCGTTGAGGTCCCTGTTGAAGACAGGAGGATTGCCGCGGCGCCTCCATTCCCTGCCTAGTATCTCGGCTACACATATGTATGGGTGATCTGCCTTCCGTATGTTGCCAATGACTCCGTCCAGTGTCTGGTCATCCATGTGTAGGAAAACTGTGTATGCCAAGGTAGCGTCTGCTTCGGGGTACTCGCTATCTACGGATACCTCGTTGAACGTGTATCCTGGATTAGCCTTCTTCGCGGCGGCTATAGATCCAGGACTAAGGTCAGACCCTACATATTCCTCTGGGGAGCGTACTGAGCATAGTCGACCTCTCCCGCAGCCTAGGTCGTGCACTGTCTGTATGTCTGGGGCTAGGGCTAGTAGTTCCCGAAGGAACTGCACTACGTCGAACCCCTCCGGACTGCTCGTAGCGCCCGCTGTTATGTTCTCACCGCTATCTGCGGTCCAGTATTCCTTAAAGTCCATGCTGCTACCTAATCTACGTATATGTGGGCCATGTCGCGGGTGCCGCAGGCAAGGCGTATCCCCTCATCACTTATACATGTTATAACATGTATAGTGCCTTTAGGTAGGAAGACTATGCTTCCTTCCTGGGCTAGTATTGTCTCGTCGGGATCTTTGCTTAGTTTTCCTGAGTCTGGGTAGTACCAGAGGTCGTATCTGAAGCACCCTTCGACAATGAACCAGAACTCAGACTTAGAGGAGTGGAAGTGCCTCCTACATCCCTCACCCTTATGTTGGTAGATAAGTCCTACTTGGTCCTTATCAGATAGTACTACAGGAACGGTCCCTGGACGGCCCGCTAACGCTTCCTTAGCCTCTGCTAGTGTCGTCATCCTCTTGTTGCTCTCCGACTTCGTAAGCGGAGATCCGTCTCGAGCTATCAACGTACATAGGTCCGATTCTATACCTGATACGACGTCGGGGTTGAACTTAAATTTCCCGGTATCCTTAGCTGAGTGCTTGTGAGCCAGACACGCTTCGATTATGCGTAAGTCTTGCGGGCTATCTAGCTCTAGTGCCTCCATCTTAGGGATGGGTGTGTAGTTCACTCTTCCGTTAAACGTCGGGCCTGTTGCGTATGATTCCATAAACTCTTTCCGCTTCCATGCGCAGATAGCCCACGATATGCTTCTTATGGGAGTCAGCTCTTGAGTAGGCTGCTTCCTGAGAGGGGTAAAGTTTATGGGGACGTCTCCTAGAAAGCTCTCGATATGATTTTCTACTACGGCGAATTGGCTGTCTGCGCCGGATTCTCTGAACCTGCTAACAAACAATTCAATATACTCCGGCGAGATCAACGGAGAGGTTGTATGGATCATGACTACGTTGGTCGCTTCTTCCGAGAACTCCATAAAGGACTGTATGAAATGGTCGGCTACCTGGCACCGGCCCCCTTGGCAGCTGGCGGAAGAATTAAACATCCTGCACGCCGTTCCGCCCCTCTCTGGATCTCTCTCCCTAAAGGAGGCCCCTAGCCCCTCTATCAGGTCCCTAAGGCACACTAGGTCGCTGTCTACGTATATCTTATCGAATACCCCGCTGTCTACCGCAGCTTTCACGACGTAATAGATAGCTGGGTATCCGTCTATAAGTATGAGGTTTTTATCCTGTACTCTAGTAGAGCCGGACAGTGCGGGTATTAGAGCTACGGTCATGGTCCTCTAGACTCCGGCCCGCTTACGTTCCTTCTCTTCTGATATTAACGGACATCTGTTTCCCGTGGCTACTACTAGCTCATAGAACAAAATAAGCGTCAGTATCTCTGTTACGTGGAAATAGTCAGTACGCAGCGCCACGTTGTTCACTCCGTCTATTTTAGACTCATGGCCACTAATGAGGTGGCAGGAGATGTTTTTGTGCCTGCTGTAGTACTCCAAGGCTTTGACCACGTTGGCTGACGTGCCAGAGCAGGATAGTCCGATTATAACGATGTCGTCTTTAGAGCCTATGTCCTCCAGCTCCAACCATCTTTGGAATATCTTGTCGAACCCGTAGTCGTTTGCTATCGATGTCATCAGACATTGGGAGTCCAGAGACGTGAATACTTTACTAGTTAGCCGGGTTACATCGTCAGATCCGTGTGACGCCACTGCCCAGAGTCCTCCGTTTCCAAACGCATATACCTTCTTAGTTCCCGCTACAGCCTTAACGAGGTTGTCCCACTCCTCCGTCTGTATGATTTCAATGTGCTTCTTTTCGATGTCGTCAAGATCTAACATCCGTATTTCCTCCCTAGTTAGGTTACTTTACTTTGGAATCTATGCGTTGCTTCATCAGGAAATCGTCCAAGACTACCCTACTATCGTCCTCTATTAGAGATAGTATGTATCTTAGCTGGTTTTCTCCGGAAGCATGGCTTGATTTATTAATGTGTCTCTTGGCCCTTTGTGCATTCTCCAGGCCTCTTCTGTACTTAGGAATATACCCTGTCCTATAGAATGAGATACCTGTGATGTACAAAGATTTTATGTCGTACCTCAGTAGGTCGCATATGGCGTTAGTTCCGGTGTTTGGTTTACCCTTACATCCCCAGTATGTCGAAACCCACTGCTCTCTGTCCATGACGGCTACGGGGAACTTACCTCCCACAACCTTTAGAAAATTCTTAATGAGACGAAATCTATACATATCCTCCCCGGACTGGCGGAGCATGGATTTTCCCATCACCCCCCAGACTACAAATTTGTAGTCCTGCGCTTGGATAAACTTTTTATCTGATAACCGGACCCCTCCTGCCGTCTGGGTGGGGACCAGGCAGCTATACAGGACATCTGTCCTGGTGCCTATATCTTCGTGCCAGCACTCCCAGGCCCAGAATTGCTTGTTCAGCCGGATAACGACATCGTGCTCGTCTATGTACTTCCCTTTTCCAGTCCCTAGCGCTGTGGCAGCGGGTCCGACCAGAGCTACTCTCTTACCTCTAAGGTACTCTGCGTACTGCTCATTAGCTGTCATAGCGTCTCCCATATGGTTTGAGCAGCGGCATTCACCTCTCTACTCGTTACGTCCTGATATACCGATATCCGGCCATGTCCCTCGTAGAGCACCATTGCCAGATCCTTCCCTGTTCTCTTCTTATCCCAATACATGTAGCGAGCTACTTCTTCTATGTCTATAGCTCGTACTTTGGTGGCGTCTGGAACGAACGCCGTGCTGCACGCTCGATTATACTCCTGAACCTCTGCCGATATCAGCCCCCGATTGAAGGAGATTTCATCTGCTACCAGTATGCCTACTAAGACCGCTTGGCCGTGAGGTATCGTAAACCCCGAGGCGGACTCCAAAGCATGTCCGAAACAATGTCCGTAGTTACAGAGATTTCTTCGTCCCTTGTCGAACTCGTCGTCCTCAAAGTAACTCCTCTTTATTGACAGGCAGTTACGAATTATACGCTCCATCTCTTTACTAGGGACGTTCTTGTCCTGTAGTGTGGTGCTTATGGCCCTAGTGTCTTCGTAAGTTTGGGAGCACATAAGGTTAAACTTTATGATCTCTCCAACGCCGCTTTTGAATTCGCAAGGAGGTAGAGATCCTAGGAGACCGGGGTCTACGTATATCTGGTGAGGCGGGTAGAATAGACCCAGCGTATTCTTCCTATCTCCTAGATTGATCGATACTTTGGACCCTATGCAGCTGTCCGCCTGGGAGAGGAGAGTAGTCGGAACGTAGATCCACCTCACTCCTCTGTATATCGTAGCCGCTATGAATCCGGATAGGTCCTGCAGGACTCCTCCGCCGATTGTTATTATAGTATGGTCTCTTCTGAAGCCCTTTTTTATTAAGGACTCGATCCATCCTGAGACGGCCGAGTACTCCTTCTCCTTCTCGCTCGAGTCTACCTCTATCACAGGGGCCGGCAGATCGGCTGCGCTCACGCGGTCCTCGTATAGGTCGTACACGTTCTTATCCACTAGTACAGCGCAGGGAGATTCGCGCGATATTCTTCGGACTTCTTCGAACGCATCTGAGACAAAGCTAAGGTGGTAGTCGTGCGAGGCGCTGGATATTTTTGTATTATACAAGGCTCTCTCCCCCGTCTACAGTTAAGTCTTGCCCTGTTATGTACGAGTTCTTATCCGAACATAGGAACTCTATAACTCCTGCTATGTCGGATGGTGCAGCCAAACGGCCTTTCGGAATACCCTGCTCTCTACGAGAACGCTCCTCTATGGTTAGGTTCCTACTTACCATTGGAGTGTCCGTCAGTCCCGGCGACACTGTGTTGACCAAGATATTATGCGGAGCCATGTCCAGCGCGATCGCTCGTACCAATCCCTGTGCTCCTCCTTTAGAAGTTCCATACGTCAGGCATCCTGCACGTGGTCTGTGCGCGGCTATGGATGCAACCTGTACTATCCTGCCCTGTGTTCCCCGAGATACCATTAGTCTGGCGACCTCCTGCATTATCTGTGCCGGTGCCTTGAGGTTCACGGATAGCATCTCCTCCCACCCGTCGTCGGAAAATCCGTGTGTCCATGATGGGTTGAAGATGCCTGCGCAAATAACCAAGGCATCTATGTCTCGGCCGCCTATATACCTGCGTGCTGCTTCCACGCTGCTGAGGCAATCAAGATCTAACTGTATCCGATCATGCAGTGAGGAGTTCGATTTGTCCGACCTGTGCGAGCCTATCACTGTGTCCCCGTATGAGATAAAAGTCTCAACCACTGCTTCTCCTATCCCAGACGTTGCTCCTATCACTAGTACTGTTCGATCGCCTCTTCGTTTCATCAGGTGATAACAAAGCCTCCGTCTACAATTAAGTCCTGTCCTACGATGTGGGACGCTGCTGGGGACACCAAGAATCCTACTACTTCCGCGATCTCCTCAGGACATGCCATACGACCTAGCGGGATCTTGCTGCATAGGTCGTCTCTCTCTGACTGGCTGAGCATACGTCTAGTCAGTTCTGTATCCGTGAAGCCCGGGCAGATGTTATTTACTAGTATGCCCTGTCCCGCCAGCTCGATGGCGGCCTCTTTTGTGAATGCTGATAGCCCTGCTTTAGATGCAGAGTAGGCTGCCCGCATATCCCTGGACAGTGTCCCGAAGATAGAGCCTATGTTTATTATCCGGCCCGATCCTCTACGTACCATGCTATGTACGACTGCTCGTACTATTCTCATAGGCCCGGATAGATTCACCTCCAGGATATTAGATAATGTTTGGGGACACAGGTCGAGTATACTTTGTATCTCGTTGACACCTGCGTTGTTCACCACTACGCTCCAGTCTATCTCATGTATGAAGTCTGGTAGCGCCTTCTCCTTCCCTATATCTAGCTGCTCGTATCTAGCTCCGGTAATCGGATCCTCCGGGGACACCGCTCGTCCGGTATATATGGCGGAGTACCCGCAGCCTACTAGGTGCTTCGTTATCGCTCTGCCTATTCCCCGAGTGCCTCCCGTAATCAGCGCGAAGCCTTTATGACCGTTATGTGGATTTAGCATACGTCTTCTAAATCTTCCTTGCAGTATGCGTAAAGCTCCTCGGCAAGCTCGTCGAACGTCGGGACCTCAGGATACCCTGCCATCTCCCATAGGAGCTTGTGCTCGTCCGGCGCGTCTGTACCTACCAATACCGTGCTCTGCGTACTCTCTGAGTGCTGCGGGTCGGATATGGATAGCCGCTCTTGCCGGAAGTGCGCAATGATAGACACAGCCTGTTCGAACTCGCTTATCGCTCCGTCGGACATGATGTGGTGGAGGTTGCCTATGCGCTCCCGCTTTACCTCGTCTCGGATAAGTCCTCTGACTATCCTTGCAAAGGCTAGTGTAGTTATAGGTTGGGAGTAAATATCCTTCGATACCTCTAATACGGAGTCAGTCTCAAATATAGTGCTGAATAGGCCTTCGGTAATGCGCGGGCCTATTACGTCTGCCCGCAGGTGGTAGACTCCTTTAGTACTGACTTCCCCTATAGCGGTCGACCTGCCGAAGACGGTCACCGCATCTGTTGCGGAGCTCTCTGTCTGCAGGGTTCCGCTAGGCTGAAAGACCGCGTACGAGGATGGCTGGATCGTGATCGCTCCTACTCTGTTTGCCTCTGACGCTACTATGTGCGGCAAGAGTGAGTTAAGCGTCAATGCCTTCTCTACGTCCGTCGAGGACTCCGCCGGGGTCGCGTATAGGCAGTTAACTATCGCATTGGGCTGGGAGGTCTCTAACAGCGTCTGGAGGACGTCTGTGCAGTCCTGTCGGCTTGCTGCTGGTTTGAATAGGAGGCTGCGGCATCTCTCGGGAGCCTTTATATCCTGCCGACTGTATGTTACCCATACCTGGGTATCTTCGGAAGATGCGAGGGTCTTGGATACCTCTCGGCCTATGCCGGACTCTCCGCCTAATACTAGAACACTGATCATATTGCTCTCCTCTACAGGGTTGAGTCAGAACTTAACCTTGATGCCAATAAGAATAAACTCGATATTTCTTCTTTGTCTGTAATCTTCTCTGCGATGCTCTGCGTGGTGGCGCAGCCGGTCATCATCAATGGAGCATCGTTCGCCGAACTCATTCGGGGCATCTACGTCCCATTGCTAGCGGTTCGGGGAGGCAATCGAGGCAGCAGCATAGGTCGCTGTGCGTCGTGCCAGGTGGGCAGGCCAGGCAGCACGGAATACACTGCTCCTGGCCGGTTTCTAGGTCGATTTGCTGCGTGCGGTCCAATGGCAGCGGGGTATCGCATTCGGTGCAAGTGTTCATTTCGGCACCTCGCACCATTCGCCTAACACTTGGATGAGAAACCCCAGGCGATATGACCACCATTCGCCGAGGCGCCCATCCCACCTGATGACATCGGGCGCGGGCCTGTGCGCGTGCGATCGCCACAGTATTGGCCGATCCTTTGGGGCGATGTCGATCGGCTTCCAGGTGCGCTGTTCACTGAGCATGTGCGCACGGTTCTCGGCCTGCACCAGTTCCTCCGTGATTTCAGAAATCGTCACGGCATCCTCTCTGAGGCGGGCGGCGACAAGTGGCATCCTCCCCGGCCAGGAATACATTGCAAGGGGGTTCTCGCAGAACTTTGCCAGCGTTTCGTTATCGGTTCGCTCTGCCATTATGTCAGCCCGCCGAACTCATTCGGGGCATCTACGTCCCATTGCTTTACACTGTCGAAGTAGACGGCCTTCCAGTCTTTAGATACCGTCATGCTCTGCTCTTCTGTTTTACTATCGGAACCAGTTGGTCTCTGATCCTGCCTACTCGGGCCAGTAGTACATCTATCTCATCCTGCAAGGTCTCTTCCGTGACTAGCGTACATAGACTAGCTGCGCAGCTACGTACCATATTGCGGGGAGGATTGGCCCGTCTGTCTGCTATCTGCCTGTGCTCTGACCGTACGATATTTAGAGACAGGTCTTTGTATACGCGTATGACTTCCCAATATCCTGCAGAGTATGGTCGGACAATGCTGCCGGCTCTTATGCCTTTGTACTCGTCGAGTTCTTCTATCATGCTGCTCTCCCTATGTGGTTATCTCTAGTAGGCGCCATATACGCAGGAGCGGATACGAATTAGGTCTGCTCGGGCGGTTTCGTATTAGGAGATCTATATGAATCGACTGCTCGGCAGGCTCGGCCATAGGTTCGAACGAGAACCGCACTATCCCCCTATTCCACGGACAGTTAATTATCATCGTCAGCATTATTCTCCGCCCCTCTCCGGTGGGACACGTTCTGCATCCTGCCGCACCCTGCGCACCGGAACCCGATCATAAGGGTTCCATCACTATCATACCAAGTCTCTACTTTACCTCCGTTCAGACCTAGTATGTGTGCCAGCCTGTGCAGGAGTCTGTGGATAGCCCTCCTCACGTCTCTTCTCCCTGGTCCTCGGTAGGTGTATCCTCTGCAGCCTTGTCGGCCTTACGCGCTGCTGCAGCAGCATCGTGTGTTGCCTGCATCTTACGTCGGACCTCGTCCGCTTCCTTCTTCCGCGCCTCGGCTGCCTCTTTCTCTAGCTGCTCTCTGTTATCGATAGCGTGCTGGATCTTCTTCTGGACGCATTCCGGCTTCTCGTAGGTCTTAACTGTCCACTTTTCTGCGTCTTCTGAAGAGAAGTCGTATGCGTCCTGGTACATCCGGACCTTGTCCACTACGCTGTCTACTGTGATCATGTCCATGCACTTAGGGATTACCTGCCCTGAATTGGAGACGACCGGCATGTGGCACAGCTTGGTGTCTTCCTTTGTATCGTAGTCCTTCTCGTCTCCGTCCAACATAGGCTCTACTCGAGACTTCCAGCACCCTCCGTGCGAATTACATGGGAGCGCCCCGCATGTGTGGAGGTATTGGTGGTGAGAGTATGCTTCCCACATGGTAGGCTCTCTGCCTCCTGCGATGACCACACAGGGACGAGTGGCCCTCTTGTATCGAGGATGCATCTCTACAGCTGCTGCGAGGTGCATAGGGTAGGATATAGGCGTAACTACTCCTGCCGCGTGGTACATGAGGCGGATGAACTGACGGTGAGAGGTCTTGCCTCTTAGGTCTATGACATTGTCCCCTGTCAGATCCGGGTGATAGTGCTGCGGATTGTCTGCCCCTACCTGTACCCATGTGATGTCCGGCGTCCGATCGATCAGTTCCTGGAATCTCGCGACCTCCCATAGCTTAGCTGTGTAGTCGTGCTTACGGCCAGCGTCGATTATCCAGAACGGAATGTCCCGCCCGACTATCTCATGTACCTGAGAGTACCAAGACTTCTCCTGCTCTGACAGGTACACAGCACCGTGGGCTGCCGTCTGGTCGATGGGCAGTCCTAGCTTTGCCTCCAAGTCCTTGCGAAAGCCGTGGCAGAAGTGATGGGCGCCCCGATTGCTGGTGTTTACAAGATTGTACTCCATTCGTACCCACATAGCATCTGGATCGGAGTCCTCTATGTGCGTATGGTTGGGGTTGTTCTCCCATATCTCGTGAGCCGGTGTCCGCATGCATGTGATGAACATGCCCGGGTAGGACCTATGTAGATCGTCTACCGCCCTGGAGAGCATAATAAGATCTCCGGGACTCTGGTGCTGCGAGATGAAGAGCTTAACCGGCGCCGTACATTCCTCTAGGATGCTGGGGGCACCTGCCGGCCGAGGAGCCAGTACTTCCTTATTCAGACTGGCTGCCGCTTCTGTGAATGCGGACCTAGTGGTCTTAGCGGGCAGGCCGTCTGATGTAGTGGCGGACTCTACGGATATCGGCAGATTCTTTGTGCTCTTAGGCAGACGTGCTGTTTTTGCCACCAGTACGTCTCGGCGGCAAATGTCGGCGTACCGCTGCTCGATCTGCTCCCGGGGAGTTTTAGTAGGTACGCGCATGGGCTGGGTAGCTCCTTGCGCGCCCTTGCGGACGAACTCTACCTTACCGGCCTTCAGCTTGGATACGAAGTCGGGAGACACTTGGATCTTCTTAGACTTCAGAGAGTCTATTGGGATTCCCAGCTTATCTGACATTAGAGCAAGAGCGTCCTCATCCAGCACAGCCGTAGGAGCCTCTGTATCTGAGCCTTCAGGAACGTCCGGAACCTTAGGCTCTGTAGGTACCAGCTTAAGCTCGGTAGGGTTTACGAGTACGTCCGACATCTATTTCTGCTCCTCCTCTGCGAGCTGCTTGCGAAGCTCTTGTCCTTCCTTGATGACCTCGATGTAGTCGTCGAGTCGGCGGAGCAACGGCCCTGAGTTAACTGTAGAGGGCCACAGGCCTTCCTCCATCCACTCTGCGATGACCGCCTTGCGTAGCTCCGGAGAGAGCCCTGCAAGGACGGACAGCATGCCTTGGAACTCGCTGTCTCCGTCTTGTAGCGGACGGATGCCGATAGCCATACGAGGAACTGTGAACAGGTAGCAAAAGTAGGACTGCACAAAGAACGTGCAGAATGCTCCGTATACCTCTTCCCCTCTGTCCTGGGAGCGGACCTCTTCGTATAGCTGGCTGAACAGCGGCACTCCCTGCAGATTGTCGGACACAGACTCGTTCCATACCTTGGCGATTAGCTGCCCGATGCAGTCTAAGAGCTCGATGGCCTTCTCGTCGTCCTTATACAGAAGCTGCGTGGCGGCCTGCAGGCTCTCCTTCATAAGGAACGGCATGCAGTGTCCGATGTCTCGGTGAATAGGGTCGCACACTACTCCGGTAACCGCCGACCGTACGCCGCCGAATGAGGTAGCGTACTTGCCCTTGTGATCTAGCATCTGAGTGCCGCGGAGGTGCTGGGCTCCCTTCCAATCTCCTTCAGGCGGGGGAGTTGGCGGAGGAGTCTGGGGTGTGTCGGTAGATGTATTTGCCATGATGGTCTCCTTTGATGGTGCGTAGCTGTACTACGTTCTTGTGTGGAAGGTATTTGCTCCATACAGGAGCGAGCTGTTGTGGTGACTCTAGGGCCGCCTTCTCGAATAGAGCGTATAGAGGCTGTACGATAGCACTCTTCTTGCAGCTAGAGCATCCGGATGTCTTGGCAGCGTTCGCAAGATCGTCGGCGATCTTCTGCAGGACGTCCGCTGGGAATAGCGCAGGAGCCTCTTCTCGGAACTTAGGGACTAGTGCTACAAGATCCTTGGGGCGAACGACTGCGTTCTTTGTATTCTCCTGTAGGGAGTGCTCCCGGCGCACGTCCGCGGCAGATGTCTTAAGGATGTCGGACAAGGATAGGTCCTTAGCGAAAGATATCTGGTGCCGGCAGTGCTCCATAAGATAGTTCGAAGGATATACCGGTATCTCGAACGGAGATCTATCTATAGCTGATATGCGGATCCCTATCTCTGAGAACTTCTTAAAGATATTCGGGAACACCTGGTGCAGGCTGGCATAGGTCTTACGCTTCCTGTCCGCTTCCTCCTTCTTAGGGATATCTCCCGAGAAGTAGAAGTCCGATAGCTCTGTGGAAAGATCTACTCCCGACATCACTATATTGTTGAAGCCCAGTACGGCGGCCAGAGATAGCCCCAGGGTAGTAGAGGTCCGTACTCGCATAAAGGACAGCTCCCGAGGATCCGATACAAATGTATCCACAGTACCGGAGAACGCTTTAGTAGATAGGTTAGCTGGTAGATCCTTAGCTGACTTGATCAGCTGCTTGTTCCTCCGGAAGTCGTACAGAGGCTTGTCGTAGAACTGCTCTAGTACGAAGGATACCGTATGCTGGCTAGTGAATGCTGCTGGGTGGTAGGAGAGCACGTCTCGGGCTCCTATCCAGTAGTCCGCATACGGCACGGCAGCTATTGCATTGCCTATGGCGATGATGGGGATCCCTAGCTTATGCACCTCCTCTAAGCGGGCCGGGCTGAGGCTGGGCCCGGCTCCCGCTAGTACACACATGCCCTCTGAGTATATAGGTGGAATGCCTATAGGGGCGAGCGCCTCCACGCGCTTCCTAAAGAGACTCCCTTGCTCTACTGCCTCATCGTTGTAGCGCAGCGTGTCTCTCTGTGTTCCTGTCTCCTGCAGGATAAGGTCGTCAAATTTCCTGGTCTCCTCGAATAGCGCACGCTTGCTCGTGCCTTCTAGCGCAGACGCTAGGATTAGACGCATATCGCCGCTACGGACGAAGCTGGGCCGTAGGCCGTATCTGGTCGCCTTACTCATTCCCTATACTTTCTCCTATCCGGATCGTTCTCTCTGGTCTCTATAGTGGCGAAGCGTGCTCTGCACTCTGCACAGTGTCTTTCTCGGAGGACCTTGCAGTCTCCATTCTCCGAGTACGCTGTCGTGCTGAGTACCTTTGTACGCTGGCCACAATCTCTACACTTCACGCGTATTCACCTGGAAATAGCATACGTATGCCATTTCTCCTCTAACGACGACTCGTCGACTATCGAGGCGGAGGAATGGAGATCCTCCGATACATCTAAGGGGTTCTTCATAGGCGGGGAGGTCGGCTTCTCCATTAAAGCTGCTCCTGGCTTATCTTCCTCTGCTCTGCTAGAGCTGCTCTCGTCTGTCTTATCCATATAGCCTCCACATATTCCGTATATATGTAGTAAGGATAGGGCGTATATTCCGTAGGGCAACAGCAGATACAAAAAAAAAA
>Ga0055584_100000808_pt1 | contig 29935 bp, 15 predicted proteins | sample OSDHelmetaG_FD_58716 | JGI IMG/M metagenome (GOLD analysis project Ga0055584, IMG submission 58716) | Pelagic marine sediment microbial communities from the LTER site Helgoland, North Sea, for post-phytoplankton bloom and carbon turnover... | ecosystem: Environmental > Aquatic > Marine >... | reverse complement strand
CATAGTGATTCTGAAAGTAATTTATTTTGCATTAACTCTTTTGCTGTCGATGATGAAACTGAGGGAAATGCAGATTTTGTAAATACTGAAGTACTTTTCAATAGCGAGAATGAGGACTCAATAAAGGTAAGAGTAAGGCAGACCACCAAACATAATGAGCACAATACTGGCTGGGAATGGCACGATATAGAAAAACCTTAGAAAGTACTGACAAGGATGCTAATTTAAAATTAAGGAAAATATGACAGAATTAAAAGCGCCATCTTCAGAAGATGTAACAGAGATCAGATCTAAACTTGGATTAACTCAAAGAGGTTACCCCAATGATGAAGAGAGTAATTATTCTTTTAATGAAGATATTTTTGTTGAGATCTAATTAAACATGATTTATCAGTCATGTTTAATTTTATTACCAGAAGGTTTTAATTAATAAACTCCTACTAAGCGCTATTAAATATCTAAAATTCACATCCTGATAATCTAAAGAACCCTTTTTAAATTTATTCTGTTACTTATTAACGAGCAATAAGGCTTGTTGTACTAAGTAGAGACAAATTTATGGAAAAACATTTAATTGGCAATCAAGCTTCACTGAATGAGTTAGTTAAGCATTACTCAAACTTCCTTTTTACAACCTCCAACAAAACTTTAATAACTGGAGGATTACCGTGTTAGAAGCAATAACTTATCAAGACTTAATTACACGTGAGCCAACAGCGTATTTATATTCACGCGTGTCAGATATAAAGCAAACAGAAGATAATAAAACAGGAATTTCACGCCAAACAAATTCAGATGAGGTAAACGAAGTACTAACAAAGTTTGAAAAAATGCCGCAAATCTGGATGAATGATAGTGGATTATCAGCTTTTCACGGAAAAAACCTCACAGAAGGGCGGATGGGTGACTTTATTGAAGCGTGTAATAAAGGTGAAGTAGCGCCAGGTTCTATTTTAGTTTTAGAGTACCTTGACCGACTTACCCGTTTAGAGTTGACCGAGGCCCTACATTTAGCAATTTGCATTCTGCGATCGGGAGTTATTATTCATATATGGGGTAGTAATGAAACGATTAAATCGAACGATTTGTCAGATGCAGTCAAACTGGTAGTCGAACTACAAGGGGCTAACGCTTATACAAAAAAATTAAGTAGTAGAATTAAAAATTCAGCAATAATAAGAATTCAAAAAGCCCTTGATGGCGACAAAGATCAAGATGGGCATATGCTTGCTGTTAATGGATATGGCTCAAATGCGTGGTGGATTGATACAACTACAGGTTATGTAAAGCCCCATAAACTCTATTGGGCAATTGCCCGTGAGATAATAGATCTTAATTTACAAGGCTGGGGATGGCAAAAAATAGCTAAACTTTTTAAGAAAAAAGGCTATTTACCACCTAGATCCGACTCGAAAAATTCAAAAGTTGCCGAAAAAAATAAAAAATTAGGCTGGAACAGAGCAAACCTAATATCAAAGTTAGCTAAACAAAAAGCAGTCCTTGGGGTAAAAGAGTTTAAAAAATTAAATATAGAAATTCCAGATTATTATCCACCATTAGTTACTGAAGGTGAATTTTTTCAAATTAAAAATATGCGTAATATTAAGAAAATCGGTGGCAATAAGAAAAATGCCGCATTGTTTAGCGGTGTTGGCAAAACACGCTGTGCTTTTTGTGGTAGCACTATAAATACATCGCCAAGTAAGTCCGGCACAAAATATGAAACAAGGGTATATAAATGCAGTGGCATTCATAACCCTGAAATTAACTGCCCGTCAGGCACTATTAATAGTATTTATTTTGAAACAGCTATAATTAAGGCTTGCGGTATTTTAATTTCTCAACCCGTAAAAGAAGAAGACAAATTAAGAGAGTTTCAAATTGAAGAAGAAATTAAGGTAATTGAACGTGAAATATCTAATCAGCTAACTTTACTTAAAGTGAGTAAAAATTTAGAAGCTATTGCTATGGTTGATCAAGATCTTACTAAAGCTATAAGCAAAAAACATAAACTAGAAAAAGAGCTTAATGCTTTGAAGTTTGTTCAAGAACCGGATGCTTTTACTATTGATGATATTCCTAACGACATTATTGATTATACAAATACCAAAGTTCGTCAAAAGTATCGTGATATTTTCTTCTCAAATATCAAAGAAATAAAGGTTAAGATAAATCGAAATATACAAAGCAGAAGAAACAAAAATGTAATTTCTTTTGCTATAGAGTTATATAATGGCAATATTTTAAAAACTGGTTTGTACGGCAATCAATTTATGAAAATGCCTGAGCAGCAATATGATGACATTCATAAAGAAGGAGGGGCAAACGGTGTTATAAATCTTTACGCTAACTCTGCAATTTGGCATGGCATTAGTCGGCAAGGTAAAAAGGTTGATTTTGTTGATTTAGATTTTGGCGTTGGAATTACCAAAAAGAGCAGGGCTGGTTTTGATCATATCTGTGAATTATTGCTCGAAAGAGTAAAATCTGGAGAGAAAATATTGGTTTAAATATATAAGTGATATTTATTGATTTGCCGTTTGATTCAATTTGAATAGTATTAAATTGAATCAAATTTGCTACTTGATTGTAAAACAAGAAATATTAAGTTTTTATTTCTATTTCATAATGTTAATCTTAATTGTTCTAGAATAGGATTTATGTTCAATAAGGATGTTTTAATGCGCTTGAAAGGGAAATTAATAAAGTGGAATGAAGTTAAAGCTTTCGGCTTTATAGCTCCTAATGGGGGCGGCGATCACGTTTTTATCCATAAAACAGCATTATCAAACAGAAATCGCACTCCTCAAATAAACGATGTTATTACCTTTTCAATATCAAAAGATAAACAGGAACGATATTGTGCAGATGAAGCAACATTCTCTGGCGAAAAGTTAAAGAAAAAGCAAGCGAAGAAAGTAAGTCAATTTTCAATATACCTATCAGCCATATTCATTGGGCTTATTATTACCGGCTATTTCCTAGGTCATATCCCTCAAAAATTAGTTTTAGTTTATTTTGGCGCTAGCGTTATTACGTTTCTAGCTTATGCATTTGATAAGTCTAAAGCTCAGCGGGGAGCTTGGCGTACTCCTGAAAGCACTTTGCATATGTTCTCATTGATTGGTGGTTGGCCTGGGGCAGCAGTAGCGCAGCAGGTTCTAAGGCACAAATCTCAAAAAAAAGAGTTTAGGGTAGGTTTCTGGTTGACAGTGATAGCTAATACAGGGGGATTACTTTGGTTAGTTTCGTCAAGTGGTAGCAACCTATTATCAATGATTCAATAATTAAAGTCCCAGGTGTTATTTTGGAAGGTTTATTCGATATTTTAGGGCATGTATTTAACTTACTTTGGATGGTGTTAATTATTTATTTAATTATCAAAGCTTGGAATGGTTTTTGGAATTGGCTGTTCCCAAGCGAGTAATTATTGCCGTACATAAAATAACAAAGTTACTACTTTTTTATCATTGATTCTTATGAAGAAAAGAGTAATATTTGCCATGTAATCAAAATGATTATGTTTTTGGCTCATTTTAACGTTATAAGAAAAAGATGAATAATAACAATAACAAAAATATTGAAGAGTTTAATTATGCTCAGAAACAGCGCTTAGCATTTATCGATTTTCTCTTAATGTTTAAAGGCTCATTTTCAAGAAGCGATTTAACTACCAAATTTGAGATGGGGATGGCAAATGCTACTCGCGATATTGCTCTTTATCGTGAACTAGCACCAAATAATTCAGAATTTGATAATCCCACCAAAACATATCTACAAAGTAAACAATTTAAAGCTCTGTTTAATTATGAACCACGAAAAACTCTAGCGAAATTAGCGAATAAGATAAGTGATGGATTTGATGGCGTTTTGGAAGTGGCTTTTCCCGTTGAAGCACCATTGCAACTTAACGTACCTGATATCAATATAGTCGCTAAATTAGTTCAAGCAGTTTTAAATAAAAAAGTAATTTCAATTATTTACACATCTTTATCGTCAGGATCAAAGGCTCGAAAAATTATTCCACATACTATTGTTGATAATGGACTTCGCTGGCATGTGAGAGCTTTTGACAGAAATACGAACTCTTTTCGAGACTTTGTAATCACTCGTATTTCTAAAGTCACTTTACTTGAAAACTCAATTGAAGGGTTTGAAAAAGAAATCGAAGACAACCAGTGGATGAGAAAAATGGACTTACAGCTAGTGCCACATCCTACAAATATTGAATTTCCACAAGCTATTGAGCTTGATTATGGAATGGATAGTGGTCTTTTACAAATTAAAGTAAGGGCTGCATTGGTGGGATATTTACTAAGACGTTGGAATGTTGATTGTACCGAAGAAGCCTCACTTATAGGTGGTGAATATCAACTTTGGCTTAGAAACAGACAAACACTCTACGGTGCTGAAAATTTAACAATAGCACCAGGTTATCAATCGAAATAATAGTTTACATACATAAAGAATAACGGACACGTTCTTTTAGTTTATTTATCAAAGGAAAAACAATGGAAGTAATAAATATACAAAACGACCAAGCTGCAATGTTTGCTAATTCTTTAACAACTGTAGTTTGCATATTAATAATCATTGCATTCTTATCTGCACTATATAACCTCAATCGTGGTAGAGCTTCAGATTACGTCTCCTACACGCCAGCTTTACTAACTTCTCTGGGGATCTTTGGTACTTTTGCAGGTATTGTAATTGGACTTATGGCATTTGATGCTAATAACATTGATGGCAGTATTGAAGGACTCTTAAATGGCTTGAAAACGGCGTTCTTAACAAGCTTAGTAGGTATTATACTTTCTATTATATTTAAAGTTCTTCAAACATCCGGGGCAGTATCTTCACCTCGAAATATTGAAGAAGTCTCATCAGCTACACCTGAAGATATTTTAGGTGCCATTAACCAGCAAGGGAAATCTATTGAAAGCCTCGTCACAGCGATTGGTGGAGATAGTGATGGCTCTATATTAAGTCAGCTAAAACTTCTACGAGGTGATATCAATGATAACCAGAAAATATCAATTAATGCTCAAAAAGAAGCAGCTGAATCACTTAAAAATATAGATGAACAATTAATAGCTCAAAAAGAATCCTTCAACGTATTCTCAGATAAACTCTGGATCAAAATGCAAGACTTTGCAGATATGCTTTCTAAATCAGCCACTGAAACAGTTATCGAAGCACTTAAACAAGTCATTACAGATTTTAATAATAACCTTACAGAACAGTTTGGTGAAAACTTTAAGCAACTTAATGAGTCGGTTAAAGAGTTAGTCGTTTGGCAAGAAAACTACAAAGTACAAATGGGTGAAATGACTGAGCAGTATAAGTTGGGAGTATCCTCTATAACGGCTACAGAGGCATCAGTTACTGCAATTAGTAATGAATCCAAAGTTATACCTGAAACCATGACTAATTTAAAAGACGTGATGGAAGTTAATCAACACCAGTTGTCAGAACTTGAAAATCATTTAGCCGCATTTAAAGATATTCGTGATAAAGCGATAGAAGCTGTGCCAGAAATCCGGAATCAAATTGACGAAACAGTTAAAACTATTGCAGCATCAGTTGAATCGGCAAGCGACCATTACAAAGAACTATTAACAGAATCTGATAAATATATTCAAAGCCATATTTCTGCATCAAATGACTTGCTTGATAAATTTGTATCAAATAGCAAAGAAGGTGTTGAAAAAATAGGTGAGAAATTAGCAGAAAGTGCAAGTAAAGTTGAAAAGGTAATCACTACTGGGGCTGAGCAGTTTGAAACACAAGTTAAATTAACCAATGTGAGTTTACAAGAAACTACCAACGAAGTTAGCGGGAATACAGTTAAAATTAGAGAAGAGTTAAAACATACTGTCGATGAACTTAGCATGAATGTTCGAGATATGGTCAATGGTCTTATTGATGACTCTAAAGTAATGGCGAAAACATTAACGGATGCAAATAAAGCTTTAGTATCAGATACCACATCAGTTAGAGATAGTGTTAGTCAAAGCATTGAAAATATGCAAAAACGCCTTGAATCATCATTAGAAGATGTATTTGCATCTCAAACCCAGCATATGACTAAAGTATTCTCCAATATTGATAATAGCCTTAAAGATCAAGTTGGCAAAACTGGTGAGGCGGTTGAAAAACAGTTAGGTATGATTGATCAGTCTATGCAACAAGAGCTTAACCGTGTAATGAGTGAAATGGGCAAGGCACTTGGCCAAATCAGTAATCAATTCGTAAAAGATTACTCAAAGTTAGTAAGCCAGATGAACTCAGTAGTACAGGCGGCGTAGATTATGTCTTCAATTGATTCTATTTTTGGTTCATCAAAGCAGAAAGAAGATGGTGAACATTGGTTAACTGTTTCAGACTTAATGGCTGGTTTGATGATGGTTTTTCTGTTTATAGCCATTGCTTTTATGCGTCATGTTTCAATAGAGCGCGATAAAATAAAAGATGTAGCGGTAGCTTATCAACAAAATCAGGTCGCTATATTTGATGCCTTAAATTCTGAATTCACAAATGATTTAGCTTCTTGGCAAGCATCTATAGATAAAGAAACCCTATCATTTCAATTTGATTCCCCAGAAGTACTATTTGCTAGTGGTGAAAGTTCGTTAAAAATTGAGTTTGAAGAAATATTAGCTAACTTTATCCCTCGTTATCTAAGTGTTCTTGATAAATACCGAAGCAGTATTGATGAAGTTAGAATTGAGGGGCATACCTCATCTGAGTGGGGTAAAGGTACACATCCTAATGATGCATATTTCTTTAATATGTCATTGTCGCAAAATAGAACACGTAGTGTACTTAATTATTCATATTTCCTTTCAAAACTATCCAGTGAACAAAGGGCCTGGATTAAATCCTCCTTTGCAGCAGTAGGTTTAGCTTCATCACGATTGAAGCTAAATCAAGATGGCTCTGAAAACAAACAAAAATCTCGTCGAGTTTCTTTTCGTGTAATCACTAATGCCGATATTCAAATACGTAAAATAGTTGAAGGCTTATAAATGAAATTAACGGTTGATTTTTCTTCGCTTCAACAAGCTGTGACTGTAATGGGGGCAGAGCGCATTGAATTTGAACTTTCAAATGAACTGATCCCCATTGAACCGATAGATAAACAGCTTAATGAAGGCCTTGAGGTTAATTTTGAGGACATAGAGTTTGAAACTGGACTTGCAAGTTATCAAGGCCGGCAGGTTCTCTTGTATATTAAAGACCATAGTTACAACAACAAGATTTATGGTGTGCTAGAAGATGGTTCAAAAGGTAATAAATTTCATGTAGCCGACTGTGAAATGCTTGAACGTATGCGTAAGAAAGGTCGTTTTGATAGATATGTTGTTACAAATAAATTAGATGGCATGTTTGCAGTATCGGGTACCGACAATAGAACAAATGAGCTGATTGAAGGTGAAACAAAACTAAATGTTTGTCAGTATTGCCTTGAATCTATTAATTACCAAAAGTTTTCTTCATTAAATAGGGGAGAGCCAAGACGAACGTTTGTACAAGGTTTCCAACTGGCAGACTTCTTTGATACTTACAGTTCATTTTTTAAATTCATGCCAACAGGCGTTGCAAATAACCAAACCACTCATTACACCAAAGATTGGGATAGTATTTCTAGAAAGGTTAGAGAAAAGTTTAACTATCAATGCCAACAATGTGGGCTAGACCTTAGCCAGCATAAAAGGCTATTGCATGTACATCATATTAATGGGGTTAAGTCAGATAACAGTAGTAGTAACTTAACGCCATTATGCTGTGACTGTCATCGCAAACAACCTGATCACCAGCACCTGTTTATCAAACATGAAGAGACTAAACATATTTCTCAATTAAGAAGTGCGCAAGGACTTAATGTTAAAGAGAATTGGCAAGATGTATACGATTTAGCAGATCCAGGTATGCATGGTGTTATCGATTTATTAGAAAAATATCATGTTTCTTTACCTGAAGTAGGCGAAGAGATTGAAAGTAACAAACATGAAGTTGTAGCAGAGTTAGAATTAGCTTGGCCTTTAAAGAAGATTGGAATAGCAATAGATAAGCCTGAAGCCCTTGCTGCAACAAAACAAGGTTGGAAGGTATACAGTATGCGCCATGCACTAAACCAAATTGAACAACTAGCAAGTAGTTTGAGATAATTAAAATGAATGCAAAAACAAAAAATAAACAGCAAGTAAATTACGCTCCTGGCATGCGCATCGTTGTACGAGATGCAGAATGGATAGTGCGTCGCGCGGATCCTAGCGCCGACGGTGGTTACTTAATAGTATGTGAAGGGTTATCCGAACTAGTCCGTGGTAAAGAAGGGCGCTTTTTAACCTCTATTGAAAATGATCCTGCAATTGGTGCTAAGCCTATTGAAATTCTTGACCCTGCAACAACAAAACTGGTTGAAGACAGGTCATCTAATTATCGTGGCACATTACTGTATATTGAAAGTTTACTTCGTCAACGCGTACCAACCGACGAGAATATCCACTTTGGCCATCAAGCAGCAATGGATCCACTGCCATTCCAGCTAGATCCTACACTCACGGCGCTTAAACAGCCTCGTCAACGTATATTAATTGCTGACACCGTAGGTTTAGGTAAAACCTTAGAAGCGGGCATCTTAATGTCTGAGCTAATGCGTCGTGGTAAAGGTAAACGTATTTTAGTGTTAGCGGTTAAATCTATGCTGACGCAATTTCAAAAAGAAATGTGGAACCGCTTTTCAATACCATTAACGCGTTTAGACTCATCAGGCTTACAACGTGTACGTAATAAAATACCCACTAACCATAATCCGTTTCATTTCTTCGATAAGTCGATAATCTCTATCGATACACTGAAACAAGATATCGAATACCGTCATTACCTTGAACAAGCCTATTGGGACATTATTGTTATAGATGAAGCGCACAACGTTGCTGAACGAGGCTCTAATTCACAGCGAAGTCGTCTTGCCAAGTTATTAGCCAGTCGCTCCGATAGCCTAATTATGCTTTCTGCAACACCTCATGATGGTAAGCCTGAAAGTTTTGCTAGCTTAATGAACATGCTTGATGCTACCGCGATTAGTAACCCTAAAGAATACAAACACGAAGACTTTAATGAGAAAGGCCTTGTTGTTCGACGCTTTAAAAAAGATGTCAAAGATCAAATTTCAAAAGAATTCCCTGAACGTCAAATAGAAACTATACGTTCAAACGCTACAGCAGTTGAAGAAGACGCCTATCGTGAACTGCTTGATGCAAACTTTGGCAGTTTAGACAAAAGTAGCGAAGGCGGACAAAACCACAGTCGTTTATTCCGAGTTACTCTAGAAAAAGCATTGTTTTCAAGCCCTATGGCCTGTTTATCTACAGTAGAAAATCGCCTGAATAAACTTAAAAATAAAGACGATAGTGAATTTGCCGACGACATAGATACGCTCGCATCGTTAGCGCAATCATTAAAACGAATAGACGCACCTAATTTCAGTAAATATCAGCGTTTGTTAACGCTAATAGCAGACAAAAAACAAGGCTTTGGTTGGAAGCCTAATAAAAAGGATGATCGCATTGTTATCTTTACCGAAAGTATTCCAACATTAAAATTCTTGAAAGCTCACTTAACCGCAGATCTGAATTTAAAAGACGGCCAGCTTGAAGAGCTTCATGGCCAAATGCCAGACACCGACATCATGAACATTGTTGAATCGTTCGGTAAGTTAGAGTCAAAAATACGTGTACTAGTGTGTTCCGATGTTGCCTCTGAAGGTATTAACCTTCATTACCAAAGTCACAAGATGATCCACTTTGATATTCCATGGTCATTAATGGTATTCCAGCAGCGTAATGGTCGTATCGACCGTTATGGCCAAAGTAATCAGCCACAAATTCGCTATATGATCACCGAGAGTCAAAACGATAAAATTCGTGGTGACAGCCGTATTTTAGAAGTACTTATTGAAAAAGATGACCAAGCGCAACTTAACATTGGCGATCCATCAGAATTTACCGGTGTTTACGACCAAGAAAGTGAAGAAGACCAAGTAGCTAATGTTATTGCCGAAAGCACCTTTGACGGCGCTGATATTCTTGCCGCTATGTTCGATACAAATGTCGAAAATGAGCACGACGATAACCCATTAACCTTTATGGGTAATCAACAAGTAAGCCAAGATGAAAGTGACGTTAAAACACTACCAAGCTTATATTCGTCAAACGTTGAATACGCTAAGCAAGTATTAGAACTGGCAAAGCGCAATGGTCAAAACATTGAATACAATGTAAGCGACAAAAACCTTCTCAGTATTACTGCGCCAAAAGAGCTTCAACAACGTTTTAACATGCTACCGCCAGAAATCAAGCCAGAAAATGATCAGTTCCTTCTTACAGAAAATGTCGCTGAAATGAATAAAGCCATTGAAGAATCAAGGGGCGACCAACACGCTTGGCCTAAAATTCAATATTTATGGCAATTACATCCTGTAATGCAATGGTTAAACGACAAAGTGCTCAGCCATTTTGGTCGTCACCAAGCACCAATATTGCGAATGCCTCAGCATTTATCGGCCAATACCGATGTATTTTTATTAAGTGCGGTATTTCCTAACCGAAAAAGTCACCCTGTAATCAACGACTGGACAGTGATCACCTTTGAAAATGGTGATTATAAAAACTTACAACCGTTTGATGATTTCCTAAAGCAGCATAACTTAGCTGATATCACGTTATCAAACCCTGGTACGGCTAATGGCGAAGCGTGTTTAGAAGCCCTATTACCTAAAGCCATTGAAAAAGCAGCTCAGCATTTTTCCAATGTTCGTGATGTGGCCATGGAAAAAATTGACGACAAGTTATACAACCAACTTGAAATACTCGACAAATTAAAAGCCAAACATATTCAACAACTCGAAATTCAGTTCGACGATGTATCAATTACACGTATTGCTAATAAAAAAGAATCTGAGAAAGAGCGAGTCACTAAATTGTTTGATAACTATGTTAATTGGATCAAAGACACCATGACCACTGAAAAACAGCCGTACATTCAAGTTGTCTCAGTATTTACTGGCGCACAGGAGTAATAACGTCATGAAATTATTTGGCATTAACAACGAAAACGACTTTTACTCGCATCATTATCTTAGTTCAGTCTTTGAAGGGGATATCCGTGGTGTATTAGACACATGGCTAGCGGCAGAGCAAAAATCGAAAGAAGATGAAAGTCAGCAGCGAGAATTAGGTCGAAAAATTGAGCTTGGCTATCGCGCACCACATAACCAGCTAAGAAGTTATAGTGGTTCATTTTTCAAATTATTGAACGATCATAACAAAGAGCGCAATGTTGACCAGCGCTTAACCGATCAACGTAAACGCTGGAAACCAATAGTTGAAGCGCTAGGCTACCAATTTTCGCCTACATCAATAGCGCTTGAAACAGGTTTACAATTGCCCGTACTGGCTCAATATCAAAGTAGTGATCATTCACCGTTTTTATGGATAGTAGAAGCGCACGACAAGTTTGATGAAGACAACCAAGATCCGCTAGGTTTACCCATCCTTAAAAACCAGTTCAACCAATCAGTACAAAATGATGAAGACGAACTTAAAAAACAACGTAAACTGCTTAAAGCAAAAGGGGCAGGTGATTTAACTTGGCAAGACGTTATCTCGAAAATGGTTTTTACTCAACCAGAGCCACCACGTTGGTTAATGCTATTAGGTAATCGTCAGTGTTTATTGATAGACCGCACTAAATGGGCACAAAATCGTTTATTGCGTTTCGACTTTGAAGAAATTTTAGGTCGCAAGGAAGCTGACACCTTAAAAGCAACAGTTGCTTTATTACACAAAGATTCGGTTATGCCAGCAAGTGGCCAACCGTTATTAGACAACCTTGACGAAAACAGTCACAAACACGCCTTTTCAGTCTCCGAAGATTTAAAATATGCACTGCGTGAATCTATAGAATTATTAGGTAATGATGCTACTCAATACTTAATTAGCAAAGGCACCGCTAATTACACTGGTGCCAAGGCGATTAACCCTGACGAGTTAAGCCGCGAGTGTTTACGTTACATGTACCGCATGCTGTTCTTGTTTTATATCGAAGCAAGACCAGAGCTTGATTACGCACCGTTAAAGTCGATGACTTATTTAAAAGGTTATAGCTTAGAAACGCTACGCGATTTAGAAATGGTGCAACTCACTAACGAGACCGATAAACAAGGGCGTTATCTGCACGACAGTTTAAATATACTGTTTCGCTTAATTCATAAAGGTTACGATCAGAATGCTGTAAACAAGAAGCGCAAAGACGACTTAACGATAGAAACAGACGCAACAGGTGGCGGACTAGACACTTTTAAAATTGCTCAACTCGATAGTCATTTATTTGATCCTAAACGCACACCAACCCTTAATAAAGTCGTCTTTAGCAACGAAACATTGCAACGCATTATTATGTTGATGTCGTTGTCGAAACCATCAAGAAGTAAAAATAAAAAACGTGGTCGTATTTCCTATGCACAATTAGGCATTAACCAATTAGGCGCAGTTTACGAAGCGTTATTGTCTTACCGTGGTTTCTTCGCCCAACAAGACTTATATGAAGTGAAGAAAAAGGGCGAAAACCCTAGCGAGCTTGAAACCGGCTACTTTGTTACCGCAGAGCAATTACCTGAATATCACGACGACGAAAAAGTTTACACCACCAAGCGAGAAGCTGGCGAAACTAAAAAACGCCTTAAAATGTTTAATAAAGGAAGTTTTATTTACCGCATGGCAGGGCGAGACCGTGAAAAATCGGCATCGTACTATACACCAGAGGTATTAACTCAATCATTGGTGAAATATGCCTTAAAAGAGCTGTTTAAAGAAAAAATAGAGCCACTAAAAACAGCCAAAGCAAAAGCTGACGCCATTATTAGTTTAACCGTGTGTGAGCCTGCCATGGGGAGTGCAGCTTTCTTAAACGAAGCAATTAATCAGCTTTCTGAATTTTACCTTATTTACAAACAACAAGCGGAAGACAAACGTATACCGCAAGACCAATACACTAAGGAACTACAGCAAGTAAAAATGTACATTGCTGACAATAATGTTTTTGGTGTTGATTTAAACCCGGTAGCAGTAGAACTTGCCGAAGTATCTTTGTGGTTAAACGCCATCAGCTCAGACGCTTTTGTGCCTTGGTTTGGTTACCAGTTATTTAACGGTAATTCACTCATTGGTGCTCGCCGTCAGGTATTCCCTGCACATCAGCTTGAATACAAATCTTTGAAATCACCAAGTTGGTTGAATCAAGCGCCAAGCAGAATCATGCCCAACGAAAAGCGTGAAGAACATCAAATCTATCACTTTCTATTGGGTGATAATGGCATGGCTAATTATACCGATAAAGTGGTTAAAGGTTTAAAGACAGATGAAATAACCGAGATAAATAAATGGCGAAAAGAGTTTAACAAACCATGGTTAGATGATGAAAAATCACAACTACAACGTATCAGTAAAAAAATTGATGACCTTTGGCTAGAGCATACCAATAGCCGAAGTGAACAACGTAAAGTTACTACTGACGAATTACCTTTTTGGCCAAATAAAAGAGATGCTTTAAGCGTTAGTAATATGTCAGAAAAAGACCGCCTGTTAGATAAAGCCATGACAGATGGCGCAAGCTCGTATCAACGTTTAAAAATGGTCATGGATTATTGGTGTGCTTTGTGGTTTTGGCCAATTGACAGTGCAGATGAATTACCAGAGCGTGACGAATACTTATTTGATATTGAAACTTTGCTCGATGGTTACATTCAGCCAGAAGTTCTTGAACAAGACATCAGTGAAAAAGAATTAGCAGAAGAAGCGTCTGTAGAAAAAGGTGGTGCTTTTGAATTAGCCGCTGACAATTCAACATCTATTGGTGAATCGTTTGATATGTTCGGTGAAGAGCTGGAACAAGAAAATGCACAAGTGGAGGAAGCCCAAAGCCAATACACTAGTATTTTAACCGCTAAAGGTACATTGGATAAAAAGGTCATTTTTAAGCACTTGCCTCGATTAAAAATTGCCGACAGACTTGCTCAGCAATACAAATATTTCCATTGGGAATTAGAGTTTGCTGATATTTTTTCTACCAACCAAGGTTTTGATTTGATTCTAGGTAATCCTCCATGGTTAAAAGTAGAGTGGCAAGAAGGCGGTATATTGGGTGATGCCAACCCCAAATTTATAATTGATAAGTTATCCGCTTCAAAAATTAATGATTTACGTGCAGAAACCTTAGAGAAATATCCCGCATTAGAACAAAGCTACATGACTGAGTATGCTGAAGCACAAGGAACCCAAAACTTTCTTAATGGAACGGTTAACTACCCAGAGCTAAAAGGTATTCAAACTAACTTATACAAATGTTTTTTACCTCAGGCTTGGATGATAGCAAATCCTTCTGGAACTTCAGCCTATATACACCCTGAAGGTGTTTATGACGATCCTAAAGGAGGAATGCTTAGGCAAGAAATTTATCCTAGGTTAAAGGCCCATTTTCAATTTCAAAATCAGCGTATTCTATTTCCAATAGGAGATAGGGTTAAATTTAGTATTAACATTTTTGGAAAAAATACTAAAGAAGCTAGTTTTGTAAATGTAGCAAACTTATTTTCTGCTAAAACTATTGATCTATGTCTTGCTCACGACGGAAATGGGACTGTTGGAGGAATTAAAAATGATAAAGGAGATTGGGATGAGTCAGGCCATTTACAACGTGTTTTAACTATTAGTGGTAAAGAATTAACCTTGTTTGCAAAACTTTATGATGAAAATGGAACGGTACCAAATGCGGCGAGGTTACCTGCACTACATTCACAACAATTAATTTCTGTACTTGAAAAGTTTGCTCTCCATCCTAGATGTCTTGGTGATATAAAAGGTGACTTTGTAACTTTAGAAATGTGGCATGAAACTGGTGCTCAAAAAGACGGAACCATTACACGGGATAATAAGTTTCCAATTTCCAGTAAACAATGGATACTTTCTGGCCCCCATTTTTTTGTTGGATTACCTATTTATAAAACTCCAAGAGCCATTTGTACCGAGAAGGGACATTATAACATTGTTGATTTAAATCTAATTGCTGATGACTACTTACCGCGAACTAATTACATTCCTGCTTGCAATGAAGCGGAGTATTTAAATCGAACATCAAAAGTTTCATGGCTAGAACCGAATGAAATATCTCATCGCCCTGTAACTGATTATTATCGCTTTATAAATAGGGAAATGATAAGCCCTTCTTCTGAAAGAAGTTTAATTACAGCTATTTTACCTCCAGGTATTAGCCATATAAATACATGTTTAGGTACCAGCTTTAAAAACACTTATGAATTGCTTAGTTATTTTTGTATGACTTTGTCACTTCCATTGGATTACAGAGTAAAAAGTACAGGGATGGGACATGCCAACACCACTCTGATTAATCAGTTGCCAGTTCTTGTTGATGAAACTTATTCCACAGATTTGTTCATTAGATCGTTAGGTTTAATATCTCTAACAAAAGATTATTCTGATTTGTGGAGTAAAAGTTGGAATGATAATTTTTCAAGTGTTAATTGGGCAAAAACTGATTCAAGGTTGGAAGATTCCTACTTCCATAAATTAGCTCCTAGATGGCAACGTAATTTTGCATTACGTACTGATTTTGAACGTCGTCAAGCACTAGTTGAGATAGATGTTTTAGCTGCAATGACTTTGAAGTTAACACTTGAAGAATTGCAAACTATCTACAGAGTGCAATTTCCTGTTATGAGGCAAAATGAAGATGATACTTGGTACGACCAAATAGGTCGGATTATATTTACTTGCAGTAAAGGCTTGGTTGGTGTTGGTTTAGACCGTAAATACAATAAAAAGAATGCTTTTGTTACCGGTATTAAAAACGGTGTTTACATCGATAAAGCCACAGGGACAGGCAGTGAAGAACAACCGCATACTGAAGTGGGAATTCAACTCGGCTGGGAAGACATTAAAAACCTAAAATCAGGCATTGTCACCAAAACCTACATGGACGACACCATGCCAAACGGTCCGCACGAGCGAACCATCGAATACCACGCCCCATTCGACAAATGCAACCGCGAAGACGACTACAACACCGTCTGGGCCGAGTTCGAACGCCGTTTTAATATAGATGATGGGGAAGTTTCCTAATGCCAACCTGTGGATGGATACAAGAAACTGCAATCGATCGCTTTTATGAGACTGGAGCTAGTAACGTTAGTTACGAGCCAGCTCCACCTCCTGTTTATAGCTGTAGAGTTTGTAAGCAAGAGTTTAAGTCTATTACAGAACGTGATTTTCACGAACTTACTCACCCTATTAGAAATCCTTTGCTAGCAATATTAGGAAAAGAAATTGGTAGTAATCGTTTTGTAGTAAAGCACGCTTTAAAATATTCAGACATTGAATGTAAATTTGTCGATAAAATTATTTTAAATGGAGTTAGGTTAAACAGTGCAGCGGAACTTAAAGAGCTAATCGCAAAGGAGAAGCAAAAGTTTTTCTCGATTGAGTTGATTAATGATGTCATGCATAAAAAAATTGAAATAGAGATGCAAGTTGCAGAACATCATGAACTACAAAATATTGATGAACTATTTTTGAAGTGGTTTCGCTTTGACGATTTTAATAAATATTCAATTGAACAATTTATTGTCGATTCTCAGCACTATAAAACGGCCGATTTATATGTTGATGGAATAGTTAGGTATCTTCAGGGGATTATGGCTAAAGATAATAGAACTACAAATATTAGCTTTGAAGATTATTATAAACGATTCAATCAGGCACTTGATCGGCTAACAGGGTATAGAACCGCGTTATCAAACGCTTTAATTCAATTGATAAAGTTCAATTTAAACGATTTCACCAGAACAAGTTTAATTTGTGGTATCCCTATCCTTGACCAGTCACTTGACTTGTTTGAGGATAACAAGTCAGATGCTTTTGACGTTGATTCAAGTATTGAGCAGCTTAGCTTGCCCGTTGATAATACTACTGGCTTTATTTTTGATGAGTTAATTAGAAATTTTGAGCGTTACTCTCTAAAAGAGCTTGAGTACATTATTGAACAAAATAACAATCGTAATATATCTCTTCAAGACCGAGCTAAAATTCATTTTATTGCATATAAAAAAGCAATAGATGTAAAAGATGAAATCCAGATTATTTATTATGCTAAGCGCATTAAGTTTGATGGTGTTTTTGCTATTGAACATTCAGAGGTAAAAGATAAATGAAACGAACAACCCTCTCAATTAAGAAACAAGCTTTAGAAAACTCTCCGATAGAGATTACTAATAAAGGTGAAAAAGTGGTTATTAAAAAAACAAATAGGACTAGTGGAAAAGTGACTGCTAAAACAAAGCCAATATTGAGTAATTTATTTCATATTATTGAAGATATATTTAAACCTAAAGAGCAGGGAAATGAGGCGAAAGCAAAACCGCTTACTGCAAAAGTAAATGCTGATCATGAAAAAGCTTTAGTTGGTTTACCATTAACCGATAAGTTAAATAATGAACAAGCTGAAAAACTTGCAGAGTATGTTGGTAAAACAGACCCTGAATTTAAAGCACTTCTTCATTTTGCTGTTCTATCTAACGAATGTCGAAACAATTTACCTCAACAACTGATACTTGATTTTTGTGCTAAAGCGGTAAGCAGAAATTGGATACTGAAGCATAAAGAAGAAATCAATATATATAAATCATTACCACAAAACATTAGTTTTAGTAATCAAGGGTATATGTCTCACTTAACCATGTTAATCAATGCAAAGTATGATAAACGCATTGCTTCGGTTAAAGAGGCTGAGAAAAAGCTAAAAGAAATTGATGCTAATTCAGATAAAAAGCAAAACAAAGATACAAAAGATAAAAACAATGGAAAAGAGTTCTCACAAAAAACAACAAGCAACCTCAATACAGAAAGGGTTAATGTTATAGCTATAGGTTACCTATGGGGTCTTGTTACAGGTAAATCCGATTCGGACTCAATCTTATCGTGTGTTTATAAATTGTTAAAAAATGAGAAAGAATTCAATACAAGTGACAAATCAATCGTGTTTAATTTGGTTGGTACCTTAGACACAAAAAGTAGGTATACGACAGCTAACATTATTGAGTATTTCAAAAAGAGATCAGAGCTTGATAAACAACAAGAGTCTTCCGCGAAAAGTGAATTAATATCTGTAAAAAACAAAGCCGATAAATTAGTTAGCGATTTAAGTGATCGAGATGTAAAAATAAAGGACTTAGAAGCTGAAATAACGAGGTTAAATGGTGATGTTGATGTCTATCGCCATCAAATACAAGAAAATGAATTAGATGATAAAGCTAAGAGGTTTCACTTAAAAGATGATACCGGGAAAGCCAAGTCAAAGGCATTTAATCTTTTAAATGAAGAGACACTTACTCCTTTAAAGTTATGTTTATCGGCATTAGACCGAGAAAAACCTAAAACCGAAGTTGCGATACATCATATTGAATTAATAATTGAAAATTTAGAGAGTGAGTTACCATGGTTCATAAAATAGGGATAGATTTTGGCACAACTAATAGTTTGATTTCGGTTGTATCACGCGAAGGAATTGTAGCGAATTTTGATGACATTAATAAGCCACACCCCTCAGTTGTACGTTATGAAGGTACACAAATTATTTGTGGAAGAAAAGCAAAAGAAAAACTCGAGGTTCATGGGATAGGTGTTATTGGTAATACTGTTAGAGGCCCTAAAAAATTACTAAATGATGATGAAGTAATAGTAGATGGTCGAACTATGTCGCCTGTTGACGTGGTTACTGATTACATTAAGTACCTTGTTAATCATGCAAAAGATGGAGTTGATGAAGGAGTAGCTGATTTTACCAATGCAGTTGTGACAATACCTGTAGCCTTGGATGGCAGAGGCCGACAAGCACTTAGAGAAGCCTTGCTTAACGCAGGGGTTTATGTGGAAACATTCGTTCATGAGCCTTTGGCCGCATTATATGCTTACTTTAAAGAGCAAGACGATTCAGATAATGTGATAAGGCGATTTACCGGTAAGACGGTATTAGTTTTTGATTGGGGGGGAGGAACATTAGATCTAACACTCTGTAAAATTATCAATGGTTCTATTGTTCAAGTACTTAATAGAGGAAATAACAGTATTGGTGGTGATTATATTGATGAGGCGATTGTACATTTTATAGAGCAAAAACATGCAGAACAGCATGGTTGGACTGAAGATACTTTACTGCAAAGAAATCCTGGAATGAAATCTAGGTTATTAGAGTCATGTGAAAAAGCAAAAATAACGCTTTCGAGCAAAGATAAAACTAACATATTTATGCCTGATTATTATCAAAGGAAAGGAGAAGAAAGCGAGATTGATTACTGGATTTCAAGAGAAGAACTTGAGGCCATTAGTTTGAAAATAGTAAACCAAGGAATTGCAGAAATAGAAACCTTGTTGTCAAAAGACCATGCTAATGTTGATGAACAGACTATTTCTTTATGTTTGGCTACTGGTGGCATGGTTAATATGCCAGTTATTAAACGCCACTTAAGAGAGAAGTTTGGTGTAGCTTCACTTCATGTATCTAAACATGGAGATAGAATAATTTCTAATGGCGCGGCATGGATTGCGAGAGATAACTTAAATGTTAGCTTGGCTAAACCGTTTGAATTATTGGAATCGAGAAACTCATTATTAACTATTTTCCAAGCAAATACCCAGCTCCCTAAAAGAGGAGAATCAATTAAATCTAAACAGTCTATGTATTGTACAGATCCGCGTGATGGTAAAGCATTATTTGACTTTAAAAGACCGGCAGTGCCAGGGAAGTCAGGAATAGCAGATCCTAGAGATAGTTATGGAATATTGTCCATTGAAGTGAATCCAGAATTTCCTCCTTTTGAAGAGAGAATTGAGGTTCAAGTAACTATTGACGAAAACCTTATCGCGAATGTTAATGGTATAGGCTTGGACATGGGGAAATCAAATTCCATAGAGTACTACGACTTAGAATTTGCATTAAAAGTTTCAGGTGTTCAGGCTGGAACGAAATCAATAAAAAAGCGAATAACCCTTTCTAATGTAAAAGGAATTAGACAAGGGTTGATTATTCGCGCTAATGTAACCGAAGAATCAAAAAATTGGTCATTAGTGCCGGGTGAATTATTAAATACAGTTAATAAATTACCAGAATTTCGATATATTAAAGTCCCTTTAACTGAACAACAAAGAACTGAGTATGTTAGATATCAACCTTGTTCTCGATGTGGTTCTAGGTGGGCGAAAGAGTGTTGCTAAAGCTAAGTGGAAAACTATATCTAATTAAATGTTAGGGAAAATGAATGTTACCGTCGGTTATTAGTACACAAGTAGAAACAGCACTTAAAAGTTTTTTGCTTAACTCGTTTGATATGAGTTCACCGTTAATTCTTTGTGAAGACTATACAGCGGCGATGACTTTACCCTTACATCATGAAAAATCCGATCATGGATAATATTCACCGCAAATTACAGCGTAAATTATCACATTTCCGAACGATGATTTTTGTTTATGGTTTGTATTTGGTGACTGGTATTGTTGCTGTAATGTGGGCATTCAATAATATTGAGCTTTTAAATCAATATTTGTATATAAAGCCTTTCGCTTTATCTTTAATTATTATGGCTTTTATAGCGTTAATTTTCAGAAGTTATAGTCGGCTCAATCTTTATTCTAGGCTATTGAAGCCTCATAAAGAAAGAATCGATAATTATGATAGGTTGCTTAAATCAGTCAAGCAACGTGATGTAAGTGAGCAAATTAATGTGTTTAAAATACAAAAAAAGTCATTTATTTTAAATACAGAGAAATCATTTTATTTACCTAAATTCAAAGCACTATGGCTTACGCTTAACAAACGTCGATTACGTACCCAAATGCTTGAGGCTTACACAAAAGAAAAAATAGAGTGTACAAAGGCAATTGATAACATAAGAACGAAAAGTCCATTATTAAAAGTACAAAAAAAACTTTCCTCCACATTAGCCTTTTTAAAACAACGGAAAAAAGAATTAGTAGAACAATGGGATATTGCATATTCACAGTTCTCTTGGTGGAACAAGATTAAATTTTCAACTGGCCCTGATTTTTCAGAATTAGATAAACAAATTAGTGATGCTGATACTTTAAATACTGCATTTAAGGTAAAACATACTGAAGATGTACATGCACTTAACTTTGCTTTAGAAGTTAAAGGAAAGCAGATGTTAGCTCGACTTTCTGATGCTCAGAGAAAAGCAGAGGAGTTGATTGATGTTAACGTAACCTATCAAGGTTCTGGTAATCAATTATTACAACAGGGTTTATGGTGCGGTGCATTGTCTGTTCCTCTTTCTGTAAGTCATGACATACTCAATGCTGGTAATGTTTACGATTCTCTTAGAAGTGTAAACTCAAATTTTTCAGGAATGTCCGATGCTGATATTTGGTGGGAAACGTTATGGATGCCAGCTGATAGCTTGACCGGTTTAGCAAGCCTTACTAAAGGGGCATATTTTGAGCAATTGGTTGCCAATGATACGGGTGGTCAATTACATGAACATTTTAATCATCCTGACACGGATATTGTTATCGATGGCGTTGCTTATCAAATTAAAGCCACATCTAGTGAGTTTTACGTAAACTCTGTTCCAGAAGATATACCTGTAATTTCAACATCTGAAGTTGCTCTTGCAACTAGCTCTATAGATGGTGGTATATCAAATGAAGAACTCAATAATCAAATAGAGTTGGCGTTAGGTGGTACAGTAGTTGATGGTGGCGACACAGCTTCTGATGCAATATTGATGGGAGTTGGCGGTTTAGGTTTTTTTGCTACTCTAAATGGACTTAACCATGCTGCTGAAAAATATAATAATGGTGGTGACGGCGTTGAAGCACTATTCCAAGGTGCTGGAATTGCAATAGAAGGAACTGCAAAAGCAATGGTTGATGCAGGTGAGATGGTATATAACGTTGCAACATCGAGACCTATGCGCTTTATGGGGAGAGTCGCGTTAAAAGGCTTGGTGAAGCTAGATAAGAAAATTACGGGTAATAACCCAAATTAATAATAATTAGGAAGATTAATGTTACCTTCGGTTATAAGTACACAAGTAGAAACAGCACTTAAAAGCTTTTTGCTTAACTCGTTTGATATGAGTTCACCTTTGTTTCGCCGTGAAGACGGCACAACAGCGATGGATGATTTTTTAGCTGAAGCGGGAAATTTGTCAAAAGGTCCATATCTTTCAATTAACTTACCCTTTAGACAAAGTGCATTAAAACGTAATTACTTTGCCAATATCAATATGCCTTTTGTTCCCTTTGAACATCAGGCAAAGGCATATCATCGCTTATCTGCTGCAAAGCCTGAGTCAACATTAGTTGCGACAGGTACAGGCTCCGGTAAAACGGAATGTTTTTTATATCCGTTGTTAAATTTTTGTGCTTCTCAAAAGTCCCAAGGAATAAAAGCAATTGTCATTTACCCGATGAACGCTTTAGCAACCGATCAAGCTAAACGATTTGCTAAAACTATTGATACTAATGATGGTTTACGAAGCAAAGTAAGTGTTGGTTTGTTTGTCGGGCAAGAAGATGACACTCCCAGTAAAGTCATGGGTAGTAATAAAGTTATTACTTGCAAAGATACCTTAAGAAAAAGTCCACCAGATATTTTATTAACTAATTATAAAATGTTAGATTTTTTGTTGATGCGCCCTAAAGATCAAAAAATATGGCGCTTTAATGAACCAGATACATTGCAATATATTGTAGTAGATGAATTACATACTTTTGACGGGGCACAAGGTACAGATTTATCCTGCTTACTTCGAAGGTTAAAACATAAATTAAAAACACCTGAAGATCATATTGCTTGTGTAGGTACCTCTGCAACGGTAGGGACAGATTTTTCTGCATTGACAGATTATGCCAGCAAAATCTTTGATTCTGAATTCGAATATTCATCAGTAGTTACTGAGGACAGGTATAGCGCAGAAGAATATTTACAAGATTCCTCTTTAGGGTATTTTAAAACGCCAACTCTAGATGAAATACCTAGAGGACAAGCATTAGGCAACCCTCAAAACTACATCAACACGGTTATCACTGCTTGGTTTGGCAGTGACTCTCTGCATATCCATAATGACTGGGAGAGTGACCAGGGGAGGACCCAACGTATTGCCTTAGGCAAAGCATTAAAAGAGCATCGTTTTTTTAGAAGTTTACTTAATAAACTTCAAAACTCAATCCGTGATGTTGAAGACCTTGCCCAAGATTTACTTTCCGGTAAAGATAATGTTCTTTTGTTAGAAAGCTTCTGTGCTTTGGTGTCAGTTGCTCGTCAGGGTGTTGAAGAAGACACGGATGCTTTGGCTAAGCGGTTATCAAAAAATGAATCAATTCCTGTTTTACCCTTTCTTCAAGTTAGATTTCAATTATGGTTACGTGAGTTACGTAGAATGGTAGCAAGTGTCGGCCAGCAATTTGATAACCAACAAGAATATTCGACACTACCCTATATTGCCTTTAGTGATGATCTAACAAATAAGGAAGATGAAGCCCGGTATTTACCTATTGTTCATTGTCGTGATTGTAGCGCAACAGGTTGGGGTGGCGTAAGACTGTCAAATGAAATGCAAATTAAAGATGATATTGCACTATTTTATCAATTATATTTTGCTAATAATCCTGAAGCGGTTTTACTTTTTCCATTGCCGAAAAATTCACCCGTGGCGTTGTCAAAAGATTTAGGGCACCAAGTTAAATTATGTCCAAAATGTTTAACGTTAAATACCAACCTTAGTCATGATATTTGTGGTCATTGTGAGCATGATACTTTAACGACCGTTGTGTATGTAAATGATACTAAAACCACAGCACTTAAAAATGGTGGTTCTAAACTAGTTGCCAGTCATAATTGCCCATTCTGTCAAAGTGAAAATGGTGTATCTGTTCTAGGAGCAAGGGCTGCAAGTCTAATTGGGGTGTTATCTCAACAGTTATTTGGTTCAAACTTTAACGAAGACAAACAGTTAATTACTTTTAGTGATTCAGTACAAGATGCTGCACATAGGGCTGGATTTTTAACTTCAAGAACTTATCCATTAATGATAAGAAGTCTTATAGCTCATGCTGTAGCTGAAGGTGGAGCGGATATTTCACTTTCTTCTTTAGGTGAAAAAGTTGGCTTTTACGCAGAGCAGCATTGTAGAAGTACTGCTGATTTTGTAGGAACCTTTATTGCGCCCGATATGGAGTGGCTAAGAGACTTTAATTCTTTAAAGGCTGATGGTGTATTGCCTGATGAATCAAACTTAACGAATTTGATATACAGAAGGTTAGGTTGGGAGGCTTTTAGTGAATTTGGTTTGAAGACGATGTTAGGTCGGTCATTAGATAGAACCCAGTTTGCGTCTGTTGGCCCTGATGTAGATAAACTACAACAAGCGTGTATGGCACTTCATTCGACCTTACGGGAAGAAGTTGATGCTCTATCAAACTTAACACCAGAAGTTGTTGAATCATTCATTATTGGCCTTATTCACATAATGCGAATAAATGGTGCGATACTACATGACTCACTTATTCCGTTTATTACTAGTGGCGGTCAGTCATATCTGCTAAATAAGGCCGGGTTAAATACCCAGTATATGCCTAACTTTGGCCCCGCATCTCGAAAACCTCGGTTCGTCTCAGTTGATAAGGTATCACCCGCTTTTGCTTACATCACAAAAGCATCATCAAGACTCGGTGAATATTTGCAATGGCTTTATAAAACGATTACTTCAGATGATAATGCTTTAGCTAGTAGTGATGCGGCTTTAATTTTTGAGAGGACTTTTACTCAACTATTTAAGGTAGGTTTAGTCGGTAATTATGAGGTTAGGGATAAAGAAGTTTGGGGCTTAAAACCTGAGGCACTAATCGTTTCAACTGAGATTAGTGAAGTTAAATGTAGCCAGTGCCAAATAAAATACCGGGTACCTAACAGCTTGTTAGATTATTGGCTCTCAAATACTCCTTGTATGGTAGACAGTTGTAATGGCTCTTTAACGTTAAATACAGAAGCTAAAAAGCAGCCCATTGGTTGGGATAAATTTGATTTAGTTCGTATAAACGGCTTTGAGCATACTGGCTTACTTGAAAGACCTATTCGTGAAAAGGTTGAACGATCGTTTATAGATGGCAATAACTCATGGGATACGAATTTACTTTCTGCAACACCTACGCTTGAAATGGGTATTGATATTGGTGATTTATCGAGTGTGGTTTTATGCTCAGTACCTCCTGCACAGGCCAATTATCTCCAGCGTATAGGGCGAGCAGGTCGACGTGATGGTAATGCATTTAATGCAACCTTTTCAGCCGGTAATTCTCATGACTTATATTATTATGCTGACCCTATAAATATGATGAGCGGTGCTGTTGAGCCTCCAGGGGTATTTCTTCAGGCAATAGCTGTTCTAGAAAGACAACTTACAGCATTCTGTTTTGATAACTGGGTTGGAACAGGCATTACTGATAATGCAATATCCTATAAAGTACGTGACCTTTTAAATGCAGTTGAAGGTGAGCATAAAACAAAATTTCCTTACACCTTGTTTGATTATATTGAACAAAATCAAGGTGAGCTATTTAGCCAGTTTATCGATCTGTTTGATGATTTAACACCAGATTCAATTGAACATCTTTCGACATTCGTACGAGGTAATAATGATGTTTTTTCTTTATCAGGGCGAATAACAAATCGACTGTTGATGCTTATTAAAGATCGAAAGTCACTGAATGCACGAGTAGGGAAAATAGATAGGGAAATTAAAAAAGTAGAATCATCTCCTGTCGTTCAACCAGATCATAAAGAAGTTTTAAATGAACTAAACAGTGAACGACAAGGCTTACGTTCATTGATTAGCAAAATTAATGGCAAACCAACGCTTAACTTCTTTACCGATGAAGGACTATTACCTAATTATGCCTTCCCAGAAGCAGGAGTAACGATACGTTCAATTTTATGGCGTAAGTCAGAACAAGTTGAATTGGAGTCTGGTGGTGGGAAGTTTCAACGAACTACTTATGATTATGAACGCCCAGCTTCTGCTGCTTTATCAGAATTAGCCCCTGATAATTATTTTTATGCCGGTGGGAACAAAGTTGAAATTGAACAAGTTGATTTAAATGTTTCAGAGGTTGAAGAATGGCGGTTATGTAATAACTGTAATTTTACTGAAGATATTCTATTAACGAAAGATGTACACACCACATGTCCAAATTGTGGCAGTGCTGGTTGGAATGATTCTGCTCAAAAAACACAGATGCTCAAGCTTCGTCAAGTTTATGCAAGAGCAAACCTGAGAGACGCAAGAATTTCAGACGATAGTGATAATAGAGAACCTAAATTTTACAATCGTCAAATGTTGGTGGCATTCGAGCCACAAGCCATTATGCAGGCTTATAAGATTGATAGTGATGAAGTGCCTTTTGGTTTTGATTTTTTAAGTAAGGTGTCTATCAAAGATATTAACTTTGGTGTGCCGGATAACCAAAGTGAACAAATTTCGGTAGCGGGAGAAATTGCGCCACGATCTGGTTTTTCCGTTTGTAAAAAATGCGGTATGGTTAAAAAGGGTAATAAGATAAAGCATGACCTAACTTGTTCCTTCAAAGGTGACGAATTAGCTAGTCAAGATCCTGATAATTTTATAGATTGTTTATATTTATATCGTGAACTTGAGTCGGAAGCAATTCGAATTGTTCTACCTGTATCTAGCTATAGTGCAGGCTCAGAATATGAGGCATCATTTGCTTCAGCGATTCAATTAGGTTTAAAAAAGTATTTCAAAGGCAGTATTGATCATATTAAAAGTACCGTTTTCAACGAGCCGATAAATGAAGGTGATGCACGTCGCCACTATTTGGTTATATATGATTCCATTCCTGGTGGAACAGGTTATTTAAAAGAGTTAATGAGAGATTCTGATAATTTATTAAAATTAATTGAATTTGCTTTTCATACCTTAGATGTTTGCTCTTGTAATAGTGACCCAAGTAAAGATGGTTGTTATCTCTGTATATTTGCTTATAGAGATAGGCGAAAAATGGCGCTTATATCACGAGATGTCGCTAAATATATGATGCAGGGAATATTAGAGAATAGAAGTAAATTAACCAAAATAACTAGCCTTCATGAAATTGATCCTAATATCTTGCTTGAAAGTGAGCTTGAACGAAAGTTTATTGATACGTTAAAGGTTGCAGGTAAACCGTGGCGAGTAAGTAAATCTCAGATTAATGGTAAGAATGGTTATTTATTAACCGTTGGTAAGCAAAATGAGCTTGATGTAGCGTGGCGAATTGAACCACAAGTTAACCTAAATGAAAAAGACGGAGTATATGACGCTTGTAAACCAGACTTTGTTTTTTGGCCAGCAAGAGAGAGCAGTAAAGTTAAACCTATCGCGTTATTTTTAGATGGTTTTGAACATCACTTCGATATTGTTGATGATGATTCTAATAAACGTTTAGCGATAGTTAAATCTAACCGATTTATTGTTTGGACACTTGGTTGGCATGACTTGGTAAATGACGGAAATAAGCACGTTAAAGAATATTTGGATAACTTCCAAAATAAATCAATTAGAGGTTTATTTGGCAAGAACATTTCGAATAAGAACTACAGCCAGTGGTCGAGTGTTGTTCAGGGGAAAAATAGTTTTGAATTACTTTCAAATTTACTCGTACAACCTGAAGGTTTCCTTGATGAACTCTCTGGATCAGCTGCATACCATGCCCTTTGTTGGTTGAATCAAAATGGGCGAAGTGACCAACACCCAGAACTAGCCCAAAAGTTAGATTATGAATTAAGTGAAAATGCCCATAAAGAAAGAGTTTTGGAACTCATTCCAGCGGAAGTATTTTGGTTTGGAGGATTATTGGATACTTTGAATAGTTCAGAAAAACTTGTTGAGGTATCAGTATCTTTAACTATGAGTAGTTTTGCGGTTAAAGGGGCTACTGCCAATGAACTCTTTGCGCACTTAGCAAAAAATGTGAAAGTTCATATCTGCTTTGATGATAGAGAAAATACACATTTCTCTTATAAAGAAGCATTAAATGGATATTGGAAACTCATTAATATCTTACAGTTTTTAAATGATGTTACCTGGATTTCTCGTAAAGCAGTTCTTGAATCTAATCCTGTTTCAACACTGCCTATTCAAGACGTTGTTAAAGACTCAGATACATCGAATGAATGGAGCGAATTAGCTGAACGGACCTTGTTAATGGGAGACTTCTCTTTACTCTCTAATAGCAATATCCCTATTGGTCAAGATAGCTATGAATTACTAAAACATGATGAAATTATCGGCTTAGCTGAACTAGCATGGGAACAAGAGAAGGTAGCATTGTTTTGTGAAGATGATATATCTGAAATAAATGTGTTTGAAAGTGAAGAATGGAAATGTTTTGTTGAACCAATAACTGAAGAATTGATCAACGAACTCAGTAATATTATTCTAGGAGATAAATAGATGACTCAAGTTGCAATTTCAGCTGATTTTTTAACAGCAATGATGAATTTACCACGGGTACAACAGAAAAAAGTAAATCAATTTGTTAACAAATTTAGGAATGATCCTCGTAATGCTGGAATAAATTATGAAAAAATTCATGATGCGGCAAATTCTTATATGCGTTCGGTAAGAATTGACCAGACTTATCGCGGTATTATTTTGCAGCCAGAACGTGGCGATATCTATATTTTACTTTGGGTAGATCATCACGATGAAGCTTATGATTGGGCTAGAAGACATCAATGTAAAATTCATCCATCGACAGGTGCAATTCAGCTTTTCCAAACTCAAACCAAGATTGTTGAAGAGGTAGAGCAAAAAGTTGAAAAAGTAGAAGCCGAAGATTCAACTCAATTATTTGAAAACTATAATATTGATCAGTTAATCAAGTTAGGTTTACCTGAAGAGTTTGAGAAAAAAGCCTTTAGTTTAACGTCATTAGAGCAGCTTCAGTCTATTGAAAAAGAACTCCCTATTGAAGCGTATGAAGCACTATATATGATTGCTTCAGGTCTTCCTTATGATGAAGTACTAACTGATTATAACGACAATTCAACTAATGAAGAAATTGATGTAGATGATTATGCAGCAGCAATAGCGCGTAATGGTTCAAAACGAAGATTTGTTGTAGTTGACGATGAAGAGCTGCAAAAAATGTTGGATGCCCCATTAGAGAAATGGCGTGTTTTCTTACATCCATCTCAACGTAAGTTGGTAGAGCGTAATTGGAACGGACCTATGAGAGTGTTAGGCGGTGCTGGAACAGGAAAAACCGTTGTTGCCATGCATCGCGCTAAATGGCTGGCGTCTCAAATAGTTGAAACATCAAATAAGAAGATACTTTTTACTACTTTTACTAAGAATTTGGCCGCAGATATAAACGTACATTTAGGCGAAATATGTACAAAAGCAGAACAAGAGCGCATTGAGGTTATTAATATTGATGCTTGGGTTGGGAAGTTTATACGTCGCCATGATTATAAATACCAAGTTGTTTTTACTAATGATAGAAACCCTAAACGTACAAAGTGTTGGCAATATGCTCTTCAAAACATGTCATCGGAACTATCGTTGTCAGAACGTTTTTATCAAGAAGAATGGCAATTAGTGGTACAAGAGCAAGATATCACCACGCTTAAAGAATACATTAAGGCAAAGAGGACAGGGCGCGGAACTCGTTTAAACCGTAAAGAAAGAATGATGATCTGGCCTGTTTTTGAAGAGTATCAGCTACAGCTAAGTCATATGAACCTTCGAGAAATGACTGATGCGACAAAGGATTGCTTGGA
>Ga0055584_100000807_pt1 | contig 29938 bp, 30 predicted proteins | sample OSDHelmetaG_FD_58716 | JGI IMG/M metagenome (GOLD analysis project Ga0055584, IMG submission 58716) | Pelagic marine sediment microbial communities from the LTER site Helgoland, North Sea, for post-phytoplankton bloom and carbon turnover... | ecosystem: Environmental > Aquatic > Marine >... | reverse complement strand
TTGTAAGTGTGTGAACCAAGACCAAACTCCGGCACATTGGATTTACCAATAATAATCGCACCAGCATTTTTGATTCGCTCAACATGCATGGCATCAGTCATCGCCATGTTGTCTTTGAAAATGGGTGAACCAAGTGTGGTCAGAAAACCCTTGGTATCAGCAAGATCTTTCACTGCATGTGGAAAGCCATGCATCCACCCTCGAGATATTCCTTTTGATAATTCTTTGTCACACTGATTCGCTTCAAGCAACAGGCTTTCATCATCAGCCAAAGAGACAATGGCATTAAACGAAGGATTAATTTTTTTAATATGACCCAGGTAAGCATTCATCACTTCGACGCAGGATATATCTCGTTTGTGAATCGCTTTGGAAAGCTCCAGTGCACCTAGACCTACAATGCTATTTCCCTTTTTGCCCATAGCGTAAGCTATTGAATTTGGTATCGCGCTTAATGTGGCTGCGCTGGCTAAACCTGCTCCAGTATGCTGAAGGAAATCACGGCGAGATATAGTTAAACCCGGGTTATTGTCGCTACTATTATCGTTCAAAATTCCAATCCCCATTGAAGTAATCAATGAATCATTACGTTTATTTATAAAATCACTTGGTGATGCTACTTATTTTTACGCCTTTTAATAGTTGATTGCAGATGGTTCTTCATCCAAAAAATAGAATAACCTTATTTACGCCCCTTACTCATAATGAAATGAAAGGGTACTAAATGTGATACTAGTTATAAACCACGCGTGAAATAATCGCCAGTAGATCGCCCACCGCCCGTCTGAAAGCCTTAATGTTAACGCGCTCATCGTTACCATGCACACGCACAAACTCACTCTTCGGGATAATGATGGGATCAAAACCGTAGCTGGCTATTCCCAGATCGCGGGTAAAATGACTGTCGGTAAAACCTGTACTCACTGATGGAATAACACGCGAACCCGGATGACGTTCGGCCGTCACTTCTTCAATAGCCTGAAACAAAGCGCTCGTTGTAGGAGAGACGGCAGATGTAAACGCCATAATAACTTCCATTTTAACGCCGCTACCGGCAATTAATTGTTCAACATCTTTGATAAAGGCTTCTGCCGGCCGGTCGGGAAGGATACGGCAATCTACTTCAGCCCAGGCTTCAGGTGGCACCACATTGATTTTATTTGAGCCGCCCATTCGCGTAAGTGAGCAAGTATCACGCGTCAGCGCATGATGATAAGGCGAATGTTTCTGAAGTTTCTCAATAAATCCTGGTTGCTTAATCGCACTCGCCATATCAGCGTAAGCATCGGCCCACTCGCCTTTCATATTTTTAGATTCGCCAGCCAGTACCGCATGTACGGCAGGAATGATGCGCGGTGGAAAAGGGTGTTCCCGCACACGATTAAGTGCATCAACTATGCGTGTCACTGAGTTAGTTGCTTGTGGCATTGAACCGTGTCCGGGTTTGTCGACCGCGACAAATCGTAGCCAGACAGGCACTTTTTGTGTGACTTCTACATTAAATGTTGTCACGCCGTTCTGGTCAAAACCCATACCGCCTTCATTGATCACTAAGCCTGCGTTGCTGAATATCTCCGGATGCTTTTCGATTAGCCAGCCAACGCCATAATGTCCGCCGGCCTCTTCGTCCGCTGTGGCGAGGAAAATGACGTCACGATTTAATGTTCTACCTGCTCTATGCAGACTTAAAAACGTCGCAAGATGAGAAATGCCGGTGCCCTTCATGTCCAGCGAGCCACGCCCCCATAGATAGCCGTCTTTTATTTCCGCGGAAAGTGGATCTGTCGTCCAGTAATTTGGATCGGCAGGCACAACATCCGTATGTTGTAAAAGAATGAGTGCAGGTTCATCTCCGCCATCAAGCCTCGCCCAGATATTACCTCTGCCAGGCGCACTTTCAGCGCTCTTATAATTTATACCTTCTTGGTCAAAAATATTTGCATAGAAATCTACGGCACGAGATTCGTTACCAGGTGGATTAGTGGTATCAACCTTAATAAAAGCCTGCAACAAATCAAAAGCTTCGTCATCAAGAGAACCAGCTTGTATCGTGAAAGTTACGGATAAAAGTGTGAATACTAATGTAAGAATACGTAGCAACATGCATGACTCCTGGTTTTATTTTTATATGTTTCTCTGCTTCAGGGCTTGCCTGCCCGAAGCCCTTCTTTACTCCAGTAAAATAATTGCCGAGCTGGCATTTCGATTGATGCCAGATTACCGTCATTAATCACGGCATCCTCCTTGATTATATTATTCAAATAGAGAAGGTAGGCGACCAGACTATAGACTTCGTCGCTTCCCAGACTACCCGGCGCAGTGAGAGGCATAGCACGATTAATGTAATCATACAGGGTAGTTGCGTATGGCCAGTAATTACCAATTGTTCTTTTCAGCTTTTCGTCTCTTGCAAAATTATTTGCAGGATCATAAGGCGCAACGAGTCGATCATTCACGCCCCCCTTTCCATTGCGTCCGTGGCAGGCCAGACATTGACTCTCATAGAGATCTTTACCGACTTCAACACTACCTTGCCCCAAAGGTAAATGCTTACTGTAAGGTGTAATATCAATATCCCAGTTTTTTATTTCGTCTTTCGAAGGCACTTGCCCCAATCCAAAGCGTAAGGGTAATTCAGCCCCAGCGGCATTACTCACCAATGCCAGCGTTAATACGAACGGAGATAACAGAAATACAAACCGGTAAAACATTTAGAGATAGTTCGCCAGTGCGAATGTAAGCTGACCACCACCGTCAATATGCCAGGGTCGTATCACGTTATTGTGATAAAAAGTACCGGGTCCACGTCCTGCTCTCGCCTCCTGAAAGGAAGGTTGTTGAGCACCCGTCTCGTCGATTGTCCGGCTCATTAACGTAGTCGGTTTACCATCCCAGTCCCACATATAACGAAAGCGGACAGCGCATTTTGACAAAAGTGGTTCTTGCAGACTGGCAGAATGCCATCGAGCACCACCATCAGTACTGATCTGGACTTCCTTAATTTTACCGTTACCACTCCAGGCCAGGCCCTGAATTTCACGCCAGCCCTTTCCCTGTAAAACAGCCGGGTAGGTTGGATAAGTAATCAGGGATTTGGGACCCATCGTAAAACTAAATTGCTTTACTTTGCCGTCGTCCATTGCATCACTATATTTTGATGTTTCTTCTCGCGTCATGAAAGGAGTGTCGCTTAATTCAATTCGACGTAACCATTTTACAGACATGTTGCCCTCCCAGCCGGGCAGCAACAAACGTACAGGGTATCCCTGTCCGGGTCGCAACGCTTCACCGTTTTGCGCATACACCAGCATTGCATCGTCCCAGGCTTTGTACATGGGAACACTTCTTGTCATCACTGCTGCATCCTGACCCTCTGCCAGGAACCAACGCGCACTGTCTTTTGCGCCCACTTCCTTAAACAAGGTCGACAGACGCACACCGGTCCATTCACTCACACTGAAAAGTCCGTCAATTTCGCTAACCCTGATGTTTGAAGGGATCTGATCGCGATCCAGATTCGTCCTATAGCCGTTTCCTGAACACTCAAGGAAACAAAGTCGTGATTCTGCAGGAAACCGTTTCAGATCTTCGAGGCTAAATTTTAAGGGTTGCTTAACCAGACCATGAATCAATAATTTATAGTCTTCTGGATTAATCCGGGGAATACCAGCGTGGTGCCTCTCGAAGTGAAGATCAGAAGGCGTGATAAGGCCTTCAAGTTTCTCCAGTGGCGTGTTGGAGATTCCAGAAGGTGCACGGATCGCCACATCCCGCGCAATTTTTTCAAATGCCGATCTTTCACCAAGTTCTGATGGTAGCGATCCTACGGTTTTAGTGGTATCGCCTGTTACAGTTGAGTTGGCATGGCTCTCATTGATATTGGAAGTAACAACGCCGGCAACCAGGGCTGAACCTGTTTTTAAAACGCTACGTCTGCTTAGTCGATTTGGCAATTTCATTTAAATTTTTCTGATTTTCTGACTTAGCCTAAAGCGAATATAAGATTTCAGGGTTAGGATATCCCGCGCTATCAGAAACTATCGGGGTTCTCGCCACTCATTATTTTTTCAAACTGACCAAATGATCGTGCTCACCCTTTTTTATATTTAAATGATCAGGATATTTGTTGAGTAAATCTGTAAAGGTATTACAACCATAATTAGATTCATCAAAGGTAGGATCCAATCGTTTAATAACCGGTCTTATAGCGGCCTTAACAACCCAGTCTTCGCCATTCTTTTTAGATATCTGTTTTATCGCCTTCTTGATCAGCTCCGGTGCGTCTTTAATGGTCACAGTCTCTGACTCAGTCTCTTCCACTTCGACCTGTGAAACCTCTGACTCGAACGACTCGTAATATTTAAACTCCGAGCAACTATTTGCCCAATGCTGGTTGGTCGATGTTCTACAACCAACGCCAATTAGTTCTTTACCTGCTGCCTTTATTTTTTGTGCCAATGGAATGAAGTCACTGTCACCACCAATGATGATGATCGAGGAGATATGCGGAAAACGCAGGATATCTTCCATCGCATCCAGAGATAGTTTTATATCTGCACCATTCTTTGCAGACGCACCCGGTGGAAATATTTGTACCAGTTCAATTGCACTTTTGAGCAATGAATGCCGGTATTTTGCATACCATTGCCAGTTACAATAAGCCTTATTGATTGCCACATTGCCGTAGGTAGCGGCAAAATCATAGAGCGTCTGCACATCTACCAGGAGATCCTGTTGCTTCCCTCTTACCTGCTTCTTGCCATAACTTCCGCTACCATTTTTTGCGTCGTAAAGACTTGCGTGCAGGTTTTCAAAATCCCAGTACACGGCAACTGTATCGTTATCCATATTTTGCTCTATTTTTTTCTAAATTAATTGGGCTCCGATTATACGGAGGTGACACGCCTTATAATACTTATATAAAAGAAAGCCTTGAGAAACTTCTTAGATACTCATGAAGGCTACGGGGAATAGTCATTCGACTGGCTTAAAACGCGCCAAATTATTGCTGTAAACGAAGCATTTTAAGCCCCAATCCTGATGCTTCAGATCTTCATGCGAAAACTACAGATAGTCCTACAAGTTGTTTTAATTGAAGCATTTTTAGCCGAAATTATTTCATTCAGAATGCTCTTCATTCTAATATTGTCGACAATGTTTTCAATAACTACTCTAATACTCTATAATCTACGGTCCTTTTCGCGATTTTGTTGACAATACTATAAATGGAGCAAAGCCACTCAAAAGACACTCAAACCATCGCTGACAGGCTTAGCGACAAGTTGATCACGTCAATTGTAAGGGGTGATATTCCATCTGGAAGCAAAATCAGTGAACCCGATTTAGCACGTAGTTATAAAGTTAGCCGCGGGCCCTTACGCGAGGCAATAAGAAGATTAGAAGGACTGCATCTGGTCGCCCGTATTCCTCATATCGGTGCCAGAGTCGTCAGTCTGGATTCACAACAACTGGTCGAAATCTATCAGGTCAGAGAAGCACTGGAAGGTATGGCTGCGCGTTTAGCTTGCAAGAATATGACTGACGAGGAAATTCAGGAATTAAAGTCCCTACTCGATACGCACGAACATAATATTGAGCAAAGTGATGGCCGGGAATATTTTCAGCATGAAGGTGATTTTGATTTTCACTATCGCATTATACAGGGCAGCAAAAACCAGAGACTGATTGAGCTACTTTGCAGCGAACTCTACCACCTTATCCGCATGTATCGATTTCGCTCCAGCCAAATTATGTCGCGACCACACAAGGCTCTCGCTGAGCACTGGCATATTTGTACCGCCATCGAGCATCGCGATGGAGAGCTCGCTGAGATTCTCATGCGACGCCACATCAGTACCGCACAAAAACATATTGAACAGCAGTTCCAGCAAGAAGAGGAATAATTATATGACTTCATCAGCAGGCTCGGCGTTTCGCCAGGCCGTAACAGATAACCAACCTTTACAGGTGGTCGGTACGATTACCGCACTTGCAGCAAGAATGGCAGAACGCGCTGGCCATAAGGCAATCTATTTGTCTGGCGGAGGACTCGCGGCAAATTCTTTGGGTATTCCTGATCTTGGTATTAGCGCTTTGGAAGACTTGTTAATCGACATTCGACGCATCACAGATGCCAGCTCACTACCGCTTTTGGTTGATATCGATACTGGCTTTGGTGGTGCTTTTAATATCGCAAGGAGCACACGCAGCCTGATTAAAGCGGGTGCAGCGGCTATGCATATGGAAGATCAGGTGGCCACCAAACGTTGTGGTCATCGCCCAAATAAAGCCATTGTCTCCCAGGATGAAATGGTAGATAGAATAAAGGCTGCTGTAGATGCACGTACCGATGAAAGCTTTGTGATTATGGCCAGAACCGATGCGCTTGCGGTCGAAGGCATGCAATCTGCTATAGAGCGCGCGCAGGCTTGTATTGAAGCCGGTGCAGATATGATTTTTCCGGAAGCGATTTCAACAATTGAAGAGTACAAAACATTTAGAGCTGCTATTGATGTTCCTTTTCTCGCCAACATCACTGAGTTTGGTAAAACACCGCTCTTTTCAACTCCGGAATTAGGCGAAGTTGGTGTTGATATTGTGCTGTACTGCTGCGGTGCTTACCGTGCAATGAATAAAGGCGCTATGTCTTTTTACGAAGCACTTATTAACGATGGTCATCAACGCGACGTTATAGACATTATGCAAACGCGGGAGGAGATGTACGACATCCTCGGCTATCACGAATACGAACAAAAACTTGATGAATTATTTTCAAAGGGAGAGTCCTGATGAGTGAGAAAACGTTTAAACCAAAAAAATCAGTAGCTTTGTCTGGTGTACCAGCTGGCAACACAGCTTTATGTACAGTGGGTCGAAGCGGCAATGACCTGGCTTATCGTGGCTACGATATTCTTGATCTGGCAGAGACTTCGGAATTTGAAGAAATTGCGCATCTTTTGATTCACGGCAAACTACCCAACAAGTCGGAATTAGAAAATTACAAACGTAAGCTTAAAGCCTTACGTGGATTGCCCGAACTGTTACAAAATGCACTTGAGCTCATTCCCGCTGCTGCACACCCAATGGATGTATTACGTACAGGTTGTTCAATGCTGGGCACTATCCTGCCAGAATCAACTGAACAAACAGCAGCAGAAGCCAGAGACATAGCCGATCGTTTGTTAGCATCATTTGGTTCGATGCTACTATATTGGTACCAGTTCACTCATAACGGTGTACGTATCGACGTGAGCACCGATGATGAATCTATAGGCGGACATTTTCTGCACTTGCTACATGGCGAGAAACCCAGCGAAGAATGGGAACGCGCGATGCACACCTCACTGATTCTTTATGCAGAACATGAGTTCAATGCATCAACATTTACCACACGTGTCATAACCGGAACCGGCTCCGATATGTATTCAGCTATCGCAGGTGGAATTGGTGCACTACGCGGTCCAAAACACGGTGGCGCAAATGAAGTCGCCTTGGAAATTCAGAGCCGATACGACAATCCTGACGATGCCGAAGCTGATATCAAGGAACGTATAGCAAAAAAGGAGATCGTTATTGGCTTTGGTCACCCTGTCTACACCGTTTCTGATCCTCGTAATGAAGTCATCAAAAAAATCTCAGAAAAATTATCTAAAACTCAAGGTGACACTAAACTATATGATATTGCTGAGCGTCTTGAGAAAGTAATGTGGGACGAAAAGAAAATGTTTCCAAACCTGGACTGGTTTTCTGCTGTAGCCTACAACGTTATGGGAGTACCCACAGCTATGTTCACGCCACTCTTTGTTATAGCAAGAGTAACCGGCTGGTCAGCCCATGTGATGGAACAACGTGTAGACGGAAAGATTATTCGCCCAAGTGCCAACTATGTTGGGCCAGATGATCAGAAATTCGTTACCATTGATAAACGATAAAGTAATACCTTTATACTTTAACAAGAGATTGCTAAAGAATACCCCAGTTCAGTCGGGTTATTTTTCAGTTTTACTGCGAATGAGGAAGAAGATTCTGTGAGCAATAAGAACCGCGTTTCTGCCGTTAAGCGCATCTATTACTTTGGCAGTAAGCTAACCGAAGGTCATCGCGGCATGCGCGACCTACTCGGTGGCAAAGGTGCAAACCTGGCTGAAATGACCAGCATCGGTCTGCCTGTGCCTGCGGGCTTTACGATCACAACTACGACTTGCGAAGAATACAATAATGCGGGGTCAAAACTACCCGATGGCCTTGATGAAGAAATAAAGGTCAATATGCAGCGCCTGGAAAAAGAAACAAAAAAGCTATTTGGCGATGCGCAACACCCTCTATTGGTTTCTGTTCGAAGTGGCGCTGCAGTTAGTATGCCGGGAATGATGGATACTGTATTAAACCTTGGCTTAACAGACAAGTCAGTCATCGGGCTGGCGGAACAAACCGGCAACCAGCGTTTTGCTCTTGATGCCTATCGTCGCCTTATTAATATGTTTGGTGACGTGGTGATGGGCGTGGATCATCACCACTTCGAGTCAGTTTTCGAAAAGATAAAAAAACAATTCGATGTTATCGAAGACACTGATCTGGATGAAAGCGGTTTAACGCAATTAATCGATGCCTATAAAGCGGTCTACAAAAAGCACACCGGCGAAAATTTTCCTCAAGACCCCTATAAGCAATTGGAAAAAGCCGTTGAAGCTGTTCTGAAAAGCTGGAACATCCCTCGTGCACTAACCTATCGTCGACTGAATAATATTCGCGGTGTGCTTGGCACCGGTGTCAATATCCAATCTATGGTGTTTGGAAATATGGGGCAAGACTCTGGCACAGGTGTCGCTTTTACACGCGATCCCAGTACTGGTAAGAACGAGTTTTATGGTGAGTTTCTAATTAACGCACAGGGTGAAGACGTTGTTGCGGGTATTCGAACCCCGGAACCTGTTGCCAAGATGAAGAAGTGGCGTCCCGATATTTACCTGCAATTATTAAAGGTAAAGAAGACGCTGGAAGCACATTTTAAAGAAATGCAGGATATCGAGTTCACCATCGAACGCGGCAAATTGTATATGTTACAAACCCGTACCGGTAAACGAACAGGCGCAGCGGCAATTAAGATTGCGGTCGATATGGTAAAGGAAAAACGCATTTCTCAAAAAACAGCTATATTGCGTGTGCCTGCTAATGATTTAAACCAGGTGCTATTGCCTTCATTCGATCCAAAAGCAAAACGCGTGATTCTGACGAAAGGTTTGCCAGCTTCACCGGGTGCGGCTTCTGGCCATCCCGTTTTTACAGCTGATGAAGCGGTAGCGCGGGCCGAAAATGGTGACAGTGTCATTCTGGTTAGAAAAGAAACAAGTCCGGAAGACATACATGGAATGCACGCCGCTGCAGGGATTTTGACCTCCACCGGCGGTTCTACCAGTCATGCCGCCGTGGTTGCACGAGGATGGGGTAAATGTTGTGTCGCCGGTGCAGGTGAAATAATCATTGATAGTAAGCGCAAGCTCATCACAGTTAATGATCGAAAGATTGGCCCAAACGATATTATCAGCCTTGATGGCAGTACGGGTGAAGTGATTCTTGGTGATGTTGCCAAACGAGCACCTATATTTACCAAAGAATTTAGAACGCTGATGACCTGGGCGGATAAGACCCGCAAAATGATAATTCGTACTAACGCGGATACACCAGAAGACTCAGTAATTGCCAGAAAGTTTGGTGCGGAAGGCATTGGCCTTTGTCGAACAGAGCATATGTTTTTTGGTGACAAACGAATTATGGCTATGCGCGAAATGATACTGTCTGAGAATGTTCAAGACAGAAAGGTAGCCTTACAAAAACTTCGTCCTTATCAGCGCAGGGATTTTGAAGGTATCTTCAAAGCCATGAATGGCCTCCCGGTCACAATCAGATTACTCGATCCTCCATTACACGAATTCTTACCGACTGAAGAAAAGTCGCAGAAAAAACTGGCTCGTGCCATGAAGGTTAAATTTGAACACATTGTTCGCCGAGTAAATCAACTGCACGAAGTTAACCCAATGCTGGGTCATCGAGGTTGTCGCTTAACGGTAACTTATCCCGAAATTCTTGAAATGCAGGTAACCGCTATTGTCGAAGCGGCAATAAACTGTAAACGCAAGCGTATTGATGCCTTACCGGAAATCATGATCCCATTGGTTGGTATTGATACTGAACTGGCTATGTTGCGCGAGTTAACAGAACTTACGATTCAACGTGTTATTAGAAGAAAAAAATACAAAGGTAAACTCGATATCCCTATCGGTACAATGATCGAAATACCCCGCGCGGCGCTAACCGCAGACGACGTTGCACAACATGCTGACTTCTTTAGTTTCGGAACCAATGATCTGACACAAATGACGCTGGGTTACAGCCGTGATGATATTGGCAGCTTTATGTCAGACTACCTCGATAAGAATATTCTCGAGGCCAACCCATTTGAGACATTAGATGCAACAGGAGTCGGTCAACTAATAGAAATTGCAGTTGAAAAAGGCAGGAAGGCAAAACCAAAGTTAAAATGCGGAATATGCGGAGAGCATGGCGGCGACCCGGATTCGATAAACTTTTTTCAAACAGTACAGCTTGATTATATATCGTGTTCACCCTTTCGCGTGCCTATCGCCCGACTGGCTGCAGCTCAGGCAAATTTACTTGTTCAGCAACTTACGCTTTTCAGCTAAGGTATATCTTAATAGTTATATCAGGTAACGGTCGCTTTTTGTCTATATTCTTCCTTATCCCATCCATTGGTATTAAGGATCTCTTTCAAAATTTCTACGGTATTCCAAATATCCATATAACTTATATATAGAGGTGTTATACCAAAGCGTACGATATCCGGTGCACGAAAATCTACCACTACACCATGATCACTCAATGCTCTGGTTACAGCATAACCATGCTCATGTCTGATTGAAACGTGACTCCCTCGCCTCCCATCATCGGCCGGCGAGGCAATACTCATTTCCGGACAATGCTGCTGTATTAAATCCATAAGCAATTTACTCTGCTTTAAAGACTTTTCACGCAAAAAATCCATGTCGACACTGAGTGTTGTGTCAATGCCAACTTCAAGTGCCGCCAGGCCCAGAACACTTTGTGTTCCCGATTGTGCACGTCTGATGTCTGCTGCAGGTATATACTCATCAATAAACTCAAAAGGACTTGCATGTCCCCACCAGCCACTTAAAGGTTGATGCATTTCAGTCTGTAATCGCTTTGCGATATATAGAAATGCGGGTGCTCCGGGACCTCCATTAAGATACTTGTAACCACAACCAACCGCCAAATCTACATCCAAATCGGTGAGTTTCACCGGCATAGCACCTGCCGTATGGCATAGATCCCACAGAATAAGCGCACCATTGTTGTGAGCAAGCTTAGTCATCGCCTGCATGTCGAACATTTCACTGGTCTTGTAATGAACATGCGTTAAAACAACCAGGGCAGTATTTTCATCTATTTCCTGCTCTAACTCTGAGCGCTGAACGGCCACCACTTCAACATTATCGTCAAACATTTTTGCGATACCCTGCAATATGTATAAGTTGGTCGGGAAATTTCCCGATTCAGTGACGATCTTACGTTTGCCCTTTTGCTTTTTTAGCGCCGCGACAACAAGCTTAAAAAGATTAATTGAAACACAGTCACTGACTATCACCTCATCTTGTTCGGCACCGATTAGCGTCGCTATCTTTCCGCCAATAATTTGAGAAAGCTCAAACCAATTATTGTCATTCCAGCTATGAATTAATTGCTCGCCCCACTCTTTTTGAATAACGTCCTGCATACGCTCAACCACTGCCACTGGCATAGCGCCAAGTGAGTTTCCGTCCAGATAGATCATGCCTTCTGGTATACGAAAAAGTTCAGCGTATGATTTTAAAGGATCGTTTTTATCCAGTATTGTTATCTCTTCTCGGTTCATCTCTATTCTTCAGTTAGGCTCTTGTTTAAAATAAATCAACTAAGTAAGAGCTCAAAGTACCTGACACACGGCTTTGATGACAAGCGATTTTATTCTCAGAACACTATGGGTCTGTTAAACTTCTGTCGATGCAATTCGTGGAGAAACTAATGATTAAAAATAGACTGCTTGTTTTCATTTCCTTTTTTATCCTGCTGTTTTCAACTGTAGCCAGGGCCGAGACCGGCACTTCCGGCTACACGCCTGATAAGTGGTGGCCTTCAGAATGGGGTGCTGAAGACCAGTTAGGTGCACTGAATCGACTCGACACTGGCAAAGTATTGCAGGCAGCGGCTATGATAAAACAGGGTGTCATTTATGACATGACTCGTGTCTATTCAGAAGACATGCCTCTTTTTAGTCTTACTCCGGGCGCTCGTAAGTTTACGATTAGCATTCCCGGGGCACCCAGTTGGGGTCCTTTAGGTAAAAACAAACTAGCCTGGAATGAAGAGTTTATTTCTGGCCATCTGGGTCAGGATGGTACTCAATTTGATGCCTTGTGCCATATGGGTACCGTGCTGGGGAAAGCAGGCGATCTTAATGAGATTAGATATTACAACGGCCATTCTCATGCTGATATTGGCACCGGCAGAGGTTTCACTAAACTCGGCGTAGAGAAAGTCACGCCTATATTCACCCGAGGAATCCTAATCGATATTGCCGGTTATAAAGGTCGTATGATGGAGCGTTCCGAGGAATTCTCTTTGGAAGATATTAAAGGCGCGCTAAAAAAACAAAACATGAGCGTTGATGATATTCAGACCGGAGATGCCGTTTTTTACCATACGGGCTGGGGCTCGCTTTGGGGTGTAGATAATGCAAAATTTAACAGTGGCACACCGGGAATGTCAGATAAAGCCGGTGACTGGATTGTAGACAAGAAAGTTGTGCTGGTCGGCAGCGATAACTGGGCGGTAGAGGCAATTCCCGGTCCTGATCTGGATAATTTCGCACCCAATCATCAGAAATTTCTGGTCGAGAATGGTATCTATATTATGGAGAACCTTGATTTCTCAAGCTTAATATCAGCCAAAGTGTATGAATTTGCCTTTGTCTTTGGTGCGATGCCGATTAAAGGTGCAACGGGCTCACCCGGTCGCCCTTTCGCTATTCGTTAAATAATAGGCGTGAGTATTACTTTAACTTACAATAAGGAAAGTCGTTTAATCATTAAATGGTCGTTATCCAACGAGGTAATTAGAGATGAGTAAAGGTGAAATAATCGCGGGCTTTCTGGCGCCACATCCGCCACATCTGGTCTATGGTGAGAACCCTGCGCAAAATGAAGCAAAATCAAAAGGTGGGTGGGAACAATTGCGCTGGGCTTACGAAAGAGCAAGAGTCAGTTTGGAAGAATTAAAACCTGATGTCTTGCTTGTCCATTCACCTCACTGGATCACACAACAAGGTCACCATTTTCTTGGCGTAAAACACTTAAGCGGAAAATCAGTTGACCCTATTTTCCCCAACTTGTTTCGATACAATTTTGAATTGGAAGTTGATATAGAGCTTGCAGAAGCCTGCTGTGCAAATGGCGCAGAGATGGGTTTAACAACCAAAATGATGCGAAACCCTAACTTCAGAGTCGACTATGGCACCATAACAACGCTGCATATGATTCGACCAGAATGGGATATCCCAGTAGTCGGCATTTCTGCCAATAACTCACCTTACTATCTGACGACAGAAGAAGGTCTGGAGGAGATGGATATTCTCGGTAAAGCCACGCGTAAAGCGATAGAAGATAGTGGCCGACGCGCTGTGTTGCTAGCCTCAAATACGCTTTGCCATTATCACTTTAGCGAAGAACCTGTGCCTCCGGAAGATATGGCACAGGAACACCCGCAGAATTACGAAGGCTACCTGTGGGATATGCGTATGATCGATCTACTCCGTCAGGGAAAAACATCCGAAGTTTTTGCCTTATTACCGCAATTTATTAATGAAGCTTTTGCAGAGGTAAAATCCGGGGCATTCACCTGGATGTTTTCTGGTATGGATTATCCGGAGCTAGCGGGCGAACTACATGGTTATGGCACCGTAATTGGAACCGGGAATGCCGTCATGGAATGGAATCTAATTAAAGCTGGTATAGCGAAAGCTGCCTAGGAGATTATTATGACTGTCGTATCTGCATTTCTAATACCGGGCTCGCCCTTACCTTTTGTTCAACGTGATAACCCTGCCTGGGGAGCGATTGCCGATGCGCTTGATGTCGCTGGCAAAGCATTATCTGCATCTCAGCCAGACGTGATTATTGTTTACTCCACTCAGTGGATCGCTGTTTTAGATCAACTTTGGCAAACCAAACCACATCTGAAGGATATTCACGTTGATGAAAACTGGCATGAATATGGTGACCTGCCATTTGATATAAGAATCGATACAGATCTCGCTGATGCTGCCGTGAAGGCCACTAACAAAGCTGGGATTAAATCTAAAGGTGTCAACTATGACAAATTTCCGATAGACACTGGCAGCATTATTGCCGCGAACTTCCTGAATGCTGAAGGTAAAACCCCATTTGTTATCACAGCTAACAATGTTTATCACGACTGGAAAATGACCGAAACGCTAGGAAAGATCGCAGTAGAAGAAGCTGCTAAGCAGAATAAGAAAGTCGCAGTTGTTGGCGTCGGAGGCTTGTCCGGTTCTATTTTTAGACAGGTTATTGATATCGCAGAAGATAAGATTGCTTCAGAGGACGAAGATCAGTGGAATAGAAAAATATTGTCTTTAATAGAAAAGGGAGATGTAGAGACCCTGCTAAGTGAATGTCCTGCTTATGCAGGTGAAGCGAGAGTGGATATGGGCTTTAAACACATGGCTTTTATTCTCGGTGCAATAGGTGGTGACTATGCCTCTGCAACTGTACACGCATACGGTCCTTTGTATGGCAGCGGCGGAGCGGTCGTTGAATTTCATTTAAATTAGTATAGAAATTGGTGATATCACAACTATGATAGAAGCACTCAGTTCCAGCAACCTGCCAGCACCGCGATTTCGTTATAGCCCACTCATTAAAGCCGGTCCATTTTATAAAACAGCCGGTATGATCGCGCTTGATAAAGACAGTGGCGCGTTGGAAGAAGGTGGCGCCGGCGCAGAAACTGCAAAAATACTTGCTAACCTCGTACAGGCCTTACCTGATTTTGATATATCTTTGGCAGAACTCGTCAGCGCGACTATATATACAACGCAATTCGAAAATTTTGCAGACATTAATCAAGCCTGGGAACAAGTTTTTACTGAGGATATACGAGCGCCAGCCAGAACAGCTCTTGGTGTCAGTGCCTTACCTTTGCAAGCCACTGTTGAAATTGAATTTATGTTTTACAAAAGCTAAATATAGATAAGTATTTACTATGGAAAATTCTACCCAGGCTTCAGTGATTGAAGGTAAACCTAAACCCAGGGGTAATTACCCCCACATAAAACGGGCTGGAGACTTTTTATTTGTATCTGGTACAAGTTCACGTCGTCCTGATAATTCCTTTGTCGGTGCTGATGTTGATGAGCTTGGCACAAGGAAACTGGATATTAAACTACAAACCCGTGCCGTTATTGAAAATATCGAAAGTATTTTAAAAAGTGTTGACGCTGAATTAAGTGATCTCGTTGAGCTAACCGTTTTTCTTGTCAATATGAATGACTTTGCTGGTTACAATGAAGTGTATTCAGAGTTTTTCGATTTTGATGGTCCAAGCCGTACCACAGTAGCCGCACATCAATTACCCCATCCTCTACTCTTAATTGAAGTTAAGGCAATTGCATTTAAACCGCTTTAGACACTTTGTCTTTTCTTTTGTACCAATGTGGACAAAACTTTCTAAAGAATATCAATGGCGGCATTATTAACAAGGCAACAGTTAAAAACACCAGCTCCCGTTGAGAATACCAATCCAGCTTGCGTCCGGAACTGATCAGACCTGGCTCATTAATAATAAATAGTGTCTTATTGGTTTTTCGCCCCCATGTTCGCAACGATATACAAAACCAAATCTCCTCACTTGCATACACTTTTTCGCTAAAACCCGCTGTAGCTTCAAAACCTTCTTTAGTGCAAAAAACAAAACACCCTGCCGCTAGTAACAAGTTTCTTGATATCCAGTTCCAGCTATCAAGCGCCAATTTCGGCAAACCTTTAAGCTCCCCATCCAGATAGACTCTGGCTCCCCCGCCACAGTATTTCCCACTATCTAATGCATCCAGTGCAGAGCGAATCAATGTGGAGTCTACTAAGGTATCCGCATCAATAAATAGTATATATTTGCCTCTTGCTGCTTTTGCGCCAGCATTACGTGCCCTCGATATTTGATTAACTGCTTCAAACACAACATGTGCACCAAACTGCTTTGCTATCTCTGCAGTTCGATCACTCGAGTTGTTATCAACAACTATCAACTCAGCCTCTTCATCAATCTTGCTCATTGATTGTTGAAGATGTCTTAAGGTCACAGGTAATAATTCCTCTTCATTGAAAGCGGGTATCACAACTGAATAAACAATCGACATGTTTTAGATAAGTCAGTTAGGGCAAGAGTAAAATATTAAGTACTGGAAGCTGTTTAGAGATGATGAAAAAAAAGCCCGTCGGCTGATGCTGACGAGCTTTTAGAAAGTTAGCTTAAATCAGGTTTAAGAATCAATGATCTGCCAGGTCCCATCACTTTGTCTGCAGGCCGTATCTGTTACGCTTTCCTGCTGACCATCAACAACGATCAACTGGGTAAACTCACGGCAAGGTCTGCCGTCAGCGGCCACAAAAGTATTCGTTGGGGTGATTCGACCTGAAGCACCCGAATCCGGGTTTGCCCATGCAGCCGAGCCCCCCGTTTTCTTATATTCCAGGGCGCTCTGTGTCGTATCATAGTGATAATCTTGATCAGCACAGTCGAGACTTTTTCCGATATTATTGCCTATAAAACCACCGGCTAACACGCCACCGGCTATGGCAAATTTCTTTCCACTACCTCCACCGATCTGTGAACCAACAAGACCACCAAGGGCGGCGCCAAGCAGCGTACCTGCAACTTCGCCTCCACCTGTCTCACCACGTCGACATTCAGCATTTGTCATAGTGGCAACGGAAATCAGCATAAGCGCAACTAGTAAACGGTTGATAAATAGTGTCATTTTCCCCTGCTCCGTAAATTCAAAGTGTTATATTCTTTAGACTGCTTAACTTAGAATAATTCATGTTCCTGAAGTATAGTTAATTTTAAAACTAAAAACTCAGGAGTCTATCGGACTCAGGATGTTCTGCTACGGGAAAGCCGAATTTGGCCCTTTTATACGCAATTTTTCGTTAAAGAGAACCACTATTCAACTCAAAATTGCCTACAAAATGACTCAAATCGTTCTCTCCTCGCGACGAACACCTAAGTTCGACAAACTCCTAAAACAGTTTCTCATTCGCGAGCAAAACTCCATCTTCATCGGCATACACATATGCACCCGCGCGAAAGCAAGTATTTGCAATTTCAATCTCTATATCGCGTTCGCCAATACCCTTTTTAACGCTCTTTCTAGGGTTGGTATTGAGCGCTTTCACACCAATATCCATATTTGAGATTACGGCTGAGTCACGTATACAGCCATAAACGATTATTCCTTCCCAACCATTGTCGACGCCCAATTTTGCCAGCATATCACCCACCAGCGCACAGCGCAGTGAACCACCCCCATCAACCACAAGAACCCGACCCTTTCCTTCTTCTTCAAGCGCTTCACGAACAAGCGTATTATCTTCGTGCACTTTTAGAGTCGAAACCGGGCCGCTGAAAACTCTCTTTTTGCCATAGTCAGTAAACATTGGAGTAAGCACCTGTACCTGATCACCATACTCATCATATATATCTGCTGTAGCCTTACTCATAATTCCTCCAAAACACTTTAGTCCTAATAATATTGCGGGCGTCGATCATCGAAAACATTATCCAATGCTGTAAGTGATTTATCGCGAGCATAAGCAGGATCAATATCGATTACATGCAGAGATTCTTTCTGCGTTGTTGCGCGAAACAACAAATCTCCATTAGGTGCCACAAGCTGACTTTTCCCGGTAAATTTGAGATCGCCATGTGGTCTTTTTTCCACCCCGGTACGATTAGAGGTAATACTGAAAACTCGGTTTTCAAGACTTCTCGTCAACATAACTTGCTGACAGTACGACAATACCAGGTTTGAAGGATGGCAAATAATGTCGGCGCCCTGTAATGCCAGCTTACGACTAACTTCCGCAAATACCCAGTCATAACAAACCATCATGCCGATCTTACTGTCCATCACCGCATTGACCTGCAGAGGAATATCCCCTTCATCAAAACAATTTTTTTCTGTATTAAAGAGATGTAACTTTCGATAGAGATGAATAAGACCTTGCGGGCCAATTAACACAGAACTGTTAAAGCATTTGTCTTTGTGCCTTTCAGTAAAACCACTTACAAGATAAAAATTTTTCTCTCTACACAGAGCTGTGAGAGAATCTATACAGATTGAATTACTGACCTCTTCTGCGTAGTGCATCACTTCTTTACGATCTGCAAAATAATACCCGGTAAACGCCAGTTCTGGTAAGACAATTAGATCTGCTTCTATTTTGCTTAGTGCATTGCATACTTTTGCAAGGTTTTTACTGACCTTGCCAAATAAAGGTTTGTATTGATAAAAGCCTACGCGCATATTGAATAATCAACTATCGAGTTAAGTAAAGGTGTCGAGTTACACAAAAAAGAAAATTCAAACCGCAGTGTTTTGTATGAACTCTTTGATAAATAATTAGTTACTTCTTTGGTCTTTTCCAGCCTTTAATGATTTTTTGCTCTGCACGACTAACTGTTAACATATTTTCTTGTACATCTTTTGTCACTGTCGTGCCTGCACCAATAGTCACATTATTACCGATGCTAACTGGCGCAACCAACTGCGTATCTGAGCCAACAAATACATTATCGCCTATAGTCGTCGTGTGCTTATGCGCGCCATCATAATTGCAGGTGATACTACCAGCGCCAATATTGGTGTTCTTACCAATATCGCTGTCACCTATATAACTTAAATGATTTATTTTTGTGCCATCATCGATCTGTGATTTTTTAACCTCAACAAAATTGCCTATATGGACATTATCAGATAGACGAGTCTCCGGGCGAATCCGGGCGAAAGGTCCAATTATGCAGTGCTTGCCAATGACAGCATTATCAATAACAGAATTGGATTGTATAACAACATTATCACCAATATCCGCATCCTTAATATGACAGTTGGGACCTATACTGACATTGTTACCAATACTGACACTACCTTCGATGATCGTATTAATATCAATAACCACGTCCTTACCTGTTTCCAGATCACCTCGTAAATCAAACCGGTGTGGATCCATCAAGGTCACACCCTGATTCATCAGATGATGTGCCTGTATCATTTGGTAATATCTTTCCAACTCTGCCAATTGTCGACGATCATTCACGCCCTGAATTTCGAGCACAGACTCTGATTTGATTGACTCTATTATTATGCCTTCATCGACCGCCATTTTAATAACGTCGGTAAGATAATACTCACCTTGTGAATTCCCATTATTCAAATTGGCCAGCCATTGTTTCAACCATTTTGCTTTCACACACATCATACCGGTGTTAATTTCGCAGACTGCTCTCTGTTCCTCAGTCGCGTCTTTCTCTTCAACAATACTGGTTATATCACCTTTACTGTCACGGATAATACGGCCGTAGCCACGCGGGTCATCGATGTAAGAAGTGAGCAGACTAAAACCTGACTCTCTGGAAACGAGGACCAGATGAGCAAGAGTTTCATGGGTAATAAGGGGCACATCACCGTAGAGAATCAGAACCTCATCACTGCTTGGCACAGCATCAATGGCTTGAGCCACTGCATGGCCTGTCCCTAATTGTTCAGTTTGTTCAACCCAGCTTACGTCGAGATGAGAAAGGTCGGCTAATATCTTTTCACCACCATAACCATAAACCACATGCACCTGAGAGGCTTCAAGACGAGTGGCTGCAATATAGACGTGTTCCAGCAGAGCCCTACCGGCGAGAGGATGCAAGATCTTGGGTAGGGAAGACTTCATGCGGGTACCCTGCCCTGCAGCTAAAATAATAATGCTCAGACTCATGTCGTCATCATACTCCTAACAATCAATCTCATAAAATATCGATGACAGAATAACAGGGGAAAGACACTTTGAAAGCAAAGTTTGCATGTGCTGAATAACACACCGCATGATGAACTCAATTCAATTTAGTAATTTGGGCTGCTATTTACAAAAATAAATAAGTCGAAAAATATTGCTAGCCGGATATTATGCTCTTCCGGCGCGTTTACGCAGTCTCTGTATGGCCTGCAGTTGTGCAGCAAGTTCTGCATTCTCAGCCAATGCGGTCGCATAATCAATTCCAGCTTCACGATCATGTAATTGACGTTCTGCCTCTTCCTTAGCTTTCATTACGGCGGCTTCATCAAGATCTTCGGCTCTCATAGCCGTATCTGATAATACGGTAATAACCTTTGGCTGAACTTCCAGCAGTCCGCCTGAAACGTAAAAACCTTCCTCTTTTCCATCGACATGCTTAACACGCACCTCGCCAGGGGCGAGTTGTGTGACCAAAGGTGTATGTCCCGGAGCGATGCCCATTTCACCCAATAATGCAGGAGCGAAAACCATCTCAGCTTCACCTGAGAATATCTCGTGTTCGGCGCTAACAATATCTATGTGTATGGTGCTCATTTATATTCTTTGCTCGATTGTTTACATGCTTTTGGCTTTTTCTACCGCTTCTTCGATACCGCCAACCATATAAAAGGCTTGTTCTGGCAGATTATCATACTCACCATCAACGATAGCCTGGAAGCCTTTAATAGTATCTTTCAGAGATACATACTTACCCGGCGTACCGGTAAAGACTTCGGCGACGCTAAATGGTTGAGACAGGAAGCGTTGGATTTTTCTGGCTCGTGCAACAGCCAATTTATCATCTTCGGATAATTCATCCATACCTAGAATAGCAATAATATCGCGCAATTCTTTATAACGTTGCAAAGTGTTTTGTACAGCGCGAGCAGTATCATAATGTTCCTGACCAACAACCAATGGGTCCAACTGACGACTGGTTGAATCGAGAGGATCTACAGCAGGATAAATACCGAGCTCAGCAATTTGACGTGAAAGCACTACGGTCGCGTCAAGGTGAGCAAAGGTGGTCGCAGGAGATGGATCGGTCAAATCATCAGCAGGCACATAAACCGCCTGAATTGAGGTAATAGAACCGGTCTTGGTAGATGTAATACGTTCCTGCAATCTACCCATTTCTTCAGCAAGAGTCGGCTGATAACCCACAGCTGATGGCATACGACCTAACAAGGCTGATACTTCTGTTCCTGCCAGCGTAAAACGATAAATATTATCAACAAAGAACAATACATCCCGCCCTTCTTCACGAAATTTCTCTGCCATGGTCAAACCAGTTAGGGCTACACGTAGACGGTTACCTGGCGGCTCGTTCATCTGACCGTAAACCATAGACACTTTCGACTTTTTAAAATCTTCTACGTTTACAACACCCGCTTCCTGCATTTCGTGATAGAAATCATTACCCTCACGAGTACGTTCGCCAACACCGGCGAATACAGATAAGCCAGAGTGCTGTGTAGCGATGTTGTTAATGAGCTCCATCATATTAACGGTCTTGCCCACACCAGCACCACCAAACAGACCAACCTTACCGCCCTTGGCAAACGGACAAACAAGGTCAATAACCTTAATACCTGTTTCCAGTAGCTCTGTTGCAGAACTTAACTCTGTGAATTTTGGTGCCTCACGGTGAATACTCCATTTTTCTTCCGTTTCAATTTCACCGCACTCATCAATTGGATCCCCGAGTACGTTCATGATACGACCGAGGGTGTTTTCACCAACTGGAATTGAAATCGGCGCGCCCGTGTTATCCACTTTCAGGCCACGTTTTAAGCCATCAGTAGAACCAAGTGCAATAGTTCTTACTACACCATCGCCAATTTGCTGTTGAACTTCCAGCGTTGTCTCAACACCAACCCCGTCAACAACCAGAGCGTCATATATCTTTGGTATGGAGTCACTGGGGAATTCTACGTCGACCACAGCTCCAATGATTTGTACAATGTTTCCAGCACTCATTGTTCTAATTCCTCGTTAAAATTAATATTCTTTTTGTACTACTTTAAACCGCTGCCGCACCACTAACAATCTCAGAGAGTTCCTGCGTGATTGCTGCCTGACGAGCTTTGTTATAAATCAGTTGTAATTCATCTATCAGTGTTCCTGCATTATCAGAAGCACTCTTCATTGCGACCATCCGGGCTGCCTGTTCACAGGCAATATTTTCAACCACGGCCTGATATGCAAGAGACTCAATGTAGCGTTCAAGAAGTAAATCCAGTACTTCCTTTGCATCGGGTTCGTAAATGTAATCCCAGTGATGCTGCATATCGTCATCTTTTGCTGATTCAGCAGGTATCAACTGTTCGACTGTTGGACTTTGCGTCATCGAATTCACAAAAACATTAGAGACAACATAAAGTGCATCAATTTTTTCTTCCATATAGGCATCGAGCATCACCTTTACCGAACCAATCAACATGTCGATTCCAGGTGAATCACCTATATGCGTTTTTTGAGCGACTATATTGGCGTTAAACCGAGAAAAATAGGATGCCGCCTTGTTGCCGATAACACTAAGATCGATTTCAATACCATTGTCATCCCATTCCTTCATGCGTTTCAGCAGATCCCGAAACAGATTTGAGTTCAAACCACCACAAAGTCCACGATCGCTGGAAACAATAATTAATCCAACACGCTTAATTTCACTGCGCTCTTGCAGATAAGGATGCTTATACTCCGGATTAGCAGCACCAAGGTGAGCCATTACATTTCTGATTTTTTCCGCATAAGGTCGTGCTGCACGCATGCGTTCCTGCGCTTTACGCATCTTGCTTGCGGCCACCATTTCCATCGCTTTGGTAATCTTTTGAGTGTTTTTTACACTCGCGATCTTGGTTCGAACTTCTTTACCGACAGCCATTATCCGGCTCTCCTGTTCCTATTTAATTTATTCACAGTTCTCTACCAGGTATGGTTTTTCTTGAACTCTTCAACACTACTTTTCATTCCTGCCACGATATCGTCGTTATAATCGCCGCTATCATTGATAGTGCTCATCAGATCCTTTCTTTCACTGCTCATGAACGCGAGCAATGCTTCTTCGAATGCGCCAACTTTTTCCAGTTCCACATCATCAAGAAAACCGTTTTCAACGGCATATAAACTCACTGCCATTTCAGCAACACTCAAAGGTGAATATTGCTTTTGCTTCATCAACTCCATTACTCGTTGACCACGTTCAAGCTGATTACGAGTCGCTTCATCGAGATCTGATGCAAACTGAGAAAATGCGGCTAGTTCTCGATACTGCGCCAAGGCCAGCCGGATACCGCCACCAAGCTTCTTAACGATCTTGGTTTGAGCTGCACCACCAACACGTGATACTGACAAACCAGCATTAATAGCCGGACGGAAACCAGAGTTAAACAGATCAGTTTCCAGATAAATCTGGCCATCTGTAATAGAGATAACGTTAGTTGGAACAAAGGCGGATACGTCACCCGCCTGCGTTTCAATAATCGGTAAAGCTGTTAAGGAACCGGTTTGACCTTTAACTGCACCGTTGGTTAATTTCTCAACTGCATCAGCATTAATTCTGGATGCACGTTCCAGCAAGCGGGAATGCAAATAGAAAACATCACCCGGGTAAGCCTCACGTCCAGGTGGTCGTTTTAACAATAGTGACACCTGACGATAAGCCCAGGCCTGCTTGGTCAGATCATCATAAATAATCAATGCATCTTCACCACGGTCACGGAAATACTCACCCATGGAACAACCGGAATAAGGTGCGATGTATTGCATGGCAGCAGAATCAGAAGCCGTTGCGGCAACTACAATGGTATGTTCCATTGCACCATGCTCTTCCAGTTTGCGGATAACCGTACTAATGGAAGAGGCTTTTTGACCGATAGCCACATAAACACATTTAACACCGGTACCTTTCTGATTGATAATTGTATCAATGGCAACCGCCGTTTTACCTGTTTGTCTGTCACCAATGATCAATTCGCGCTGACCGCGGCCAACTGGCACCATCGCGTCGATAGATTTCAAACCGGTTTGTACTGGCTGATCAACTGATTGACGTTGAATAACACCGGGAGCAATCTTTTCAATCGGTGAACTTTCAGTGGTATTAATATCGCCCTTTCCGTCAATCGGTGCACCCAATGAATTTACCACTCTACCCAAAAGCGCTTCACCAACGGGAACTTCAAGAATACGCTTGGTACATTTTGCCGTGTCACCCTCGGAAATATGCTCGTAGGCACCAAGAATAACCGCACCCACTGAATCTCGTTCAAGGTTAAGTGCCAGTCCGTAGGTGTTGCCAGGGAATTCAATCATTTCACCCTGCATTGCATCACTAAGACCATGAATTCTCGCGATTCCGTCGGATAGACTGACCACCGTTCCTTCGGTACGAGCTTCAGTATCCAGATCGAAATTCTGAATCTTCTTTTTAATCAGTTCACTGATTTCTGTTGCGCTGATTGACATCGCTGTTCCTCACTTATGAAGATAATTAGTTTTAATTTAAAAAATTTGTTCTGTTCAATAATACTCAGACTAAATCATTACCCAGTTCTGTTAAGCGTCCTCTTAAGGAAGCATCGATAACAGAATCCCCGGCACGTATAACGGCTCCACCAATCAATGACTCATCGACCGTTGAGCTAATTTTCACTTTCTTTCCAAGTCGAGCAGAAATACCTTCTGCAATACTATTCTGTTGTGCATCGTCCAGCTCATAAGCCGCAGTTACTTCAACGTCAACCGTGCCTTCGGCATCGGCGCGCATTGCCGCAAACAATTCTGCGATTTGTGGGGCGTAGCCTAATCGTGATGCAGCCACCAATACCTTGACAAAATTTTGTGCCGGCGCGGATAGGGCATCTCCACCAATCTCAATTACAAGATCCTGTAGTTGTTGATGGCTAACTTTAGGGTTGTTTAACAACAGACGCATCTGAGAATCAGAAACAAGCTGATCAAGCAAACTCAGTGCAGATGACCATTCCTCAATACTTGCAGATTCCTGTGCTAACTCGAATACTGCTTGCGCATAGGGTCTGGCAATTGTGGTTTTTTCTAGCATCCAATAAGAATCCTGTTGCTTACAACTCTGCGCTTACTTTCGTAAGCACATCATTATGGGCGTTTCGATCAACCTCACGCATCAATATTTGCTCGGCTGCAACCAGTGCTAAATTAGCGACTTCAGAACGTAATTGCTCACGGGTTTGCGTACGCTGTTGTTCGATTTCAGCCTGTGCCGCTGCCAGGATCTTGTCTTTTTCTGACCTGGCATCATCTTTTGCTGACTCTACGATTTCGTCGTGTCGCTTTTGCCCCTGAGAGATTATCTCCGCAGCCTGTTGCTTGCTTTCTTCAAGCATTTCCGACTTCTTCTCTTCTGCTTCGCTGAGCGTTGCCTGACCTTTTTCGGCGGCAGCAAGACCATCAGCAATACGTGTTTCCCTGTCTTCCATAGCTTTGATTATGAAAGGCCAGATAAACTTCATGCAAAAGACAACAAATACTGTAAAAGCTATTAGCTGCCCAATAAGGGTGGCGTTAAAATTCATTTATTTACCCTCTTCTAAAAACTAAAGACTGTATATCGACAATGTCTTACTGAAGGTAAGCAAGGAATGGGTTCGCCAGCGTAAACCACATGCCGATACCAATACCGATCATGGTTACCGCATCGATAAGACCTGCGACGAGAAACATTTTGCCCTGTAACATCGGTGCCAGTTCAGGTTGACGAGCGGAACCTTCAAGAAACTTTCCACCAAGTACACCAAACCCAATAGCTGTGCCGAAAGCTCCCATACCAAGAACGAGTAATACGCCCAATGATGTAAATGCCAGTATGCTTTCCATTTTATCCTCCAAATATATAAGTTAAAAAATACAATTAATTACCAAACAACTAGTGATGTTCGTGCGCCATGCTCAAATAGACAATGGTTAACATCATGAATACAAACGCCTGCAAAAGTACAATCAAAATATGAAACACTGCCCACACGAAATGCAGGGGAAGCTGCCAATACCCCAGCATAGCGATTAATAAAAAGATTAGCTCTCCTGCATAAAGATTACCGAATAGCCGTAATGCCAAAGAGATAGGTTTTGCAATCAAACTTACGCCTTCTAATAAAAAGTTGAAGGGCATAAACATGATTTTGACGATCAAATTATTCGATGAAAACGGATGCAGGGTCAATTCACCTAAAAACCCACCTACACCTTTTATCTTTATGCTGTAGTAAATAATTAAGATAAAGACACCAATGGACATACCAAAGGTGATGTTGGGGTCTGTTGTCGGAACAGCTTTAAAATACAGATGCGGGTCGCCTGTCACTGTTTGAGCAATTAATGGAATGATATCAACGGGTATCAAATCCATTGTATTCATCAAAACAACCCAGCAAAAAATCGTTAACGACAAGGGTGCAATGACATTGTTTTTTGCGTGAAATATTTCCTTGACGTTGGTATTAACGAATTCCACACACATTTCAATGAAATTAGTAAAACCGCTTGGGACGCCAGTGCTGGCTTTTTTCGCCACCCGATAAAACAGGAATGAAAATACTAAACCAAGCACGATAGACACGCCCAGCGTATCAACATTGTAAGCCCAGAAACCCATATCCACAGCCTCTTTCGGACTATGGGCAAAAGTCCACTCAGCCTGTTCGACAATATGACCATCAGCCCGCTCATACCCTATTGGAAGTTTTCCATATACAAGGTTCTGCAGGTGATGCTGCATGTATTCGTTTGAAGTTAAGCCTTCACCGCTTGCCATACAAATTTCTCGTTATTATTAATGTTCAGTCGCTCTGTCGACCAATTACCAACCCCAGACCATGAATATTCACCATTAACGCAAAGATGTAGGTGATAAACATAGCCGCAATATTCAATTCTTTTATCCAAATAAGACTCAAGGCAAAAATCAGTACAGTGACAATAATCTTGATCGCTTCGCCGATATAAAACCACTTCATTACTAATCCAGCGGAGTCAGCCGCTGAATGACGAAAAGCCAATCGCGCAAACAAAAGGTTAGGCAAGATACATGTGATGCCACCCAGCGCCGCCGAAAAAGCCGCCACCCGGCCAATACTCAACATTAAAACGATCGCTATGAGTGCCGTGATTATCGCAATCACCAGCAAAACTTTGTAAGCGGCGAGCTTGTTATTAGTATTATCTGCTTGTTTTTCCAACCGCCGCTACCTGAGACCAGTGAGTAAGTGCTTCTTTCTGTACGGATTTACCTTAGCACCATCTTACTATAGGCGAATTCAGCACATCAGTATAAATAGCAATGAGATATGAATCAATTGCTGCGGCGCACTAATTTGCAAATTATTAGCACTTATTTGATATGTTTGAGAATTCCGTCCAGCTCATCAAGCGAATTATAGCTAATTGCGACTACCCCCTTGCCTTTGCGGGAGTGTTTGATCGTCACGGCTGCGCCAAGACGACCACTTAACTCAGTTTCCAGTCGAAGCGTGTCCGGATCCTTTTTCGTGGACGGCTTTTGGGGTTTTTCATCGCCCGCTAGCAGCTGCTTTACAAGCGCTTCTGTTGCCCGCACAGATAATGACTGTTTTGCGACCTGCTGAGCAATTGCTAACTGATCCTTAGCCGGCAATGCCAGTATTGCTCGCGCGGCACCCATTTCCAGCTGACCATTGCCCAGCATCTTTTTGACGCTGGCACTGAGCTCTAACAAGCGCAGCATATTGCTCACGGTGGAGCGGGAACGACCAACCGCATCGGCAATGCCTTCATGGGTCATGCCGAATTCGTCCATCAGACGGGCTAAACCATTGGCCTGTTCCAGAGGATTAAGATCCTCACGTTGAATATTCTCGATGAGGGCCATGCACATGGCGGTTTGATCATCTATCTGACGCAAAACCACGGGCACTTCGTGTAACCCGGCCAATTGCGACGCTCGCCAACGTCTTTCTCCGGCAATAATTTCGTACTTTTCACCGTTTCCAATGGGTCTGACCAGGATCGGCTGCACCACGCCTTGTGCTTTAATGGAATTTGCCAAATCCTGTAAAGCTTCTTCTTCGAATTCCGTCCGCGGCTGATATTGTCCTCTTTGCATCAGATCGACGGGCAGAAAGCGTAATTCTTCATTGCCTTCAATAGAACCTAATTCAGCCCTGCTACGTGTGCCTAGCAGTGCATCAAGCCCTTTGCCCAGACCTCTTTTCTTCGCCGCCACTACACTAACTCCTTAACGCAACTAAAGATGAAGGTATAAATCTCATGCTGCCTGACCTTCGCGATTTAACATTTCACCCGCTAAAGCCAGATAGGCGAGCGAGCCTTTTGAAGCACGATCATACTTAATTATTGGCAGACCATGACTGGGGGCTTCAGCGAGACGTACATTACGGGGAATTATGGTGCGATAAACCTTATCACCGAAATGCTCAAGTAATTGCGCAGAAACTTGATTAGCCAGGTTATTTCGTGGGTCATACATGGTGCGTAACAAGCCTTCCACACGTAAATGAGGATTCAAAAATTTGCGGATTTTCTCAATGGTTTCAAGCAGAGCCGTCAATCCCTCCAGTGCGTAATATTCACATTGCATGGGAATAATCACTGCATCGGCCGCCACGAGTGCGTTGACGGTCAACATATTCAGGGACGGCGGGCAATCGATAAAGATAAAATCGAAATCATCCTTAACGCTATCCAGGGCATTGCGTAAGCGAATTTCCCGCGCTATTTCATCGAGTAGGCCAACCTCAGCGCCAGTCAAATCAGCATTACTAGGCAACAACTTAAAGTCTCCTTCACCTGAGTCCACTAAAGCTTCAGGGACAGACTTGTCGCCCATCAACACATCATAACTTGAGAACTCAAGTTGGGATTTATCCACTCCGCTGCCCATGGTGGCGTTACCCTGCGGATCCAGGTCAATCAGCATGACACGTCTTTTCGTCGCGGCGAGCGATGCCGCCAGATTGACGCTGGTGGTGGTTTTACCGACCCCGCCTTTCTGATTGGCAATTGCGATGATTCTAGTCATATTAGTCAACTGATATATCTAGACTGAAAAAAAAGGGCGATCATTATTACACAGATTGCTTTATCTGATGCCATCAATTAATACAGGAGCTAATTCAGGTTCAGAGTCTTTCAATCATTAATAACTGACGTGTCGCATCAAGACCGGGTACCTCAAGTGCTTGAATACGCGCACTATAGTGAAGTAAGTCTAAATCCGTACTCTCCTCTTCTACTGCCGCCGCTTTCATCATTAAGATTCGACCTGTGCTTTCCAGCAAGGGATCCACCAATTTACAGAACTTTGAGGCGGTCATTAAAGCTCGACAAGTAATTGTAGAAAATAGCGGCTCCTGACGATAATCCTCAACCCGAGTGCGCACCACTTCAATATTTCCGGGAGCGAGCTCCATTAGCGCCTGATTCAAAAAGGTAGTTTTTTTCTGATTACTGTCCAATAACACCCACTGCATCTCAGGTCTGGCTAATGCCAGAATAAACCCTGGCAAACCCGCTCCTGTGCCAACATCAAGCCCATTGCTACCTTGTAGATAAGGTAAGACCGACAAACTATCCAGCAAATGATGAGTCAACATCTTGTCCTTTTCCTTAATACCACTAAGGTTATAGGCCTTGTTCCACTTTTCCAGTAGATCAATATAGGCAAGGTAAGCTTCGATAGGATGTAAGGCAGGATCTTCGTCAAGTGCCTC
>Ga0055584_100000806_pt1 | contig 29954 bp, 26 predicted proteins | sample OSDHelmetaG_FD_58716 | JGI IMG/M metagenome (GOLD analysis project Ga0055584, IMG submission 58716) | Pelagic marine sediment microbial communities from the LTER site Helgoland, North Sea, for post-phytoplankton bloom and carbon turnover... | ecosystem: Environmental > Aquatic > Marine >... | reverse complement strand
CTACCATCATTAAGAAAAATCACTTTGCAATCTTCTTTTTGAAAATTAGTCCCTCTTAGGGTTTGCGCATATTTATTAATAGGTAAGCGTTGCGCTTCATTGTAACAAGGAATCAATATACCAAAGGTTTTTCTACTCACAGTCCCTTCTAATTTTCAAATTGATTAATTGGGCGAACTAAGTATTTTAATGTCAACCTTTCTAAAGAATTCACCTCACTTTTAACCCAAGAAAAAGATCCGAACTGTTTCATAGGTTATTCTAGTTTTTTGTCACCTTTTGCTTGTCAATGATGACCCCATCAGAATTTCTTGCACAAAGCATGTAAACCCCGTTTGCTAAATCTGACAAGTCAAGCTGAGCCAAATGGCCTTCTGCAGCCCCATTTAGCAGCACTCTCCCGTTCAAATCATATAAAGAGTAGTTAAAACCCGACTCCCTTGAGCGGACCTTAACCATTAAAATATCGCTAGTGGGGTTTGGATAAATTGAAATCGCTTTCTTATTTGAGACCTTCTCAAGACTTGTGCTTGTTAAATCGTACAAATCACAAACAGTCTTTGCGCTCAAAGCCCTACCTTTATAAATTCTTATGTCATCTATATATCCTTTGAAGGGTTCGTTGATATGCGTACAATTCCCTGACATAAGATCTCCACCTGGGGCATTAAATGTATTTGAATTTCCAGAAATATTTGTTCCAGCAACCAATTTCTTGTCAATGTACAATTTAATACTATCAGAACGATCTATAGTAGCTACCGCATGATGCCAATTCGTATCCAAAACAGCAGAAAGCGGTAAACCTAGTTGAGAGTGATCATCAAAACGATAATAAAACATAAGTTTACTTTGAGGCGAAATTATCAATCCATACACTTTATCTTTTGACAAGCCAGAATTCCACCCTCTTTTCCCAATTACATACCCCCATGATGAGTTCGCATTTACATGCTTAAACCAAACTGAAATGGAAAAGTCCCTAGTGCCCATTTCAAAATCTGAAGATCTTCCAAAGTTAATATTTGTACTTGCGTTTCTATCGAAATAGTAACACTGAGAGTCTATGCCATTCCTATCTTTGGCAAGTTTTGCTCCTGTCACAAGGCCATCATTAACGCCTACGGCATTTCTTGCATTTTTAGCATACTTGTAGTGAGCAATCAGGCTATCGCTCAAACTTTGCCCATTCAATACCTGTAAAGAAATCAAAAGCAGTGAAATTAGTACCGTTTTTTTCATCAAACGAAATTAGACAAAATACTTGATGACACAATTGATTACTTTTGAAATCATGCTTAAATTCTCTCCCTTCATCCCTTATAAATTGAAAAAATGGCTTACCATTTTCAAGATTAAAATGGCGCTCAAGAATATAGATCAGAAAGGATTAATTGATCACCGTATTAAGCAATATTTAATTTATTCCTACCAACAGAAATAAAAGACAAAAATATTTATTGAAACAGGAACATTTTTAGGAGAGATGGTCAGTGCAATGCGTTTTTTCTTTTCTTTGCTTTATAGCATAGAATTAGACCCCAAATTGGCGGAAAATGCAAAAGTTCAATTTAGAAAGGAATCAAATATTAATATCACAGAAGGAGATAGCTCAATACAACTGCCCAAGCTACTTTCAACCCTTTCTGAGCCTGCCCTGTTTTGGCTCGATGGGCATTACTCTGGAGCAAATACTGCCCTAGGTGATAAGCAAAGTCCGGTAATGGAAGAGTTGGAAGCCATCGCTTTACATAAACATAGATCAAAGTCGATCATACTCATAGATGATGCTCGTTTATTTAATGGAACGAACGATTATCCCAAACTGGAAACCTTAAGAAAATGGGTCGACCAACATTTACCCACTCATACCATTCACTTGGAATATGATGTGATATGCATTTTACCAAAAAACTAGTCCAATCTAGTCCTAAATATCTCTTTATAAATAATTAACTTCGCCCACAATGGATGAAAAAAAATTGTTTCTACTTGATGGTATGGCTTTGGTATACCGAGCATTTTTCGCTTTTTCACAAAATCCAAGAATCACGAGTTATGGTTTAAATACCAGCGCAATTTATGGATTTGTAAATACCCTATTGGACATATTAAATAATCAGAAACCCACTCACATTGCTGTAGCCTTTGATACCAGAGAAAAAACCAATCGTGCAAAAGAACACGAATTTTACAAGGCACATCGCGAAGAAATGCCTGAAGGAATTTCAAGTGCCCTTCCATATATTTATGAATTACTGAAAGGAATGAATATTCCGACCATTATGCTTCCAGGTTGGGAGGCTGATGATGTCATTGGAACTTTAGCAAAAAAGGCAGAAAAGCAAGGGTTTATTACCTATATGATGACGCCTGATAAAGATTTTGGACAATTGGTAAGTGATAAGATTTTCATGTACAAACCCGCTCGCATGGGTAAAGGTGCCGAAATATTAGGCGTGCCCGAAATTCTAGAGAAATGGGGAATTGAGCGTATTGATCAAGTGATTGACATTTTGGGACTGTGGGGTGATGCTTCAGATAACATTCCGGGCGTACCCGGTGTGGGTGAAAAAACAGCCAAAAAATTAATTGCTGAATACGGTAGCATCGAAAACACCATCGAACACATTCATGAAATGAAAGGCAAAATGAAGGAGAAGTTTGAGGCGAATATTGAACAAGCCTTAATCTCCAAAAAACTTGCCACCATTGATTTGGATTCACCTATCGAATTTGAACCAGAGAATTATGATGTTGAACCATTCGATGAACCGTTTTTAACCGATCTATTTCAAAAGCTGGAATTCAAAACACTTGCCAAGCGCATGTTTGGGAAAGTAATTGAGCCCATTCAGCAAGATTTGTTCGGTAATGTAGTGGGCAACGGGAACTCAGACCAATCCACAAATTCTGGAGAAGCGGCAACCGCATCTTTGAGTACTTTTGATCCCAGCAAAGCCAAATACACCTTAGTTGAGGATAAAGCCACCATTGATTTATGGATTGCAGAAGCCGAAAAAGCGGGCATGTTCTGTTTTGATACAGAAACCACAGGACTCAATACCATGACCGACCAGGTAATTGGGGTTTCGTTGGCCATCAAAGAGGGAGAAGCTTGCTATATTCCGATCCCACAAAACGAGGAGGGCAAAAATCGACTGGAAATGCTCAAACCATTGTTTGAAGGAAAACTGCTTAAGATTGCCCAAAACTTGAAGTTTGATTTGCACATGTTAATCAACTCTAACATACATGTGCAACCTCCATATTATGATACGATGTTAGCGCATTACCTCATCGAACCAGACCAACGACATGGCATGGATCGCCTATCTGAAAAATACCTGAATTACACCCCAATAAGTATTGAAACGCTCATTGGTAAGAAAGGGAAAAATCAACTCAGCATGACGGATGTTCCCATTGATAAATTAACCGATTATGCAGCGGAAGATGCGGATATCACCTTGCGGTTAAAAGCGATACTGGAGCCTAAGGTAAAAGAATTGAATGCCAAAAGTGTTTTGGATGAACTTGAAGTCCCCCTAATTTCTGTACTAGCCGATATGGAGCGCGCTGGAGTTTGTTTAGATTCCGCCTTTCTAAATGATTATTCAAAAACCCTTGCCACGGAAATAGACACCCACGAGAAAAAGATTTATGAACTCGCTGGAGTGCAATTCAACATAGCCTCACCTAAGCAGTTAGGTGAAATTCTATTTGACAAATTACAATTGGATGAAAAAGCCAAGAAAACGAAGACGGGTCAATATAAAACTGGAGAAGACATATTACTCAAGCTTGCAGATAAATCAGATATCGTAAAACACATATTGGAGTTTAGGCAGTTACAAAAATTAAAATCAACCTATGTAGATGCGCTGCCGCTTTTGGTTAATGAAACTACAGGAAAAATACATACTACTTATAATCAAACGATTGCCGCTACCGGTAGGTTAAGCAGTGTTCACCCTAATTTGCAAAATATTCCCATTCGGACTCCACGTGGCAGAGAAGTCCGTAAGGCATTTATACCTAGTAAGGGAAATGTATTGGTTTCTGCAGATTATTCTCAAGTTGAATTGAGGGTAGTTGCGCATATGAGTGGTGACGATGGCATGATTCAGGCATTTAATGATGGTTTAGATATTCATACCGCCACAGCAGCCAAAGTTTTTGATGTTGACCTAGATGATGTAACCAAAGAGCAGCGCTACAAAGCCAAAAGCGTAAACTTTGGCCTAATTTATGGTCAAGGGGCATTTGGCTTGGCACAAAACTTAGGAATCAGCAGAACTGAAGCCAAAGAAATTATTGATAACTACTTTGAACAATTCCCGAAAATTAAAACCTACATGGATGATATCATTGCAGGTGCTCAGGCAAACCGTTATGTAGAAACCCTTTTAGGAAGAAGACGGTATATCCGCGATATCAATTCAGGCAATGCCACCGTACGTGGTTTTGCAGAACGGAATGCCATTAACGCACCTATTCAAGGTACCGCGGCTGATATGATAAAAATTGCCATGCTGGAAATTCATGAAGCGCTATCCAAAAGTGAATTAAAAAGCAAAATGATTTTGCAAGTTCATGACGAACTGGTATTTGACGTGCCAAAAGATGAAGAAGAACAGCTTAAAGCCTTGGTCATTAAAAAAATGAGTCATGCCATGCCATTGAAAGTGCCCTTATTGGTAGAAGCCGGAGCTGGTGAAACTTGGTTGGAAGCGCATTAGGTTTTGGCAAATAATTAATCCAAATGAGTGGTATTTTGAAAACATTTCCTGATTCCTATTTCGTTATTCCCTCTATCCTAAAATAACTAACTTTGCTTTTTTATGTCCGACCTACTTAAACACAAACCCATTGATCCTGCAGAAGAAAATAAAAATTTCTTTGTAGTTGATATACATACCCACATAATCCCCAAAGAACTCCCTGATTTTAAGCAAAAATTTGGCTATGGGGAATGGATCCAACTAGAACATCATAAACCGTGTTGTGCTAGAATGAAAATGGATGGCGAGTTCTTTAGAGAAATTGAATCCAACAATTGGGACCCCAAGATACGGACCGAAGAAATGAGTAAACTGGGTGTAGATGTTCATGTGCTCAGCACGGTACCTGTAATGTTCAGTTATTGGACCAAGCCAAAAGACGGCTTGTATGTTTCACAATTTCTAAATGACCATATGATGGATTGCGTACATAAATATCCAAAAAACTTTGTGGCACTTGGGAATCTGCCCATGCAAGACCCCGATTTAGCTATCAAAGAATTGGAGCGTTGCAAAAAAATAGGCATGAAAGGTGTGCAGATAGGTTCGCATATCAATGATTGGAATTTAAATGAACCCGCATTATTCCCCATATTTGAGGCAATGCAAGACTTGGATATGTCTGTATTTGTTCATCCTTGGTGGTGGATGTCTCAGGACAAAACTCCGGATTATTGGCTGAGCTGGTTATGCGGAATGCCGTACGAATCCAGCGTTGCTATCTGCAGTATGCTGTTCAGTGGTATTTTCGAAAAACTCCCTAAACTAAGAGTTGCATTTGCCCATGGAGGGGGTGCATTTCCGGGAACCATAGGTAGAATTGAACAAGGATGGAAAGCTCGTCCTGATTTAGTACACATTGATAACCCACATAATCCCAAAAAATACTTAGGCCAGTTTTGGCTCGACAGCATTGTACACGATCGAAGAATGTTAGATTATTTGGTTGAATTAGTAGGTGCAGATAAAATTGCCTTAGGCACGGATTACCCATACCCATTGGGTGAACCTGATGCAGGATTGCTGATTCATCAGAATGAATTTAACAACCCAATTAAAGAAAAACTCCTCTCAGGATCTGCTCTTTCATGGCTCAAAATGAAGCAGGAAGATTTTTTATGAAATGAATTAAACCTTTGAAGTGTTATTCACTCTAATACTAAATCCCATATCCATCGAATGAATTCAAACAATACAGCGTCAAAGGGGTTAGTAGTTCAACCATCAATGAAAAAAACCATCCTAACACTATTCATGCTTTGCCTATTTGGTGCAGCTGCAGCTCAAGATATAAGCATAAAAGGTACACTGACGGATAGTCTCTCATTTATACCAGCACCCAATGTTAAAGTGACGCTCAAAAAAGGTCGCGATACACTACAATTCACAACACGAACAGACATCAACGGGAAATTTTCATTTGAAAATTTAACGCGTGGATTCTATATATTAACCTTTGAAGCAAGTACTTATAAAACGAAAAAACAGCCTCTGCGTTTGATGGAGAGCAGGGAAGAACAGTATTATCTATACCCCACCGTTACCTTGCTTAAGAAGGTTAAAGTAGAAACAACCTCAGACATAGTCATTAAGGGAGATACCATACAGTATACTGCAGACAGTTTTAAAACACAGGCCAATGCAAGTGCAGAAGATTTAATTAAAAAGCTACCAGGTGTAACTACCGAAAACGGAAAAATAAATGCACAGGGAGAAGAAGTGCAGCGCGTTTTGGTGGATGGGAAAGCCTATTTTGGAGATGACCCCAAGGCAGCCCTAAAAAGCATCCCATCCGAAGGAGTTAAGGAAGTTCAAGTGTATGATGGGAAAACAGACAAAGCTAAATTTACTGGTTTTGATGATGGAGAAAGTGTAAAAACCATCAACATCATTACCAAACCTGGAATGCAAAATGGGCTTTACGGCAGGGCTTATGCAGGTTACGGCACCGATGATTATTATAGTGCAGGCTTAAGCTTAAGTAAAACCAGCAGCAAGGGAAGGCTTTCAGTGATTGGTCAGAGTAACAACATCAATCAGCAAAACTTTAGTTTAGATGACGTACTGGGTTTAATTGGCTCATCCGGTTCAAGATACAAAGGAAGAGCACGTCAAAGTAATGGTGCACCCTACGCGCGGCCTGGAAGTCAACTTTACAACTTTTATGTAGACAACCAGAACGGTATTACCACAACCAATGCAATTGGAGTTAATTATGCAGGGGTAATCAGTTCCAAAATATCGGCCAGTGGCAGTTACTTTATAAGTGACCTAGACAATACGAATGAACAAAGCATTACCCAAAACTTTTTTGGAGATTTAGCCCAGAATCAAATTTATACTGAACAGTCTAAGGGCAAATCCACCACTCTAACACATCGAGTAAACGGCCGTCTTGAATTTAATTTAGACACCAACAATAAATTAGTTTACACCCCTGCATTAAGTTTTCAGCGAATAAAAGGACTTTCATCCATATTTGGCAACACTTTTATTGCAGACTCGCTAGCCAACCTAACGGGCAACAACTCGAATACAGACAATAATGGGTTTAGTTTCAATAATCGTTTGATTTATCAGCACCGTTTTAAGTCAAAAGGCCAAACCATCACTTTGCGTACGAATGCCAACTTTAGACCCTCTGACGGAGAAACATTTTTAAGAGCCGAAAATATTTTCTTTAGAAATGGGTTGAGCGACAGTAGTCTGATTGATCAACTTACCGACAATCAACAGAATGGAACCACTTATAATGCGGACATATCATATACTTACCTGCTCAGTCCTAAAAATCAATTGGAAGTGCTTGGGGCTTATGGATATAATCTCAATAAAAGCGATCGTATTAATTATATCACTACAAGTGGAAATGCCGAGTATAACCAAATTGATACTGGGTTATCCAGTCTTTGGGATAATGTAACCAAGACAACCGAAGCTGGTTTGCGCATACGACACAATTCCAGTAAAAACTTGATCTATAGTTATGGATTAAGCGTACAACAAACGCGCTTAGAGAACCAACAAACTTTCCCCTTTTCTAATGTGGGGAACAAAACATTCTATGCACTGGTTCCTAAATTATTTTTGCGTTATAAACCCTCTAAATTCAAGCGATTATTTTCATTCTATCGTGTGCGAACGAATGTTCCCAGTATCACGCAATTACAGGAAGTTGTTAATAATACCAATCCACTAAGTCTAACCCAAGGGAATCCGAATCTAAAACAACAAAACACCCATTTCATGATTGCTAGGTACAGCAATATAAAACCATTTGAAGGAAAGAGTTTCTTTGCCTTTGCTTTAATGCAGGCTTCCAATAATTATATTGGGAATAACACTACCATTGCTACAGAAAGAACAACCATCAACGGCTTAACTTTATCCAAAGGAGCTCAATTTACTCAACCCATTAACCTTCCGGGTTATATTACAGGATTAGCCACTGTGAACCAGGGGTTTAAGCTTAGAAAAATCAAATCAAACCTGAACACAAATCTTAGATTAAATGTGAATAGAATACCATCCTTAATCAACGATGCGGAAAACATCAATCAAAATGTAGGCGTAAACTTCAAAGTAAATCTCACTAGTAATATCAGCAAAAAGCTGGATTTCAATATTGGAGCCTTTGTAACTCAAACCTACGTGAGCAACAATCTTCAAAAAGACCTCAATTATAACTTTACCGCACCTGGTGCGAATGCCAAGATATTTTGGCAATTTTACAAAAACTGGTTTGTAGAAACCGATGCAAATTATACCAGTTATATCGGTTTAAATGATGGGTTTAATACCAATGTATTGTTATTGAATCCTTCCTTGGGATTCAGATCGAAGAAGAACCTTTGGGAAGTTAAACTTTTTGCCTTTGACTTATTAAATCAAAATCAAGCGATCAGTAGAACGGTTCAACAAACCTATGTAGAAGATGTCAATAGCTTAGTTATCCAGCGGTATGCAATGATACAAGTGCTCTATAATATCAAAAAGTTTAAAAAAGGAGAGCCTGCATATCAACCAAAAAATCATAGATTTGGACATTAATGTTCTTTATACTCTCTAAAATAGTCGGTGTTCTTATAAAGCCTATCCTTTGGATATTAGTGCTGCTTATGGTTGGCTTATGGAAAAGCAAATGGCGCAGAAAATGCCTTATCTGGGCCGCGATATTAACCTTTCTATTTGGCAATAAATTCTTGGTAAATACTGTAGTCAGCGCCTATGAATATCCTCAAAAAACGCTTGGAAAAACAGAACAATTTGATGTGGCTGTAGTACTGGGCGGTTATTCCAGGAACCGGCTTGAAAATGGTCGCTTGGAACTCAATGAGGCGGGGGATCGACTTATCGCTGCACTCGATTTACTTCGAACCAAGCAAGTGAAACGTATTATTTTAAGTGGTGGAGACGGTAGTTTATATAAAACGGGTATCAATGAATCTGCAGAGGTATTAATCTATCTCAAATCGGTCGGTTATAAGACTGATTATATTCAGGTCGAAGCAAATAGTAAAAACACGTTCGAAAATGCAGCGAACACTGCTCCGTTAATACGAAAAAATGAAAAGGTAATCCTAATCACTTCCGCCTTTCATATGCCACGTGCTACGGCTTGTTTTAATAAGCAATCCATCAAGCATAAGCCTTATCCCGTAGATTACTTAATGGATGGGAGCAGTTCATTTTCACCAAGCAATTTATTGATCCCTGATGGGATGGCCTTTGAGAAATGGGAAGTCCTTTTGAAGGAATGGGTGGGATATTTTGCCTATAAGTTTTCAGGGAAGTTATAAGTTGCTGGCATGATTTTCGTACTGTTGTAAAATTAAAGACTTGATTATGAAAAAACTAGGATTAACATTCGCCATTATTAGCGCTTTTAGCTTAAGTGCAATGGCTCAAAAAGGGGTTAACGAAGCCGCATCTGCTCCTTCTTTAACAAGAAAAGGTGCAAATAATATTTCAATAGGTATTGGTACAGGAAATCTTGTTCAAGAAATTTTGAGAGACGCAGTAAGCTTAGGCAATAACAATTCTGTTAAATTTACTGCAACCGGCCCGTTGTTTTTCAAATATGAAAATATGGTGGACAAAAGAATTGGTTTTGGAATAAACTTGGCCTACATGAAAAACAATATCAATTATAATGAAACCAACACAAATAATATGGGGCAAGATTACCAATATAATGCAGATTTGTCATGCACAACATTCAGCGTTATCGTTCGATTCAATTATCACTTTATGGATCATGATAAGATTGATCCATATATAGGATTAGGTGTTGGATACAGATCAGTAAAATGGAACTATTCAGACAATGACCCATTAGATATTAATAATCAGAATGAAGCCAATGTTGCTTTGAGCACTTTACCCAGTTCTCCTTTTGGTGGAGACTTGACCTTTGGTGTACGCTTTCTACCTCATCCCAATATCGGAATCTATATGGAAGCAGGTATTGCCAAAGGAGTAATTCAAGGCGGTTTAACTTTTCAGATCTAAACGCACAACTGATTTAAATGATAGCATAAAAAGCGGATTCGAATTGGATCCGTTTTTTTGTACCCTACTTTACTTCAACCACACATTTAGTCTCAAAAAAGGGTTCGGTAAAATGTTCGGAGAGCCTATTTAACTTTATGATTCTTTCAGGAAAATCGTCCTTCAATTCACTGATTTCTTGATCTAAATCGCCCCCTTTTAAGTAAAACATACCGGCATTATTCTTCTTAAGTAGATGTTTGGTCATATGCATGAAAGGAACAAACCGTGAAACCGCCCTACTCAAAATCGCATCATATTTTTCTGTTAACTCTTCTGACCTGCAGTGCACAGCCGTAACATTATTTAGTCCAATATGATGGGCTACTTCCTTAACCACTTTTATTTTCTTCCCAATCGAATCACAAAGCGTAAAATGGGCCTCTGGGAAGAGTATCGCCAATGGAATACCAGGGAAACCACCGCCCGTTCCAACATCCAATATGCTTTGGCCCTGCGCAAATGAAGTTATTTTGGCAATACCTAAAGAATGTAAAACATGCCGCTCATAAAAATTTTCAAAATCCTTTCTACTAATCACATTGATCTGATCATTCCATTCTTTATAGATATCAAACAAGGATGTCATTTGAGTTCTTTGCAACTCATTTAAATCAGGAAAATATTCAAATATTTTATCTACGCTTACCATACTTGTTTCTTCGTGAAATAAACATAAACACTCATTCCAAACCAGTAAAGCAACATGCACAAATCAGCAAAGGGATAGCCTGCTGCTGGAACTATATCATTTAGGCGCTTGGAACACAATAGCAATGAAATCCAATTGATCAAATAACGCGCTCCCAAAATAATCAAGAACACAATCCATAAATGCGGTAGAGCAATCCATAATCCAATGATTGCAAAAACAAACCAAAAATGGCTGAACACAAAAAGACCCGTATAAAACTTAGCAAAACCCCTATAATACTTCCCAATCTGCAAATGCCTTCTTTTTTGATCTATCCAAGAAGTATAGGTAGTTTCTGGTTCAGAATAACAAAACGCATCAGGTTGAATACAAATATTCGCTTTCGTTTTTTTAACCATTGCCTGCAACAAAAGGTCATCGTCTCCTGCGGCTATATGATGATGTTCAGCGAACCCTTTCACCTCGTAAAAAAGTGATTTAGTGTAGGCCCAATTTCTTCCAACAGACATATATGCCTTCACTCGTTTAGCGGCAGATAAATACATAAATGCAGTAAGTTGCGTTTCTACGCGGATAAACCAGTTCAAAAGTCCTTTCTTTTTTCGGTAAGGAGAATAGCCCAAAACTATGCCATGTTTTTCGTCAAACTGCTGTGACATGTGGCTTAACCAATTCTCTGAGGCAGGTCTGCAATCTGCATCGGTAAAAACCAAATGTTCAAATTCAGCCGCCTTAATTCCCAAGGTAATTGCCAATTTTTTTCCAGAAGACAATTTCTTCTCAGGGTCTATATACATATTTTTTAAGTTGGAATAAGTCAACTTAAACTCTTCTATTAACTGATTAGACTCATCCCAACTGCCATCATTAACAATGATCACTTCATGTTTGGGATGGTTTTGTTTACATAATAAGGGAATAAGCTCCTTTAAATTTTGGGCTTCATTCTTTGCGCATACAATTACTGAGCATGGCAATGCATCATGATTAACCGTTTTTGGTTTGACAAATAAAACGGAAAAATAACCTACATAATATATCCATTGGATTAATAAGGGCACAAGGACAATACATAGTAAAATCCATTGATACGAGGTGATTTCTGAGAACATTTTGCTTACTTAAATCCTATTCCGGTAGTGGATTTCGGTATGTTTTTAGAATCAAATTCCAAGACATCATCCAAGGTAAGGGTTTGGATCATTTTCTTAGTTCGCTTGCTTTTTGCTACCTCACTTAGGCGCAGATGTTGATTTCGCACGGCCTCTTCGATTACCCTACGAACCGATCTACCATTGCCAAAGTACTTATCTTTCTTGTCATACATAAACTCGATATAAGCCATAAGATGCTCTGAAGCGGCTTTGTCTGCGGTGATATTGTTTTCAGACAATTGGTTTATTGCGATTTCGTATAATTCGGCAGGTTTAAAGTCTTCAAACAAGAACACCCGGTCAAATCTTGACTTCAAACCTGGATTAGACTCCATAAACTTCTCCATATTAGCAGTATAACCTGCCGCAATCACGATAAATTTCCCCCGTTCATCCTCCATCCGTTTCAACAACGTTTCAACCGCTTCTCTACCGTAATCACTTCCAGCTCCTTCTGTTAAACTATAGGCCTCATCAATAAACATGACACCCCCCATTGCTTTTTCTACCAATTCCGCTGTTTTAATTGCAGTTTGGCCAACATATCCTCCAACCATCGATTGGCGATCGCATTCTACCAAATGACCCCTTTCTAAAATACCAAGGGCTTTATAGATCTGTGCTAAAATACGCGCAACAGTAGTTTTACCTGTTCCAGGATTACCCGTAAAAACCGTATGCAAGGAGAATGTTTCCCTAACATCCTTGCCCGTTTCTTTATAATATCGAACGAGTTTTACTAAATCCTCAATATCATTTTTAACCGATTGCAATCCGATTAAACTTTTCAGTTTATTAATCGACTCTTTCAGCAATTCCTCATCAATAGGGATATCTGCCTTCTTACCCAAACGATTTTCAAAGCTTGCAATAATATCTTCTTCGGTAATTGTAGAAAGTATTTCATTGCTCAACTTATCTGGATTCTTTTCTTTCATTACACGAAGTCCAAGATTCATTTTACTCTCATCGATCAATGAATTTACCATGCGAGCATTGCCAAAAAATCGATCTCGGTCGCGGTAAGCATTTACTAATTTTTTATACAAGAATTCCTCCGCAGCATTTCCTAACTTCACCCCTTTTTTCATGGCTGAATAACTTGCAATTTCACGCAATTCTTGCGGTACATAATCCGGAAAATCATAGGTCATACTAAACCTAGACTTAAGCCCTGGATTGGAGTTAACAAAAATATCCATTTCTTCTGGGTAGCCCGCAACTATAACTGCAAAATCATCATTGTCGCTCATTTCTTTAAGGATAACTTCTATGGCCTCTTTACCAAAATCCTTACTGTCATCATCCTTTCTCGCCAAGCTATATGCCTCATCAATAAACAATATGCCATCCTTGGCCTTTTTAACCGCTTCCTTTGTTTTAGGAGCTGTTTGACCAATAAACTCAGCCACTAAATCTGCTCGATCCACCTCGTGAACATGGCCTTTCTTTAAGAGACCCAATTCCTTATATATTTTACCCAATAAACGTGCAACAGTGGTTTTACCCGTACCTGGGTTTCCTTTAAATACTGCATGTAAATTTATTTGCTCTACATCTGCCAGTCCTTTACTTTTTCTAAGTTGAATAAACTCCAAATATTTCGTGTATTCAGCAATTTTCTCCTTTATTGCTTCAAGCCCAATCAATCCATCCAATTCTTGATTAACATCCTGTTTCTCTGCTTCCTTTTCAACTTGCACCGCCATGGTATCCTCTGCATCCGGGAAGTACTCCAATTGCACCATTGGTAAAAAATCTTCTTCCTCGGCTTCTACATAATCATCTCCTACTTCAAACGGCATGCTGGCAATGAGTTCGTCCATAAAGACTACTTCTACTCGGTAGATTCCTCTACCCCAAGTCCCAACCATATCACTGCCCCAACCAATCGTGGTATTAAAGAAGTCTTCATCAGGTCTCACAAAAAACAACTTAGTTATGCTTCCCTTTTGATATCCGTTATCCGTTTTGAAATTAAACAATAGTTCACAAGCCCAATCTTTGGACTTACGCACTAAATTTTTCATATTAATTTCTACCCAAATATACCTTGTGCTTAAGGCGTTAAAACCGAGATAGTATTTGCGTTCTTCCAGCTTAAGATTGGCATCAGGTCCCTCATACAATTTGATACTTTCAAGTTTAAAATATGGGTTTAACCCATTTCGTATCAACCCTTGAGCCTCAATGAAAAAAGGCACTGTGGCCACTAATTCACCCTCGATCCAAGCTTCCCATTTATAATGACCTGCTTTCCAATATGTTCCTGGGTTTTTAACACCCCAACCTTCTCTTACAAAAATTACATTTTCTCTTTTGTCAACAGTGCGGTCACAATTTAAATCGCAAACCTCTTCACCTTTATCACTAAAACACTTTAAATTTAAGGCAACATTCCAGTTGGCTTCATCAAACTTTTTATTGACAAAAGAAAACTCACAATACACATACGCTGCCTCCTGTTCATCGAAGACAGAGCGATATCTTTTTGAATTATGCGCTAGCCATTCGGTGCTAGCATACGTCTTCATATCTTTATATTTCCAGAACTTATTTTTGGCCATACTACTGTTTCAATATTACTAATAATTATCATAGTTGAAAAGCAAAAAAAAATAAATGCCAGAAAGCTGATACAACTCTGGATTTGCAGAAATATTTTTTGAAAGTATAGCTTGTACTAAATCATAATATTGCTATTTTTGCAAACCCTAAATAAGTCTATGGTGAGGTGCCTGAGTGGCCGAAAGGACTTGTTTGCTAAACAAGCGTACCCTAACCGGGTACCGCGGGTTCGAATCCCGCCTTCACCGCATAAGAAAAAACCCGAAGTGCACTTCGGGTTTTTTCATTTAGATCCGTAGCTTTGAGGTTCCTCTTAAACTATTTTAATGAAAGAAATATCCTTTAAGATTATTAATGACCAACCTTATATTGAACTCATTAAACTTTTACAAACCCTAAGCATCGCCCAAAGTGGTGGACACGCAAAAATCATGGTATCAGAAGGTCAAGTAAGCGTAAACGGGGCAATTGAACTGCGTAAACGAAATAAATTACGTGTTGGAGATCTGGTTGAATTGGAAGGCTTCCGTGTTACCATCCTTTAAGGTACAATGAAAAACAAATAATATTTATAAACTTTGATAGACCTCAATTTTCAAGGATATGACAACTAAAAAATATAGTAAAGAAGACATTAGCATAGTTTGGAAACCTGACGTTTGCATCCATGCAGGAAACTGCGCACGAGGTTTAGGTCAAGTGTTCAATCCGCGCGATAAGCCATGGATTAAGCCTGAAGGAGCAACCAAGGCTGAAATTATTGCGCAAGTGAGCCAATGTCCTTCTGGCGCGCTCAGTATAGCTACAAATGAATAAAATCTTTCTTGCTCTACTTGCTTTCATCATTTTGTCCAGTTCTTGTCAAAAAGATGATCATAGTAATGAAATCGCCTATATCGTTTTTGGCACTTATTCGGGCTTATGTAACGGCAGTGAAAACTGCATAGAAACCTACAAACTCACTCCAACAGAACTATCTGAAGATTCAAATGACTTCTACCCTTGCAAGGCACCCTATCAGTTTGTTTTGCGAAGCAACTCTGATTTTAATCAAGCAAGCCCTATTCAAACCGCATTTTCTGATGAAATGTTTGATCTACCAGACAGTACCTTTGGTTGCCCAGATTGCCTGGACCAAGGAGGCATGTATATTAAAATTAAGAAAAACAATCAAATCCATAAATGGCATTTAGACCAGATCAAAGCAAATATTCCTGAAGTATTTCATCCCATACACGATGAAATAAATATAGTAATTAACCAACTATTATAAAACAAATTGGCATCGATATTTGGACATACATTGGTGGCAATCGGGATTGCAAAAACCTTCCCTTCAAAATTAACTTCTACTAAATTCTGGATCCTTGGTATCATCTGCAGTATTCTGCCGGATGCAGATGTCATAGGGTTTTTATATGATGTACCCTATGGTAGCTTTTGGGGACATCGTGGTTTCACCCATTCATTTGCTTTTGCCCTGGCATTGGCATTCTTGATCACACTACTTTTTCACAGGAGTGAACTTAAATCTACCCGGCTCCTTTTATTCGTAGCCTATTATTTTTTATGCACCAGCTCACATGCATTGCTCGATGCAATGACAACAGGTGGTTTGGGCGTTGCATTTTTTTCCCCTTTAGATAATTCGCGTTACTTTTTTCCTTGGCGCCCGATTAAAGTTTCTCCCTTAGGTGCCAGTAAATTTTTCAGCACATGGGGGCTACAAGTACTTAAAAGTGAGTTGATTTGGATCGGAATTCCTGTTGTTCTTTGGGTTAGATCGGTTTATTTATTCCGAAAAAAATAACTATTATTATACTTAGGCCAGACGTTAATTAGGATACTTCAGAAATAAAAAATGAAATAATACCCCTTCAATATCATTTCAATATCATCAACGATGCAGGAGTCTAAGATTGTGTAAAAATTATTTGCAGTTCTAACATTTGATATTAACTTTACAATCGTTAATGGTTAAATGAGTATAGCTGCCGAATTGAAATATAAAACCCCCAAAGAAGCACTTAAGGAATTTTTTGGCTTTGATAGTTTTAAAGGACTACAAGAAGAAGTTATCGAAAGTGTATTAGACGAAAAAGATTGTTTTGTAATAATGCCTACAGGTGCAGGTAAGTCTTTATGTTATCAGTTACCTGCTTTAATGAAGGATGGTACTGCCATAATCATAAGTCCATTAATTGCATTAATGAAAAATCAGGTAGATGCCATTCGTGGTTTTGCCAAGCATGATGCAACCGCTCACTTTCTTAATTCATCCTTAAATAAGGCTCAAATAACGCAAGTAAAGGATGATATTATTCATGGTAGAACAAAGTTGCTTTATGTGGCACCAGAGACCCTTAAAAAGGAAGAAACCATAGATTTTCTTAGAACAATAAAAGTAAGTTTTGTTGCGGTTGACGAAGCCCATTGTATTTCAGAATGGGGACATGATTTTAGACCAGAGTACCGAAGGATTAAAGAAATGGTTAAAGCCATTGATGATGTAACCATTATAGCCTTAACAGCCACAGCGACTCCAAAAGTTCAAGTTGACATTCAAAAAAACTTGGGCATGACTGAATCTACTTTATTCAAGTCCTCGTTTCACAGAGACAATTTGTTTTATGATGTAAGGCCAAAGGGACGAAAAGACAGAGTTCACAAAGACATTATTGGGTTCATCAAGAACAAAGCAAATAAATGCGGAATCATTTATTGCTTAAGTCGTAAAAGAGTTGAAGAGGTTGCACAGCTTCTAGCACTAAACGATATTAAAGGATTGCCCTACCATGCTGGATTAGATGCCAAAACACGTGCTGCCAATCAGGATGCATTTCTAATGGAAGATTGCGATATTATCGTAGCTACCATTGCTTTTGGCATGGGCATTGACAAACCAGACGTTCGATTTGTAATCCACTACGATGTGCCAAAAAGTCTGGAGGGTTATTATCAAGAAACTGGCAGAGGTGGAAGAGATGGAATACGCGCTGATTGTGTCCTTTACTACAACCCAAGTGACATTGAGAAGCTGGAAAAATTCATGAAGGACAAACCCGTTGCTGAACGCGAAATTGGGACCCTTTTAATTGACGAAACCAGTGCATATGCTGAAACCAGTATGTGTAGGACGAAATATTTGTTGCATTATTTTGGCGAAAATCTAAAAGAAGACTGCAACCATTGCGACAATTGTATTAGTCCGAAACCTCGGACGGACATAACGAATGATTTACAACAAGCACTATCAACTATGGATAAGGTAGGTGGCGAATTTGAGCTATCCCATTGGGTTAATTTCTTTATCGGCAAAAAAACAGACTCCATAAAGTCGCATAGCCATGATCAGCAATCCGCTTTTGGTTTTGGCAAAGAAAAAGACAAAATCTATTGGAAAAGTATTTTACGCTTGGCTCAAACCAACAATTATGTTTTTAAAAATATTGAAAAATACGGCTTGTATAGTGTTTCGAAATTAGGTAAAGAATATATTCAAAAACCGGTAAAACATGAGATGGCAGTGGATGCCCAATTTGAGAGTGTTAGTGATGTTGACTTTGAAAGTATAACCATTGAGAATATTTACGACAAACAACTTTTTGCGATGCTCAAGGATATACGCAAATCCATTGCCAAGAAAAACAGTTTGCCCCCCTACGTTATTGTTCAAGAACCGGCCTTAGAAGATATGGCTGCCAAATATCCAATTACAATAGCCGAATTGGAAAGCATCAATGGAGTTGGGAAAAACAAAGCTACAAAGTACGGTCAAGAATTTGTTGACTTTATTGCTACATATGTCAAGGAGAATGAAATCGAACGTGAACAGGATATTGTAGTTAAATCATCTGCCAAAAACAGCCAAAAGAAAGTAGCCATCATTCTGAATATTGACAAAAAACAAAGCTTGGATGACATTGCCAAATCCATTGGGCTTTCGCTTGCCGAATTAGTGAATGAATTGGATCATATTGTGGCATCTGGTACTAAACTTGACCTCAATTATTACATCGATGAAATCTTTGATGATGAATTTAAAGATGAGATTTACGATGTCCTAAAAGATGAGGACGAACACAATCCAGATGAAATTATTCAAATTTTTGATGGGGATCTTTCGCATGAAGAGGTACAATTGATGAAGATTCAGTTTATCTCTAATATGAGCTAACACAGTGCCAACCAAACCATTTATTCGAAATAGTTCTCTAGCGGATATCCAATCTTGGCTAGTAGAAAATGGATTTCAAAAATTTCGTGCACAGCAAATTTTCGAAAAAATCTGGAAACAAGGCGTTCAAACTTTTAACCAAATCAACAATATACCGATAGCCTTGCGTGAGGCATTGAATGTACACTTTTCTATAGGTGCAGTTCAAGAAAAAATGCGTCAAGTGAGTACAGATGGAACGATAAAAGTAATCTTTGAACTACATGATGGAAAGATAGTTGAAGGCGTTCTAATCCCAGCTGGAACACGCATGACAGCATGCGTAAGTTCACAAGTAGGGTGCAGTTTGGATTGTAAATTTTGTGCAACCGGTTACTTACCAAGGGAGCGCAACCTAGAAAGTTTTGAAATCTTTGACCAAGTTAAACTTATTCACCAAATAGCATTAGAGAAATACGACCAGAAGCTCAGCAACATTGTATATATGGGAATGGGCGAACCCCTTCTGAACTATAAAAATGTAGTAAACAGCGTTAAACAACTCACCGATGAGCACAAATGGGGCCTTTCTCCTAAACGTATTACCCTCAGTACATCAGGTATCACCAAAATGATAAAGAAACTGGCTGATGAAGATCTCAATGTGAACTTGGCCTTATCATTGCACGCTGCAAATGATGAAAAACGCAGTGCGATCATGCCTATAAATGACAGCAATAATTTAACTGATTTATCAGCTGCCATGCAGTATTGGGTGGGTAAAACTGGAATACGCCCGACTTTAGAATATTGTGTTATAGCTGATACCAATGCAGAGGAAGAAGAGGCCATCGAATTGGTGAAATTTGCCAAACAATTTCCATGCAAAATCAATTTAATTGAATATAACCCCATTTCTTTTGCAGATTTTGACAAAGCCAATGTTGAAAAAATCGAAAATTTCGCTGCCATTTTACAGCGTCATAACCTCATTGTCAATGTGAGAAGAAGTCGCGGAAAAGATATTGACGCCGCTTGTGGTCAACTAGCAGGAAAACAGGATTAGGGATTCCCAATTAAAAAAACTGCTGGTTTCTTCCCAATAAGTTTTTGAATAGATTCATTTTCAATACTATTTTTCCACTCAGCCACAGAACATGTTTTTATCAACTCATCTCTACCCAAAATATCGGCAGCAATACTTAAAAGCATAGCATCAGGCAACCAGTTCATCAAATTTCTTAATAACTTTTCATTTCTATAAGGGGTCTCCATAAACAGTTGGGTTTCATTTGATTGCTTAACAGCTTGGCTCATTTCTACGACCTTTTTCTTACATAGATCTATATCAATGGGCAAGTATCCGTTAAAACGAAAGGCCTCTCCATTTAGCCCACTTGCTGCAAGAGCCAATATCATAGAATTTGCTCCCGGCAAAGGCTTTACATGAAAGCCCATCTCATGCGCTAAAAGGACTATTCGCTCTCCAGGATCCGCAACACAAGGTAAGCCCGCATCAGATATTATTGCCAATTTATTGTACTGGCCCATCAATCCCATTATTTCGAATTCTTGCTTCTTCCATTTGGTATGTTCATTGATTTCATACAACTCAATTTCAGGCATTTTTTGGCGGTCTAGTAAAGTTTCTGCACTTCGGTAACTTTCGCAGAAAATTAAATCAATGTCTTCCAATTCTTTCCTAAAATAACTTGGCAGCCAAGCATCAGGATGCTTAATCCCGATATAATTGGGTAAAAGCAACAGCACCTTTTGAGTCTTTTTTACGTCATGCATAATAAATAACCCGCATATAAGTTCTAAATTCTTTAAATTTGCGAATAAGCTTCAAATATATCATTATGGCTTCAAAATCTAGGTGGACCAATATTAACATTCAGAAAACATTGATTTTCGTTCTAATGATTGGGATATTTTCAATGAGTAATGCGCAGCGTTTTGCTAATGATTGGATAAAAGAGAATCAGACGTATTTCAAATTTCCTGTGGTAAAAGAGGGTATCTACCGAATTGACTACTTCACTTTTACTACTGCTGTAGTTCAATCTGGCACTCCGCTTGGCAAGTTAAAACCAGGTAAAATTCAAATATTTCAAATGGGTCAAGAGATCCCAATTTATGTAGAGGGAGAAAGTGATGGATCCTTTGACATCAATGATTATATTGAATTCTACGCGAAGGGGAATGATGGAACTTTAGATACTAAGATGTATGAAAATGGCATAGAAGACCAATTGCACAACAGAAAAAGCCTATATACAGATACTGCAATATATTTTATTAGTTTTCTTCCTGACACATCGTCATTGAGCGGCAAAATATATATCATGCGATAGTTGATTAAACAACTTAATTTTGCATTTCGCTTTTTGATAAAAGAAACATGCAAACAATTTATGGAATACGGTCTGTTATAGAGACTATTGAGGCTGGTAAAACGGTAGAGAAAGTAATCATTAAAAAAGGAACCAGTGGAGACTTGATCAAAGAATTACTCGACCTTGTTAAAGATAAAAACATCCATTTTATTCACGCGCATGCAGACCGCTTTTTAAAGTTTAGAAATAAAAATCATCAAGGAGTTGTGGCCTATGTTTCAGCCATCACCTATCAACAAATTGATGATGTAATCCAAAATGCTTTCGAAAATGGAGAACATCCTTTGGTTCTTATTTGTAATGGGATTACAGATGTACGAAACTTTGGAGCAATAGTTCGCTCAGCAGAGTGTTTTGGAGCGCATGCCGTTGTTATGCCTTCCAAAGGCAGTGCATCCATAAATGCTGATGCTATAAAGACTAGCGCAGGTGCTTTGAACACCTTGCCCATATGTAAATCAGAACGTTTATCTGATACCATAAAGTATTTGAAAAATGCTGGACTTAAGGTTATTGCTGCAACAGAAAAAGCAGATAAACGTATTGACCAACTAGATTTAAATATGCCCCTTGCTGTTATATTGGGGAATGAAGGAGAAGGAGTTTCAGAAAAGTTAATTCAAGCGGCTGATGAGCAAGCTAAGATACCTATGTTGGGCAAAATAGCCTCGTTGAATGTATCCGTATCCGCAGGTGTCATTCTATACGAGACATTGAGACAGCGACTTTAAGGAATTAAATCCTACCTTCGGATTATGAACCATTATTTTCTCAAGCTAGTAATGATTGCTTTTATCATTATAGGTTTTTCGCATTGCGGAGTAATTTCAAAAACGAGATATGGCAATGGCTTTAAACTCAATCTAGAGTTCGGCCAAAAGGCAAACCAAATTGACTCAAACTATTTTAAATCAATAACAGCCAGAAAAGCATTACGCAAACAGAAGTTAAAAGAAAAAATTTCCCCAACAACTGCAAAGTCTGAGGTATCTCAAGAAAAATTACCTAATGAAAGCCTTTACAACGCTCCAACATTAAGCCATGATTCAATTCAGTTAGATTTAGGTAGTAATAATTTACCCCTAATTAATTACTGCCCTGAAGATCATCTTAAACACCCTTTGGGCACATCAAAGCCAGCTGTCAAGCACAAAGAAGATTCCAAAATTGAATATGAGAAAAATGCAAAAGCTGCAGGATTTGTCTTCTATGGATCTCTTCTTTTTATTCCCATTCTGGGCCCATTAGCATTAGTAGGAATGTTAGTCGGTTTTATTTTGGCAATCACCGCTTTAAAACGAATTAAAGAAGCCAAGAAAAATGAAAATAAGAAACTTAAAGGCAAAGGTTTAGCAACAAGTATTATTATCTTGTTTACTTTGGGACTCTACTTGGTCGGATTTCTTATCTATATTATTATTACTGAGCCAAGTTGGTTCTATTTTTAATCCCTATAATACTCCAACCCTAAATTCGGCACGAAATTTGACGATTTGCCTAATGTGAAAAACAAATTTGTAAATATCAAAATAAAATATATTTTCGCGCAGAATTGTAGGGAGAAATTATGTATTGGACACTTGAACTAGTAAACTATTTAGATGATGCACCATGGCCAGCAACCAAAGATGAGTTGATTGACTATGCCATTCGTTCTGGAGCTCCTTTAGAGGTGATTGAGAACTTGCAGGAATTGGAAGATGACGGTGATCCTTTTGAAAGTATTGAGGAAATTTGGACGGATTATCCAACAGCAGACGACTATTTTTACAACGAAGACGAGCTTTAACACGAAAAATTCATTAAATACAAATAGAAAAAGTCCAGTTTTAAATCACTGGACTTTTTTAATGCCCCTTTTTACGATTTTCAAAGATTCTTGCAATATCAAATCGCGTAATGTCTCTAAATTCGTTTTTTTATAGGCAGAAACAAATACTACCGGCCATTCTTGATTCGCAATCCAGTTGTTCTTAAAGTCAATTAGCTCCTCCCCTTCTTCTCGTTCTTGCTCTTCTAGTACATCAATCTTATTCAACACTAAGATGGTGGGTTTATCGACCACTCCAATCTCCGCCAAGGTGTCTTTGACGACTGCAATATGATCCTCGAAATAGGGATTGGACACATCCACCACATGCAACAAAATATTGGCCTCATCAGCCACCGCTAACGTGCTTTTAAAACATTCAATCAGGGTATGTGGTAATTTGCGGATAAAGCCTACCGTATCCGAAAGCAAGAAATGATAATACTTCCCTTCTTCATCCACGATTTGCCATTGTCTCACCGTAGCGTCTAGGGTGGCAAAAAGCTTGTTCTCTGCTAAAACATTCGCTTTCGTTAATGCATTCAGCAAAGAAGATTTTCCGGCATTGGTATACCCAACCAGGGATATATTGATTTTTTCGTGTCTTCGTTTTCGCTGTATATTACCCTGCCTCTCTATCCGGTCCAACTTCTTTTGCAAGTCATCTATGGTATTTCGTACAATCCTACGATCCGTTTCAATCTCTTTCTCACCTGGACCTCTCGTTCCAATACCACCTGTCTGCTTCGAAAGGTGGGTCCACATTCTTGTTAAACGCGGCATCAAATAGCGCATTTGTGCTAACTCTACTTGTAATTTCGCTTGTGCGGTTTGTGCATTGGCTGCAAAAATGTCCAAAATCAAACCACTTCGGTCCAATACTTTAACCTCTTTCAGCCTGCCTTCTATATTTCTAACTTGAGATGGGGTAAGTTCATCATCAAAAATTACCAACTTGACTTTTTCCTGTTTTGTCATTAAAGACAACTCATCCATCTTTCCTTTTCCTAAATAGGTCTTCGGATCCGGATGGATTAATTTTTGAACAATTCGAGCAACTGCAACAGCACCAGCAGTTTCTGCAAGCAATTCCAATTCATCTAAATACTCCGAACTCTTATCTAAAGCTGAATTTTTATTTCCCACGCATACAAGAATGCATCGCTCTATTTCTCTTTTCTTACCAAATGCAATCTTCTCTCTCAAATCATTTCAAAAGTAAAATTAATTAATAAGGAATAAGGCTGTGCCGAACATTTTTTCTTTTGTAAATTGCGCCTAAGTGATTTTTAAGCTTATCCTTTCTTTAACGCTGTCATTTTTTGCAGTCATATCCTATTCTCAACAAATGGTTTGGGCTTCCTTTGATAAATTTTCTGGATCCAATACGCATTGCAATGTGATTGGTGAGAATGATAAAGGAGTCCTAATTCTGCGTTATAAAGACAAGAGTTTAAAACGAAATGTCTATATCGACTTTTATGATCACGGACTGCGGTTGAAAAACACCTTCGCAATTAGTGAGCGCAAAAAACAGGTGGACAAAGTCCTTTTATTGAAGAACCAGCTTTATGTTATTTATCATTACCCGAATTACGCGAACAGGAAACTGTTCTGCAAGGCCCTTGATTATGAAACCAAAGAAAACAAGGAGGAATTAAAAGAATGGGTCAATATCCCCATTGAAAATAATCGTTTGTATGGTTACGATATCATATATAATCATACCCGCAACGCAGGCCTTATTAACTATATTCAGGCAGAAGATGAAAACAGTACCCTATTCATTCAATATTTTGATGATGCACTTAAGTTAGAGAAACCGGTTCAGTATACCCTTAACTTCAGTGCAAAAATCACAAAGGTAATGAGTAGAATTATGGATAAAAACGGGAATTATTATTGCATTTATGCTGCCCAAAAGGGTGGCTTTTTCGCCAAAGACAATTCCATTTATTATCTGTTGATGTACAACAAAAAAAATAACGAATGGACGAATACAGAACTGAATAGTCAGGAACTTTTTATCAGTTCTGTTTATTTGAAGGAAGACATCCAAAATAAACGAGTCCTGCTTTCATACTTCTATAGTCCAAATTACAAAAACGGCAATTATGGCTTAACCAATTCGGCATATAATTCAAATGATCAAAAGAGAATATATGAAGGCAGGCAAAAAATTAATTCTGAATTTTCGCGCCAAATAGCAGGGGGTAAGCTGGGAAAAGAGAAGGAACTCAATTCATTTTATATCAAAGACATTGTTCCAACTTCCGATAGCGGATCTATGATCATTGCCGAACGCTTTTTTCTAACCGATCAAAATGAAACTTTTTATCAAAACGGTATACCTGTAACACAGAGTAGAAATGTATATAATTTTGAAGAAGTGCTGGTTTTCTCAAACAACAAATACGGGCGAATTCAATGGAATAAGGTACTTCTAAAAAGACAAAGTAGTATAAATGATGGTGGGTACTTTAGTTCAATCATTGTAGTCCCTGCACCAGACAGGGTCCACTTTATATATAATGAGAAACTGGTCTACAATGGTGATGTAATTCAGTATAGTATCAACCAAGATGGCCAGACTTCTCAAAAAAATCTTTTTAGAACAGACATGGCTTCTTATATGGTCATCCCTTCAGAAAGCAGAATCATTGGATACAACAGAGCTGCAATACCCATGTTCTTATCCAATGGCGAAAGAGGCCTTTTAAAAATAATTTATTAGTGCTCAGGGCTCTTCAAACCATACAATTAAAGTCATTTGTACTTGCAACAGCAATTTATATTGCTTTGCAATTGGCCATTTGGTTGCATATTCCAGAGGCCTCATTAGATTTTGGCATTTTGGCTAAACCCATCAATGCACTCAATACATTACCATTTGTTGCTTTCCTTGTTAAGAACTGTATCGTTATAGTAAGTGCACTATTGCTTGCTAATACGGTAATACGTAATGACGTTATTTACAAACATACCGCATTGCCATATTTTTTCTTTCTTCTCATTTCAACTCTAATACCTTCCAACGCATATCTATCTAGTTTTTCCCTGCTCAGTTTAATAACTGTTCTTATTTTTAATCAAATTGTTCATTTTCATGATTCGGACGCCCCGAGTTATTTGGTTTTTAAAGCAAGTATCTTGGTAGGTATTGGAAGCATGATTCACCTGAGCTTTGCACCACTGATTCTTGTGGTTATTTTTTCTTATACCCGTTTCTTGCCATTAAAATTTAGACCAATAACACTTTTAATTCTTGGCGCATTATTTCCATGGGTTATTTTATGGGTTTCTGGATATACCAATCCAGATTTAATTGATATAGTTCATATTCAACCCTTTCCAATTTCGCGCATAGCGTTAGATATTACATCTATGATCATCATCTCCGTTTACTTTGTGATTATTGTGGCTGCCGCATTTATTTGGGTGGGCAACTCAGGCAGAAATACAGTAAAAAGCAGACGCTTGATTCAAATTGTGGCCATGTTCCTTTTTATATTGAGTGCCCTCGCCATATACTTGTTAACTGGAACTCTTCATAGCATTGAATTAGTGTGCCTACCTGGCAGTTTAACACTCGCATATTTTTTCTGTTCAAGTCAAAAAATGCGACTTAGAAACACCCTGTTGTTTATTCTAATTGCTGTTCAAGTGGTTAGCCACTATAAAGAACTTCTTTCCTTCTAGTCAATCCAAAGTTCTATTCTTATATTTGTCTAAAAAAGAATATGCCAATAAGAATGAGACCAGATGAGCATCAAAGTGAGGATGCTCCTGAAAGAAATCGCGGTGGAGGAGGTGGCGGTAAAATACCCGGTGGAGGTTTACTTACTTTCCTTTTGCCTTTGCTCTTCAAAAAACCCAAACTGCTCATTTTAGCCATCCTTATCTTTGGTGGCTGGTACTTCTTTAGCAAAGGGTGTAATACTTCTGTACCCAGCACAACTGATACCTCTTCTGAAAACTCCTTATATAAAGGCTGTGAAATGAAACCAGAAGAATATGGTAAAGCATATGTATTTGCTGCATTATCTGATCGCGAAAAACTTCCCGCACAAGCATCGTTGGCGAAATATTGCCCCACACCTAGGAATCAAGGTCAACAGGGCAGTTGTGTTGGTTGGGGCAGTGCATATGCCGCAAGAACCATAATGGAATCTCTTGCAACAGGTAAAAATCCTGATGCGGTTGCTTTCAGTCCATCCTATTTGTATAACCAAATCCATCTTCCTGATTGTCAAGGTGCCTATATAAACAAGGCGATGGACGTTCAGCAAAAAAATGGAGCACTCCCCTTTAAATATTTCCAGTATGACGAAAACAATTGTAATACGAGGCCAAATAATCAAATGGTGGAAGCTGCAAGAAACTTTAACATTCATGGATACAATCGTTTAACAAGTTCTGAACGACCTGATGGTGTGGACATGCTGGCTATAAAACAAAATATAGCCAAAGGAGGCCCTGTAGTGATAGGGATGTTAGTTGGCGGTAGTTTTATGCAAGAAATGATGGGGGCAGACCTTTGGACCCCTAGTGACTATGACTATAAAAAACAAGGTTTTGGAGGCCATTGCATGTGTTTAGTAGGATATGATGACAACAAGTATGGTGGATCTTTTCAAATCTATAATAGCTGGGGGCCAGAATGGGGCCAGAATGGCATTGCATGGGTACGTTATGATGACTTCAACCACTTTTGCGTGGAAGCTTATGGAATTGATCCCTTGGCTTCTAAACAAAGTTCAGCACAACAAAATATACTTCAAGCTCAAGTTTCATTGATTAATATAAAACCCAATGTAAAAGGGACCGCACGATATGGCTCATCCATTTCCTTATCTGGAGCAGGATCCATTTTTGAATCAAGTACCGTGAATATCAATAATGAATTTAAAATTGAGGTGAAAAACAGTAACCCTTGCTATACTTATGTTATTGGAGAAGAAACCGATAAAACCACATATCGCTTATTTCCATATACAGATAAGCACAGCGCATATTGTGGAATTACTGGATCACGGATTTTCCCGCAAGATTTTAGCATGTATCCTGATAAGGTAGGCAGCAAAGACTACATGGCAGTTATTGTTACCAAAAACCCATTAGATATAAATGCGTTAACAAGTAAAATGGATGGACAAAGTGGCTCATTCTATCAAAAAATAAAGACAGGTCTTTCTAGTAGATTTAATAGCAATGCTAAATTAGTTGGCGGAAAAATTATGTTTAATTATAACACAAGCAATGCAGATGCCGCTTTTTGCGTTATAGCAATAAATAAGAATTAACAGGATGACTAATCCACGTAAACTAATCTGGGCAGCTTGCCTATCTATCCTTGTTTTTTCAGGATTCAAAATTCTTGACAACCGTTTTGAAGTAAGTAAAAACCTAGAAATATTCGCTGCAGTATATAAAGAGGTCGACTTGTCTTATGTTGACGAAACAAAGCCGGGTGAATTAATGCGTAAGAGCATTGATGCGATGCTTAATTCATTGGACCCTTATACGGTATTTTATTCTGAGGCGCAGGCTGAGGAGGCGCTTACTCAGCGAACAGGGGAGTATGGTGGTCTTGGAATTTTTGTGACCAAAATAGAAGAACATTTGGTAATAACAGATGTCTTTGAAGGATACTCTGCGGAAAAAGCAGGTGTTAAAATTGGTGATATTATTGTTCGGGTGAGTGGCAAATCTTTCATCGGAAAATCCAATGCGGACCTAAGCCCTGTTATGAAAGGAGCAAAGGGTAGTATTCTCTCGATTGAGCTAGATCGACCTGGTGTTGGTATTATAAAAAAGGAAATAGAACGGGTTGAAGTAAAGCTTAAAAATGTGCCATTTTTCGGTATGGTAAATAATGAAACGGGATATATTCACTTAACTAACTTTATGCAATCGGCTGCAAAAGAAGTCAGTACGGCCATCATTGATCTTAAGAAAAAAGGCGCAAAATCATTGGTGTTAGATTTGAGAAACAACCCAGGAGGTTTGCTATTAGAGGCACGTGACATTGTTAATCTATTCATTCCAAAGAACGAACTGGTGGTGTTTACCAAGGGTAGAACTGAAAAGGACTATTTTGAATATAAAACCGTCAATAAACCTTTAGACCTTACCATTCCTTTGGTTGTGTTGGTTAATGAACGTTCCGCTTCCGCTTCAGAAATAGTTTCCGGGACATTGCAAGACTTGGATAGAGCGGTGGTTGTAGGCGTTAATTCATTTGGCAAGGGTTTGGTTCAATCCACACGTTCCCTTCCATATCGGAGTCAAATGAAACTTACAACGGCAAAATACTACACCCCTTCAGGAAGGTGTATTCAGGCTTTAGACTATGGCAATCGAAACAGCGATGGCAGTGTGGGCAAGGTTGCCGATTCTTTGCGTCAAGCATTTAAAACCAAAGGCGGCAGAACTGTATTTGATGGAGGAGGAATACTCCCAGATGAGATTGTCGATTTTAATGAAAATCAACAGATCATTAAAGAACTTAGGAACAAACAAATCATTTTTGACTATGCGGTAAAATACTTGAGTAATAAATCCATCGAAATCGGATCGGATTTTACACTACCAGCTGCACAATTTGATGAATTTACCTTGTTTGCACAAAGTCTTTTTCATCGGATTAAAACAAAAACTGATATCCATATTGAACATCTTAACCAATCAATCAAAGATGACCATATTAACAATACAGCTGAAGGAATAAAGGCATTAACCAGCGCCTCGATAAAACATAAAACCAATCAAATTAAAGCGAACAAATCTGAAATTTTGGATTTGCTCAGTTTAGAAATCATCCGTGTCTATGGACTGCAAAGCTTGTATTACAAAGGGCAATTTAACAAAGACAAAAC
>Ga0055584_100000805_pt1 | contig 29971 bp, 17 predicted proteins | sample OSDHelmetaG_FD_58716 | JGI IMG/M metagenome (GOLD analysis project Ga0055584, IMG submission 58716) | Pelagic marine sediment microbial communities from the LTER site Helgoland, North Sea, for post-phytoplankton bloom and carbon turnover... | ecosystem: Environmental > Aquatic > Marine >... | reverse complement strand
GCCATTTTTGGATTCCACTTACTGGTAAGGTGACCGTAATGTACACCTGCATCCAATAATACTTTTGTCGTAATTTCTGACATATACGAAGTTTATCGTTTACTAAATTGGAATTTCTTTCTTGCTTTCTTCTGACCAGGCTTCTTACGCTCAACCATTCGGTTATCACGAGTCATAAACCCTTCTGCTCTTAAAGCCGATTTGTGTTCAGCATCAATCTCAACGATTGCTTTAGCGATCGCCAAACGTAATGCTTCAACTTGACCAGTAGAACCTCCACCGCTTAACACAACTTTAATATCGTACTGACCATCTAAACCACATAAAACTAGTGGCTGGTGTACTTTATACTGCTGTGATGCAGATGGAAAATAATCTTTATAATCTTTTTTATTAACGGTAATTGCACCGTTTCCAGGAGTCATGTAGACCCTAGCTACTGCAGTTTTTCTTCTGCCTGATGTATTGGTAGTTTCCATAGGATATTAAAGTTCTAAGGTTTCTGGTTTTTGCGCTCCGTGAGGATGCTCAGTTCCGGTGTATACAAAAAGGTTATGGAATATTTTGTTCCCCAATTTGTTTTTAGGCAACATCCCTTTCACTGCTTTTTCAACTAAAGCCTCAGGTTTTTTAGCAAGTAATTCTTTTGCCAACGTTTCACGTTGTCCACCTGGATAACTTGTATGACGGATGTACACTTTGGTCTCCATCTTGTTCGCCGTCATTGTGATTTTCTCAGCATTGATAACAATCACATTGTCCCCACAATCAACGTGCGGAGTAAAGTCAGGTTTGTTTTTACCTCTAATAATTTTGGCGATTTCAGATGCAAACCTTCCTAAGGTTTTACCTTCTGCATCAGCAACGTACCATTTCTTTTGAACGGTTGCCTTATTGGCCGATTTTGTCTTATACGAAAGCGTATCCACTGTGTGTTTCTTTTTATTATATCCTCAAAAAGGGCTGCAAAAGTAGTCCTAAGTTTTTAATTTTTCAACGAATTTGCTTAAAAAAACACCAAAATGGACAAATGCCATTTTTTTCAGAAAAAATAAGGCTTTACCGTAGTATTTGAATCGTGCCTTTTGTTTGTTGTCGGACTGTCTTTTTCCCCTTATACTTAATGTAATACGGGTAAATTCCCATAGGCATCGGTTTGCCCATATAAGACCCATCCCATTCAAAATCTTTATCCTCTGTTTGGAACACCATTTCACCCCAACGGTTAAAAACTGCCATGTAAAAATCGGTAACACCAGCAGTTCGGACGTGATAAAAATCGTTTACGCCGTCAACTCCTGGAGAAAATGCGGTTGGGATAACCACATAAACGGAATCATCTACACAAACATCTACACTAAACGAATCCCGACATCCTCCCCTATTTTCGATGTACAACCAAATGGTATATCGATTCGTATCTGTTTTATAAACATGACTTGGGTTGTCCAAATTGGAATAAGCTTGCTGCGTACTATCACCAAAAAACCACGTCCCCTGACTTGCCCCAACAGAATAGTTGATAATTTGCAACTCTGGATCGAACGGATTTAAACATATTCCTTCGGTCGGACTAGTAATAAAATACGCGTTAATTCTTGGGTAAGATGGAATGTGAATCCCAGAATCCAGTATACACCTTGTCAGTAGATTACGCACTCTAAAATCATAAGTGGTACTCACCTGTGCATTTATTCGGTTTGTAAACCTTGGTGGAGTCGTAAACCACGTGATCGAATATGGATCTGTCAAACGAGGAGTTAGCTCGGCAAAACCGACAGTTCCATAACACTGTGTATCTGACGTAATTGCATCTACTTCAATTTTTGGAAATACATGTATATATACACTATCACTATACGGATCTGAACAGCCATCCGAAATAGTAATGTCAACCCACTGTGTATTTGGAGGCCTAACAAACACAGTACGGTCTGTCGAAGTGGATGATGACCAAGAATAGGAATAATTGCTATTACCGCCTCTTAAACCAGCTGCAATCAAGGTGGATTCCTCTCCGTAACACAAAGAATCATCATCAAAAGTCAACGATCCTTTCAAGGTGTCCAATACTTCTATATACGCACTATCAGTTGTATAACAGGTTGGCGTTCCGAATCGATATAGAATTTTATGATTACCGGTACCTGACCTATTCGGATTAAACAAACTGTCTCCATACGTTGTGCCCGTCCAAGTACCTCCATACGGCGTACCGTTTATCGTCAAAACCGTATCTCTAAAACAATAAATGGGTTGGTATTGAGATATCCTTGCTACTGGCCGTGCGCCTACCTCAATTTCACATGAATCAATACAGCCATATCTCGAGAAGTAATGCATTGTGTGCATACCAACTCCTGCTCTACTTGGGTCAAACAAACCTTGACTTGTATCAGTGATGCCAGCACCTATCCAATAGCCACCACTTTGTTCAGCGTACAAAACAATTGGCAAATCGGTTTCGCATAACAACGTATCTTGCTGAATATTAGATTGCGGATGTACCACCATTATGATACTATCTCTACAACCGTAGGCGTCATAAAACAGCTTGTGAATTCCTCTACCTGCATCTATTGGAGTAAAATAATTTCCACTAATGCCTGAACCAGACCAAGTCCCACCGCCAGGGGTTCGTCTCGTGGTTCCCCAGTTCAAAATGATTCTTGGGTCTTCGATACAAAACTTCAATGTATCGTTATACACGATAGTCTGTCTAACGTACATAATCTTCTCGTCTCGACAACCATTGACATTATAATACATCGTGTCATTATACCACGTTCTGTTCATGGCATAAATAAATGAAGGATCGTATTCTCCCGTTAGTGAATCTATAATTCCAGTTCCTTCCCAGAAACCACCAGCAGGCCATCCTGCATAGGTAAAGGTATTTCCACCATCAGGACAAATTATCTGGTTTCCTCGTGCGCTAATGGGCTTTACGTAAACATATGTTGTATCACGACAACCATTAGCATTATAAATAAGCACTTTGTTTCCAGAGCCTGCCCTTCTTGGCACAAACCATCCACTTCTATTATCGTTGAATCCTGGTCCTGACCAAACGCCACCCAGCGGACTAAAATTCAATAATATGGAATCTGTAGATTGACACACAGTGTCAAATTCTTGAGTAAACACAGGATACACATTTATAGTTTTGGTATCGGAACAACCATTCCAAGTATAGGTAACAACGTAGGTCCCAGTGTCGATTGGATCGAACCAGCCAGTTGAATCAATGTTTGGACCGGACCACTTCCCTCCAACAGGATTAAATCCTGTCATTTGAAACGGTGACAATCCCGGACAAGAAGCTTCAGTTGGGCCCGCATCGAATGCAATGACAGTAACGATTACCGTATCCGTACATCCAGCAAAGTGATATATTTCTTCGTGTTGACCAGCTCCTGCTGTAGGTGGGTCAAACAAACCTGTTGCAGCATTTGTGATTCCATTACCAGTCCAAAAACCTCCAATAGGTGTTGCAGTCAAATTAAATGCATTGGCTGCTTCACAAACCGTAGTATCTGTTCGAGCTACTGGTGGACTTACCACTTCGATCCAAATAGAATCCGTACCTGGTATGGATATGCCGTCAGAGACTGTCAATTTCACCCAACCAGAAGTAGATGGGCAGTACGTATGTGGCCCGAAACTTCCGTTGATACCTGGTGACCAATTGAATACGTATCTTGAAGAATCACCTCCAGTTACTTCAGCTGTTATTTCAGTACAAGTCCCCATACAAACTGTGTCTGGATCAGCAATTAAATTCACATATATGGGACAGTTTGTAATATCAAATGTGGTATCGGCATGTAAGTTCCAAGCAGAGTCACATTGATCATATTTCACCGCGTCGAATTGGACCAAGTACTGACCACTCCTATCCAACATTGGGTTCATATTCAATACAAACGTGTCAGTTTCGTTATTGGCGTCGCAGTTAATGGGTGTTAAGGTAACACCTGGATTTATTGGTCCGGTAACTGTGAAGTTCGCACCCGAAAGTGAATCACAATTCCATTTTTGATTAAGCTTGATTCCCAGCTTCGTATCTTCACAACTTGCCACAGGTGGATATATGATTGGCGGTAGAAGTGGCACCACTTTAGTTGTCCAAAATCCTTCCCAACCATCACAATATTTACTCGCGTCGCTATGGAAATAAATCGTCATACAAGAATCGGTACTCGTATAAGATCCTGGGGTTGTAGAACCTGATAGCTTACCACTTAATTTGTTTGCTGTTGTGTCACTGCCATCATAAATAATTAAGTAATCTAAATCAGCCTCTGTACAAAAAGCTGTGAATGAAAGTGTTATGCTCTCTGCACCTGGAACGCAAATGGTAAAAATATAATCTTCATTGTGGTCGTAATCATTGGATGTACTGCCATTATCGCTGTCAAAAAAGTTGCCCTTACAATCACTGACTGTGGCATTACTCATATAAAAATCATTCTGAGCCGATGCATACGCAAACGACATCAAAACGAGCGATATGGACATGAACCATTTCAACGTCTAACGATACTTATTTCATCTGTTTGAACTGGATTACTAGCGTTACCCGCCCTATCCGTAAAGATTAATTCGTAAGTCGTGATCTCTTTATCACTTGAACCAAGTAAAAATGTGTTTTTAAGTTTAATTGTTAATTCCCCAGAGATATCGACATGTGCATCAATCGGTGCCAACAATCCAACGTGCTGGTAATCCGATTTCTCTAATCGGAGGTCATGAATTTCTAGAGGACGGATATCAGGATTTTCGTATCCCAAATCGCCATCTGGGTCTGAATATTTGAACGTAATTAATATCGAATCCTGGAACTCTTTAACCACTCTAGGTTGGATATCGACGTATTCAATAATCGGAGGTCCTGCTGGTTTTTCAACAACCGACACCTCTGTACAACTTGACAAAACATAGAGTAATAAGCTTATAAGTAGTATTCTCGACATTGGTTTATTTCAGTTTTAAAGTTGCGTATTCCTTTGCTCTAAACAGCGAATTATCATTGGGTGCCTCGCTAGAATTAACACCATCTGAAACGTGTGTCCTCACCCAAATTACGTCGCCAGTCTGCCAGCCTGACAAACTTATAGTTGCTTTATGGTAATAGGATTCATCGTCGCCAAAATAGCCTTTGGCTACTTCTGGCGAAGCAGAATACGTTAAGGACGTCATATTGGTACTGTCAAAGTCATTCGCCATAATGGATATATCTACAGCAGCATTTGACAATTGATCTGGTGAAAGACCATCGTCTTCGAAAGCCACCCAGATTTCCACACTGGAAGCTCCAGAAGGAATATTTAAAGACTTATACGTACCGCTCCGACTAACAAGACTGCCATTGACCTTGGCTATAATTCCGCGTAGTTGCACGGGATAATTAGAGGCCGTTGGCACTTCTCCATTTTGGTTTAATGCGCCATTGTCTATCCAGGTTTCAATGTTTTTGATGTATTCGTCCTTTTTAACTGGCCAGTCGCTATCTGGTTCTGTCAAAATTGGCATTGTACCAGAATTGCCGTTTATGTCCACCTTCATGCGCCGAATAAGCATACTTGTAGCAGAATTACCAGGCGTCACCCTCGCTGTTAATGGATTCATATCGTCTTGTTTGATAATCGGTTGACCAACCAATGAGTTGTAAGAAGACTCGATGGACCGAAAATCTGGTTCAAAATTCCCGTCATGGCATCCCGAGTTTGCACAAGTCGGTTTAAATATGTTGGCATGAATTCCTTCAATCGAGTTGGGATCAAGATCGGCTGGATTGCCATTCACCTTTTCGTGTTCTTGACCGACCGTTTGGTTGTTATAAGGATTTGTTACTTCTGGATCGTTGGTATTACAACCAAATAGAACGACAAACCCAAGAATGTATAATAATTGCTTTTTCATTAAATCCTGTCAAATAGTGATTTTGTTCCGCCATCCATAAATCCAGCTCCTAAAACGGCATCCTTGATTCCAAATATTTCAGCAATCGTTAAAACATTGTCCGTTGTTTTACCAATCTGGTTCGACTCGCTGCCCACCTTCATATTTGCAGGGACATTTGGACCTGCCATCATACTCCACACTCGTCTCGTGTTTGCATCACCACTATGGTCATAACCATACCAGTCATTTTCATCTTGAATCGGATTAGGGTTCAAGTTTCGACCACATTCAGGCGTCGCCAACATAATGGTTTTACCAGCCATTTCAGGAATTTCGGTCTGGATGTAATTCCACAACCAACCAAGTCCATGATCCGCTCTGTGTAAAGCACGCAAATAGCCAGAGAAATTACCGTGACATCCATCGACATTACCTAAATTTAACACGGTTATCTTGGGCTTGAAATATTTCATTACCTCAGCAGCATACGCTATAGTAGTTAAGTCTCCGCCACCTTGAACTGGAGGTCCGGCGAGGCCGTTGGTTTGTTTTTTAATAAAGGTCTCACGAATGAATTTCTTAATATGGGCTTTTTCGTCTTCATCGTTACGGATGCCTTGAACTTCTCCATTTTTTATTCTAAACGAGTTGTTTAAGAACTCTCGCATCTTAAAGATAGGTTCAAGTTCTTCCTGAGGATGGTAAATTTTCGCATCGCTAAGAACTTCTACGCCTTCGTTGCCAAAAGTGATACTTGGTGCAACGAAATTTGCGCCGTACTCCGTACCATAATTTTCATGACCGCTGGAATTTAATAATGGAAAAGAATTCCCAATACCCGAGCCCACAAACCACACATCAGATGCTTTGAATCCACGATGTCTTCTCAAATATTCGAAAATCGTCGGTGAGTTAGGCCTAACTTTCAATCCTTGTGCTGTCGACCTGTTTCCGGTCAATAGTGACGTCATGCCGCCATAATGTCCTCCATTTACCGCTTCCACTTCTGGAAACAGCAAACCTTGCGACTGTATTGTTGTGTTTAGTAACTGAGGAATTGGCAAACTTCCAGTAGGTTCATTGGCAGGTGTCGTCCCATACACAATTTTCTTATCTGGTGGCGTTCCGTTTAACATGTTGTACATGATGTTTCCACCAATATCTACGTTTTGACTTCCAGACAAATATTGCTGCAAGACAGACTCCTGTTGTCTTACACCACCAGCAAACAACACATATAGTACATGGTCTGCTAGTTCTGCATTTGTTTTAGCAAACAATCTTCCTGACGGCAATATGTACGGAAATGCGACACTTCCAGCAGCAGTTAATCCCGCCTTTTTAACAAAATCTCTTCTTTTCATATTGCCTTGTTTTAATAAAATTGGTATTCATCTGAGGATGCAAAAGCCGTATACACCAATTCTGGAGTAATGTTGGGGTTTGCCTCGATATAATTCACAAAAAATGCTTTTTCTATTTCAGTCGGAATTCTTACAAAGAATAATTTGTACGTATCGGTAACGAAAGAATCCAAATCCGCACGCATTTCTTCATCGGTTGGCATCACCACATTCCCGCTGTTCATGTAATTACTTACAATCACTTCGTTGATTAATGCTTTATCTCCAAATGATTCAATGACTCTTTCTGTCCGAATCAACTGATTACTTGAAATCGCTTTCTGGTGTAACGTCGTGTAGAGAATGGATATAAATTGCTTGTTTGATTTAGACCGATCTTTAATCAGACTCTTGTCTTCGATATCGACATCATTTACGTCATAAGTGGCAATCACGTCTTTTTTACACGACGTCATTGAAATGACCACCATACACAAGCCAACTAAGTATTTGTATTTAAAAATCTGCATACTCATCTGTTATTATTATTTCTTTTTGTAATGCTCTAAAATCTTGAGTAGACTGTAGAGACTGAAAATGACTTGACACTTCAGCAGTTGTAGGATCCCGATCTAACAAGGTTAAATACGTCCAACGAATAAGTCCTTCGTAAAACTCATCCGATTCTGTAAGAAGCTTGCAGTATTCGCCTTTAGTACCAGCAAAGCCGCCAAATAAAGCCCCGGTTTCATTCTTCTCAATGATATTAAATGCAATGTCAAACTCATTCTGAGTTGGGAATCTGTAAAACAAATCATCGAAAGATGCATTGACAAAATTGAACGTATTCATGTTAATGTTGTCGTAAACACCATTATCCATCATGCGCGCAAACACCTCGTTTAATGTGATTTCATTATCTCGGTATTCATATTTTGCGTCAAGCACTGCTTGATTCCTGTTAATAATTTCTAACGCCCGGAACACGCCGATTGAATCTCCGTTAGCTCTAGCAACTTTCAGTGAGAAGTTTGCGTTACCAATGTATCTAGTAAAGTCTGGATTTTCCGCTCCTTCCACCATTCTGGATTTGATGATAATGTACAACCGCTCTCCGTAGGCAACTTGATAGCTCGAATCGCCGACTACTGGATCTGTGTTTGTTTGAAGTTTGGTTACCAATGCCTCACGACTCGCTTTACTTAAGTTCGCTGCTTTTAATGCATCCGTTTCAACGGCCATTTCTGTTTCTAATGGTGTCCGACCAATTAAATCGATAAAAACACGATTCACGTATCCTTCAATTTTAATAGTTGGAATTCGATGTGGGGTAATTGCGGTATTGTTCTCAAAATTCTTGTCTTCTGTGGACTTACAAGAGACAAAAATGGTAGCTACAAAAACTACACGAAACGACCATACAAAAAGAGTTCTAGAGGTACCCGCCATGTTAAAGTAGTAATACTATTAACCCAAATGTACGAAAATCCATTCGTATATTGGTCTACACAAACCACAATTGGTTGCATGTAAAAAGTAAAATACTTCGATAGATGTAGCGCAAACTACCCAACAGTCTCGGCCAAAGACTCTTCTGGCAGACTGGTATCACTTGGTTTGGTCTGATTTTTTATCAGTCCATAAGTCATAATTAAACTGGTAAAAATCACGACATACAGAATGACACTATCAGGAAAGGCTGTGGATATTAAATCTGAAGGAATGGAGTAGAATAAAAGCACCGTTATTAATCCTCGAGGAGCAACCGTTAATAAGGGTTTGCCAATGCCTTTCCCAAATATTTTTAACAATATCCAGCGAACCAAAAACATCAAAGCGGTAATTGCAATGCTAATTAACAATGCCTTAAGGTCTAATAAGCTCGAAAGAACCATGGACATCCCAAAAATCAAGAAGAAGAAAGTCCGTAACACAAAGGCAGTTTCCCGTGTAATAATGTGAAAGTTGTGTTCCATCAACTTTAACTCCATCTTACTAATCTTATTTGCCAATGCGCCTCTAAAAATGAGTTGGTTGTTCTTTAGCATCAAACCAAAAATCAGTATCAAAATCAGTGGACTCAGATGCAGACTTTTTTCAATCGCATAAAGCCCCATCAAAATGGCAAGAAATAAGAAAATCTTCACCTTCGTTTTGATAAACTTGAATAAAAAGATCAATCCAAAACTGGTGATAATCGATATCACAATGGTGATTAATAATTTTAAACTAAAATTTGTTACCTCTTGTACAGGGTCTGGATTATGCAACAAACCAATGATGAAGTAAAACAACATAATGCCCAAAATATCACTAATACAGCTTTCGTAAATAAGGAATTCTTTCTTATTGGTTTGTAGTTGATCCACGCTCGGAATCACAATTGCACTACTAATAACTGAAAGTGGTGTTGCATATAAGAAGGCTGTCATGGCTGGCATGTCGAAAACCCAATGAAGGATATACCCAATGACTAACACCGACCCGATAAGACCTAAAGCCGCCATTCCAAGGGATTTCTTGATTAATGGAATCTTCTCTTTTGTCAATTCAAGATCAAGCGCCCCTTCCAAAACAATCATTACCAAACCAACAATGCCTAGAATTTCTAAGGGTTGGGCGATTGCAGCGGTGTCAATTGGGTAAAACTGACCCAAGATCGCTCCTGCGCCTATTAACATAAGCACTGACGGAATGCTGGTCTTTTTACTAATTTCACTAAAAAGATAAGACGCAATAATGGCTAGTGAACCGGCGAATATGAGTTGGTAGGCTGTCATAAAGCAAATTTGCTACAATTGAGGTGATATTCAAATACAATTGTGCTCAACACAACTCTACTTTTTTCCTTGTCTCTTCAATTTTGTTAAACAAGGATCTAAAAAACTGGAACCTATGTTTCTCGCTAACATCGTTGATAGGCGTAGATTTTCGTACTAAGTTTTGCATCCACAAACCTGTTTCTTCACAAAAACTAACGTTATCGGTACTGATTGAATTAAAGGTATTGTGACTGATAAAGACGCGATTTGAAACATCAGATTGAATATATATTGAATTATTGCCGATACGGACTTCACTGTTGTACAGCACAAAGTTTCGGTTATCGTCAAGCGTCTTAGAACTACGCTCCGCTTTTCGCATTAAACCTTCCACCATTTTCAACACGTCATCCATCACTTCCAAAGCATAAGCTTTTGAATCAAACTGACCTGATTCTGCGAAGTATAATACTTGACTTAACGTAGAGTGGATAGAATCCTCGGTCCATATTTCTTCACAATCCATTTGATTGTATTTTTCAATCGTTTGCTTGGCTTTCTCTAACAATTCTGGATGGATTATCTCCAGTTTGTATTTATGACCGATTAAGTTTTCGTCGTTTAATACCGCTTTCTGCCAATAAAAAATTTTAAACCCAGCGAGTTTTGGATATTCGAAATGATGAAATACCGGTATGTCTTCAGCCGCAAACGTGACCTTTGCTCCTGCTGTCAATCCCAATTCCATTATCTGATTGATTCCATCGAAATAGGAAAACAAGTCCTTTTGGCCGCTATAAAGTTTACTAAACTTAAAAGGTATGGTTTGGTATTTATATTCAAAAAATGCCGTCAAATCAATTTTAAAGTGGTCACAAATGATCATTGCCTCATCAATCGTTAGAGGCGTTTCATTCCGCATCCTTCTATAAGCACTGTCTTTTGATATGTGCAACATTTCAGATAACTCGTTCGCGAGTAACACATGATCCGAAACACTGGTTTTGAGGTACTCTATGAACCTAGTTTGATGTGATTTTTTTTGACCTTTTTGCACAATTCAATTCCCGTTAATGTTCGTTTTGCGTTAAATGCAAATTATAAAACAAAAATACATGATGACCGCATTTTCATGCGCAATTTAGTAAAAGAAAATCGCATTATACGCAAATTTGCAAGAACGCCCTCCCAATCTGACCCCACCTTTGAACAAAAAAAACATGAAACATTTATTAAAACTCACCGCATTACTAATTATTAGTAACCTGTCATTAGCACAAAATCAAAGATTAATTGTGACTAATGTCGAAACGAATCTTCCAAATCAATCCAACTTAAAACTTACTAGTTTTATGTACAACTATATGTCTTACCACGCCAACGACTATAGTGTGATTAACGACAAGCGAGCTACCCTGATCATGGATTCGATTAAAACGGAACAAACTATTTGTGATGACTTTTGTGTTCGAGATATGTGTCAAAGGACTGGTATTGACTGGGCATTAAGTGCAGAAATCAAGCAAATCGCCGGCCGAATCTACGTCATTACAAAAATGATTAACAAAGACCCACTAGTAATCAATCGCACGGCCAAAATGGATTTCTTAAACTTACCAGATGAATCAGAATTCATGCTTAAACTGACTTTGCAAAAACTACTTAATATTGCTCAAGACAAAAATGAGTTGTTGAGCTTAACCGACGCGACGCAATCATCTGCTGGGCGACTACCAAACTACCAACAATCATTAAACCTTTCAGGTCCACGACTAGGATATACCGTATTCACAGGTCCTTCTGCTGATATTATGAAGGACAGTAGAATAAACGGTGGATTTGACATGCGTCCAGGTTTTGTAAATATTGGCTACCAATTCGAACAGCAATATTTACACGGTGGTGCATACCAGGGCTTAATCGAGATTGTTCCACAAATTAGTGGCTTAGACCAAGGCCTTTTTCTTCCGTCATTGACCGTACTAAACGGATTAAGAAACGCAAGAACCGGATTAGAATTTGCTTTTGGACCAACCTTTACCATTGCAAAGAAGGAAAGCAAATACGAAGAGAATGGCGTTTGGTACCGTCCTCAAGACCAGAAAAACATCAACAACCTTCCGCTTGAAGACAAACTAGATAGCAGAGGGAGTGCGACTCTACAAGCGAACCTTGCTTTCGCAATTGGCAAATCATTCCAAGCTGGAACCATGAATGTACCTGTGAATTTCTTCTTTGTGCCAAACAAAGATGACTACAGATACGGCATCTCAATAGGATACAACTTTAGACGATAGGGCATTTTACAAACTAATCATGTTTTTGGCCATCCGTAGATATTCATAAATATCTATTGGGTGGCCTTTGTCGTATATCTTAGGCCGAGTTTGTCCTAAACGAACCACTATTAAATCGCTTTGTGGCAAGATTAAGATATACTGTCCATCGATGCCGTGCGCGTAAAAGAACTTTTCGCCTTCATACTCTGTACACCACCATTGAAAACCATAGCGGTCGTTTGGGCCACCAGTTTTCAAGGAAATTGGGGAAGGTTTGGTAGCTTCTTCGTAATACCAGTTTGGAATTAACGTATCACCGTTTACGATTCCTTTATTCAAATACAAGTAGCCAAATTTGGCATAGTCCCTAGCATTTGTATTCAAACAACAATACGACAACTCATCACTACCTTCGTGATCTAGGCTCCATAACGCATCTTGCTCCGCACCAATGGGCTTCCACAATTTTTCACTAGCGTATTCACTTAAAGTCTTGCCAGTAACTGAACTGATAATTAATCCAAGCAATTGAGAGTTGGCTGATTTATAGTTAAATGTTGTTCCAGTTGCATCTACAATAGAATATCGTTTCAAAAGTTTACGTGTATCGTTGCCGTATAAAGACCTAGCAGTAAATCCAAATGGATTTTGATAACTCTCGTACCAATCATAGCCTGTACTTTGTGTCAGCACGTGCCTTAAAGTAGTTATAGTGTCGTCTTTAAACTCTGGAAGAAAAGTGTTAATCTTTTGATCTATGTCCGATATTAAACCATCTTGAATCGCACAACCAATAAGATGGCTACAGATACTTTTGGCCATTGACCAAGAATTCGTTTTGGAGGTGTCTGAATAACCATCCCAATACTTTTCATATTGTATTTCACCTCGATGAATGACTACATAAGCCTTTGTTTCATATTTCTTATGATACGCCTCTGCTTCGGCCGTCAGCATATTTTCACTATAAGACCCACTTATTGGCCATTCAAAGGGTTTGTCAGCCGCTTCGACGGTTCTATTGTCATAATAGACGTGCTCATCAATTGTCGGTCCCATACGACCTTCCAGTATCGTGTGCCTCAACATAAAAAACATGTAATGGTTCCCAGAAATAAGGATGAACAAAACCACGACTACCAATAATCCGATGATGGCGCCAAGCGTTCTTATTAATATTTTTTTTAATCGATCCATGTGCACTTATAATAACGGGAAAATAGCGTTATCCACTATCATTACCATCTCATTTTATTTTCAAAGTAAATAACCGCACCAGTAAGTGCGTTGACTACATATGCAATCGCAAGTTGGTAGTCTTCTAAATCAAATGACTTCACTGCTTGATTTTCATTCCAATCCATAATGGCCAATATCAACCATATCACTATAAAGGCGAATGGCAGGGTTAAGCCTAACTTTAGTTTTAATTGCGTTATGAAATAAATCAACCACGTGGCCATAACGATTACAACAGTTTGACTGGGCCAACCAAAACTCTGTACATACGAACCAGTTAATACGAGGGCCAGAACCATCAATACTACTTCTACGACGAATCGCCACTTGTGATTTGACTGTTGCATATGCGACAAAGGTATTTCCGAAATTGACGTAAAAAAAAGGAGTCGTTTCCGACCCCTTTTTGTTAGAACAAGATTTAGTTATTATGCGATAAAACGTTAAGGCTTTATCATTTTGTAATAACCACCTTTTGTGTAGAAGTGTACTCTCCATTCTTAACATGAACGAAGTATACGCCTTCGGCAATTCCAGTAACGTCAATATCAAATTGCGTAGTTGGATTTGAAGTATCCACTACCGTTACAAGAACACCTTTTGTATCATATAGCGATATTTCTACCGCTCCTTCCAATTCTCCTAATGTTACAACAAACGCACCTGTATTTGGGTTAGGGTAAACGTTAAACGCATTGATTGCATTAACATCGTTTACGCCAACAAGGTCCACATTTACGTCGTTACATTTTTCAGAAGTACATCCTGCTTTATCCGTTAAGGTCAAGCATACATTGTAAGTCTGTACAACAGCAGTTGCATATCGGTGAACTGGGCTAATTGATGTTGAGGTGTTACCATCGTCAAAATTCCAATCGTAGTTTGTACCTCCTAATTCAATTGGAGAGAAGCTTACTTCACGTCCATTAGTTGTGTGTGTAAAATCACTATTAGGAAGTGCGTTGATTGGCACTAGTTTTTCGATTGAGTCAACACAATTCGTATTGCTCACAATTAACAACACTCTGAAGTCACCTGTACTTCCGTATGTGTTGGTTGGATTAGGACTATTACTTGTATTTCCGTCTCCAAAACTCCAAGCAAATGTATTGCCATTCTGAGATGTGTTTGAGAACATGGTTTCTGAACCAATACAGTTACCTGTTGCTGTAAAGGCAGCTGTTGGACTTGTATTAACCATAACCATTTTAGACACTTCACCAGAACATCCCGCATTGTTACGAACCACTAGGGTCACTGTTTTGTTACCGCTAGAAGCAAACGTATGAGCAGGGTTTTCGTCGTTGCTCAAGCTTCCATCGCCAAAGTTCCAACTGTGTGAAGTTGCACCAGTCGAGTTATTAGTGAACGTTGTAGACAATCCTTCACAACCACTTGGAGCAGCAAAGTCTGCTGTCGGGTTGTTACTCACTACTACAGTTCCAGTTGCTTCATTAGAACACCCTATTGGGTTGTTTGCAGTAAGTTTAACTGTATAACTTGATGCAGCTGCGTACGCATGACTTGGATTAGTTGCATTGCTCGATCCACCATCGCCAAAGTTCCAAGTTACGCTTGAAGCATTTGAACTCTGATTTGTGAACTTAGCTGATTCTCCAAGACAAACATCCGTAGAAGTGAACATAGCTGTTGGTGCTTGATAAACCGCCACTGGGGAAGTTGTTGAAGTCATACAACCTTTGTCAGAAGTTACTGTCAAGGTCACATTATAAACACCTGCCTTCGCATAGTTATGTGAATTAGATGTACCATTTGAGGCATCTCCATAATTCCATTGACTGTTTGCGATAGACCCGCCTCCGATAGTACTTGTATTTGTAAAATCAACGTTCGGTCCTGTACATAACGCTTTAGATGTAAATGAAGCTACAGGATTTGGATTCACCGTCACATTGCTCGTCATGGAATTTGTACAACCTGCAGCTGTAACCACTGTTAATTTAACAGCATACGTTCCAGCACTCGCATATGTGTGATTCGGATTTGTCAATCGGCTTGTAGCCCCATCGCCAAAGGTCCAGCTATTGGCCCCCTGAGTTGAGTTATTCGTAAAGCTTGCAGCACTGCCCTCACAAGGAGAATTTGCAACGAAGGTCACGGTTGGCTGTGGAGACACCACAACAGTTTGCGTTACCTTGTTAGCACATCCATTTCCATTGGTAGCTGTTAAGCTTACACTGAAAGATCCTGAACTTGCGTACGTATGACTTGGGTTTTTGGCAGTACTAGTTCCAGCATCACCAAACGTCCAGGCATATGTGTTTGTTCCTGGCGTGTTATTTGTAAACTGTATTCCAGACTTTTCACAACCTGAAGCTGCGGCAAACGCCGTTTTCGGAAGGTCGTAAATAGTTACTTGTTTCGAAGTTGCTGAAGCACATCCGTTACTATTCGTTACTGTTACAGTCACAGTATAGTTACCTGCTTTGGTATACGTATGGTTCGGACTAGTAGCAGTACTTGCTCCTCCATCTCCGAAGTTCCATACATACGAACCTGTACTACTGTTATTTGTGAATGATACAGCCGTACCAACACATGCATTACTTGCCGTAAAGTCCGCTGTTGGTGCGCTATAAATAGTCACTGTTGATGATTTAACATCTGTACAGCCTGCTGCATTTTCCGCAGTCAATACAACAGTATATGTACCTGCTGAAGCATATGTATGACTTGGACTCTTCGTTGTAGAAGCTGCACTTCCATCACCGAAATTCCATGAATACTTGGTCGCTCCACCTGAAATATTGGTAAAGTTTGTCGCCTTACCTAAACATCCATTGGCAGTCGTATAGTCAGCGGTAGGAACATCGTTCACTACTACGCTTCTTGTGTATGACTGAGAACAACCGTTTGCTGTAGCTCTTAAAGTAACACTGTATGTTCCTGCAGAACTATATGTATGTGACGGACTTGTTGAAGTTGATGTTGAACCATCTCCAAAGTTCCATGCATAACTTAAAGTACCACTAGATACTGTTGTTGTATTGGTGAACGAAGTTGCGTTTCCTAAACATACTGTTGAGTGATTGTATCCTGCAACTGGTAAATCATGAACCGTAGCTGTTGAAGTCACAACAATCTGACAACCATATACGCTTTTCACAGTTAACTTAACTGTATACGTTCCAGCAGCTGCGTAAGTATGTTTTGGAGATTGAGATGTACTTGAATTTCCATCACCAAAGTCCCAAGCATAGGTTGACGCGCCTGTTGTACTTGATGTAAAATACGAAGCTGTTCCCTCGCAAACGTCAGCAACAGAGACACTAGCAGTAGGTGCATCGTAAACCGTTATGGTCTTCGACATTGTTCCACTACAGTTTCCTTGACCAGTTGTGGTCAACGTTACAGTGTATTTACCAGAAGCCGCATATGTATGAGTTGGGTTAGCTGCACTAGATGTTCCTCCGTCACCGAAAGTCCAAGCATGTGTTACTGTTCCTGACCCACCTGTTGAGCTATTTGTAAACACGATACCAAGACCTTTACAAACACTTGTTGCAGAGAAGTCTGCCTTAGGTGTATCATAAACTGTTACATTAGATCGAGTAGTATCCTTACAACCGTTAATAGACTCTACTGTTAACGTTACTGTAAAGGTTCCTGCCTTATTATACTGATGTGATGGTGTAGAAGAAGTAAATGTTGCTCCATCTCCCATGTCCCAGTGATTGGTATGATTAGACGTTGAGCTGTTAGTAGCATTCACTTTTTGACCTGTACATAAGTTTGCTAAGCTAAACGCAGCAACAGGATTAGGGAATGAAACTACCTTGTCTTCAAATGAATCACGACAACCGTTGTTGTTATACGCTACCAGTTTTACATCAAATGTTCCTGCACTCGTGTACACATGTGTTAACGATTTAGTGGATGAACTTGATGTTTTGCCATCGCCAAATGTCCATGCATATGAATGTGCATATAAAGTACCATTTACAAATGGCTTACCAGTATTAACACAACGATCATCCGTTGAGAAGTACACAGAAGGTTTCACTTTAATAGTTACATTTTTAGTTGTGGTGTCATTACACTGATTACCGTCTGTAGTAATAAGCGTTACACTATATGTTTGAGCTACACGATAGAAATGAACAGGGTTTTCAACTGTGGATGATGTTTTATCACCAAAATCCCAGTCGTAAGATGCTGCATTAGTTGATGAGTTGATAAATCTAACACTATCACCAAAACATTCATCGTCGGCCGTAAATCCAGATATCCCTTTTTTAGCGATGGTAATGTTTCTGGAAATAGAGTCTCTAAATCCTCCAGGTAAGAATATTTTAAATTTCACTGTATACGTACCTGTAGTTGCATACTTGTGCGTTGGGTTTTGAGCGGTGGATGTTGATCCGTCTCCAAAGTCCCAAGCAAATGCAGAGATTTTACCACAATTTACTGAAGTGGCATTTTTGAATAACACCTCTTTGGTCACACAATCATACACTCTTGAGAATGCTGGAGTTGGCACATTTGAAACTTTAACCGTTTTAGTTGTAGAATCAACGCAACCAATATTGGTAGTTACCTTTAACTTAACAGTTTTAACGCCACTCGTTGCGTATACATGTGAAGGCACTCGAGCGGTACTTGTATTACCATCACCTAAATCCCAGTCAAATCCAGTTAAGGACCCAGTTGCAACCGTTGAGTTGTTTGTTACTGGCATGACATCATTGAAACAATGGTTTGCAAGGATGAAAGATGATTTTGGTAACGGAGCAATTGTCACCTTTACTGAGTTCGTAGGCTTAGTTCCACAACCACTTCCTGAAGTTGTATTTCTTCTATAGAAAGTTGTTGATGTTAAACTTGCTGTTGGCGAAATAGAAGCAGAAGTTGCTCCGCTTATATCCGTCCACGTTGTATTATCAGGAGACGTTTGCCATTGGTAAGTATAGGTATTATCACCACCAGTTGGGCTGGTTGTTCCATTGATTGTATTGGCAGTACTGTTTGGACAAACACTATGGTTGTTACCAACTAAGCCTGCATATAAATCATTATAAACAAGAATCTTGACAGCATTACTTTCAATGGATCCACAATTTGAACCGCTGGTTGAAATTATTCGATACCAAGTCGTTGTATTCAACACCCCTGGAGAATAGCTCGTGCTTGTAGCGCCAGCGATGACACTCCAAGTTGTTCCATTGGTTGATTTTTCCCATTTATAGGTCCAAGTTCCATCTCCTCCAGTGGCAGATGCAGACTGGCTGATCATTGCTGGTGTAGTTTTAAAGCAGATGTTTTGATCAGAACCAATCACCGCTCCAACTAAGTCGTCATATACGGTAATTTTAACACTGTTTGTATACGAAGGCCCACAATTAACATCTGTTGTTACGGCTCTTCTGAAATACGTTGTTTGTGTCAATGCTCCTGAGGTATAATCCGTATTTGTTGCACTAGAAATATCCGTAAAGTTTACATTGTCTGTCGACGATTGCCATTGATACTGATACGTCCCTCCACTACCAGAAGCACCGGCAGTTGAAGTCATAGTTCCAGGAACCGTATTGTAACAGATTGTTGATGCTCCAGTAATGGAGCCGGCTGCTAAGGCCGTCAACACAGTGACGCTTTGCGTGGCTGTGTCTCTACAACCTTCGTTAGACTCACTCATTATGGTTACAGTGTATGTTCCACTATTAGCATAGGTGTTTGATGCATTGGTTGTTGCAGCCGTATTACCATCTCCAAACTTCCACGCTGTTGAAGCAATGCTTCCAGTTGCCACTGTGCTTGTGTTGGTAAACATCATGGCATCTCCGAAACAAGAATCTTTATTGGTAAATGAAGAAACTGGATATGCCCAATAAGGAACATTTGTACTCGCTGAGTTATCGCTCGCATCAACGTCGCCACCTGCATGACTCACCGTTATCACATTAGCGGATGTTCCGCTAAGGTCTAAGGTAATAGGTAATGTTCTTGTGTAAGTGGTCCCTTTGGCAAATGGTCCAGTAATAGTTACGAGCACCGGAGCAAAGGTGTCCAGTGTTACGTTAAAGCTAGCCATTTGCTGAATGATGTCTCCTTCGTTTTTAAACGTAACAGATACCGTCGCACTAGAATTCATTGTACCACAGGCGCTATCACCTGCGACACTGATAACATTTAAATCAGGATTGATTTCAACAGCACCGATGGTTGGTGTATTTACTGGACGCGTTACGTCTTCAATATCTTTAGCTGTTCCCGTAGAATCACCAGCTCCAAATAGTCCTTCTTGATTTAATAAATAAGGAGGAGAAGTACTGCGATTAGGCGCTAAATTCACTGAATTATTATCCGACGTAGAAGAGTAGGTATTGAAATTACTCGTAGTTCGAACACCACCTGCAACCATTAAATATGTACCTTTTGGATTATAATAATTGTTGTTATTCACTATGAACGTCGTACCATTAGGAGTATACACGTGATACATCGCATACCCACCCGTAGCTGCAGTACTCGCAGTAATAGAAAAACTATTGTTACGAATATCCGTATTTGTTCCAGTTGAATAGAAAGCATAATGTGAACTTGTAGAAGTTGAATTATCAATATCGATTGTATTATGGTAAAAATCCCAATAATCGCTTTCATTATTGTACACACCCAATAATTGATTGGCACCCCAAAAGTTAGTAATCACGTTATTTGAGAACAACCCTCGATTTGTGGAAGAATTATCACAATACTGTAGTGAAACAGCATGATTACTACAATTTAATATTTGGTTATTGGTAATAACTTGACCTTTATCACTGCTTGCACCACAGTAATACATATATAAACCTGTATACCCTGACGATGATGAATTCATTGTGACAATGTTGTTGTGAAGAACCGATCCTCCAACATATTGTAACCAGACGCCTCTAGAATTTGCAGTTACAGTATTATTAGAAAACACCAAACCGGGAGTCTTATTTGCCGTACTACTTGACACTCCTGCCATCATGAATCCGACATAGCCAGATTCAATTATTGAACAACTGTCGAATGTTAGACTATCAGAATGACCTAGTCCCCCGTACGAGTAGCTAGTTGAACTTGTGTTCACAACAACACCAATTTTTGCGGATGTTGTTGATGTTGCAGCGTTAGGATCAAAATTACATCTATCCACCATTAAGTGTTTTGATGTCATAATGTGTAATGGCCAAGCGTATGTGCCCGTTCCTTCAAATGTTATTCCTCTTAATCTTACATAGTCAATACTATTAACAAGGAATGTATGCGCGTTGCCATATGAACCGGCAGAATTTAATAATACCACATCCTTTGGATCTCCACTTGCAGATTGGAAGGTAATGGTGTTACTGCTTGACGCACCTGGAATATTTTCTAAAGTCCATTGACCAGAATAAGTGCCTGCCGCTATGTTAAAGGTAACAGCTCCACCAATTCCAGCACATTGCATTTCGTCAATGGCATCTTGAATCGTTTCAAAATCACTTGAACTCGTACCCACTGTAAACACACCGCCTGTCATTGGAACACCAATCGTAACCGATGGACCTTCATCGTTTCCAGGAACTGCGTCAGTAGATCCGTTTGGACTACTTGTCCATGCACGTACTTGTACACACCCAGCAGTATGACTTGCAGGGCTTATAAAAGTCAATGTGTCAGCAGTACAAGAAGCAATTGAAACAGTAAACGTTTGTGATTGCGGAGTTGCGCTACCTATTTGATAATTTACTACTAAAGATGTAAGCGTTGTTGTACCATAGTTTTTTACAACAACAGTCACCGTCTGATTTCCTGAAGAAACTACACCACTTGGAGACAATATCTCAGAAACACCAGCGTCTAACGCGCCCGTTTCTACTTCATCCGCACCAGGGTGGGTTGAGGTAGTGTTCCGCGTAACTCCGTCCATATCTGTTGTTACAGTAGATATTGATGGGAATTTCATGAAACATCCATCAGAAAGATGTAAATCCGATGAACTTTTAAACGGAGCATTTGCAAATACCGAATTCATATCAGCAACAGTACTGTAAGTATTTAAAGCGGAAGGTGTTCTATACCCGCCATTGTATAATGCATACGAACCCGTTTTATTATAGTACACGTTATAGTCTAGCACTCTTGTTGATGATGCAGCTGTAGTTGTATAAAACGGAAGATGATTTGTTGTATTTACAGTACCATTCACCACAAAGATGTTATTTCTAACATTGTAATAATTTACACTTGAAAAGTAACAGGCCCTTGCTTGAGACGAAGAATTTATATCGACAACAATTGTATTGTGGTGTATATTCCAATAATCACTACTGTAATTGTATAGTCCATAAAATGTCGGCGAACCACGGAAGCTTCCTACTGTATTATTAGCGAACAATCCAGGTGTTGAACTGGAATTATCACAACTACTAAAGTACACTCCTCGATACCCAGAATTACGTATTTGGTTTTGGGTGATTTCAACGTTGTTTTTCACATAATTACAATAGATGCCAGTGTACGCTTCATTAGATGTCGACAAGTTGACTACGTTATTGTGTACAATTGCGCTCGTTTGGTAATACAACGATAAACCGTAGTAACCAATGTTGTTCAGCGTACAGTTGGTAATTTTCAAGCCTGTAGACAGTGACGATGTTGCACTTCCACCACCGTATGCAGATACACCATAAGATGCCTTTGTAATAGAACAACTGTCAATTTCAATGTCCGTAGCTTTGTAATACGTGGAATAACTTGAAGTACTTCCACTAATACAGATTCCTATGAAGCTATTAGACGAAGACTCGGTAGAAGATTGTATCACACAGTTTTGGACTTTTATATAATCCGAGCTGGTTAATTGTAGCGGCCACGCATACGTTGTGTTTGTACCTATAATAGTCAAATTACGTAGGACAATGTAACTTGATCCATTTAGTCGAAATGTATGTCTTGCTGTCGAAGTAGTTGTTCCGTTAGTTATTTTTACATCACTTGCATTTCCAGAAGCTGCTTGAAATGTAATCGTATTCGTTGCTGATGCTCCAGAGTAACTGGTTAATTCGTATTGTCCAGTGTATGTGCCACTTGCAATGTTAAACACAACGGCACCACCTAATCCAGAACAATTTAGGGCATCAATAGCGTCATCAATTGTATTGTAATCTGAACTTGATCCACCTACCGTAAAGGTACCTGCCATCGCAACACCAAAACTGGCTGAAGCACTATCGTTGGTTACATTACCATCTGTTGTGCTATTCGGAGCTGATGTCCAAGAGGCAATGTTTTTACACCCTTGTGTGTGACTAAATGTTGTGGTAAATGTAATGGTATCATTGCTACAACTACTTAAGGTACCTGTAACAGCCTGAGTGACCGTCGAACCTCCATCAACTAAATAATTAACATTGTATCCCGTCACTGAATTGCTACCATAGTTTCTTACAACAACTTTTACTGTCTGTGTACCTGAAGAAACAGTTCCAGCAGGTGATAACACTGCTACAACCCCGACGTCATTAGAGGCCGTCACAACCTCATCTGCCCCAGGATGCGGGAAGACTGGATTTCTAGTATCGTCATCTATGTCGCTTGACACAGCAGATATCCCAGAAACCTTATCGAAACAAGCATCTGTTAAGTGTAAGTCAGAAGTACTTGTAAACGGCGCCATTTTGTTGATGGAGTTCACGTCTCCTGCAGTACTATAAGTATTTAACACTGATGCCGTTCGACTTCCACCCGAGTATATTAAATACGTACCATTCGGATTATAATATACGTTGTAGTCTAACACCCGCGTAGTACTTGGTGAAGACGTGTTGTAAAATGCGTAGTGATTGCTGGTTGATGAAGTACCAATCACACTAAAAATATTGTTTCTTACATCAGAATAATTTACTGACGTGAAATAACAAGCTCGTACTGTGGAAGTACTTGAAACTTGAATGTCAACAGTGTTATGATATACGTTCCAGTAGTCACTACTAGAGTTGTAAATCCCATAATAAGTTGGAGTGCCCGCAAAATTACCAATCATGTTGTTGTATAACTCCCCTTTCATTGTAGAAGGATTATCACAAGAACTGAAATAAATTCCCATATAATCCGATTTAGAAATAATATTTCTATTTATACGAATTGGGGTGGTGGAACTAGATAAACAGTAATACATGTAAATTCCTGCATACCCATTTGAAGCCATGGATATATTGTTACCTAATATTTGTGGGGCATCTAGGTAATACATTCTAACACCATAATACCCGGCATTATTTATTGTATTATTGGTAAACACGAATCCTGGCGCTCTGCTTGATGTACTTGAACCATAATTAGAACAAGCCGCATAACCACCTTTAGTGAAGGTACAGCTATCTACTGTAATATTTTCATTGTTTGCTCCTGAAGAGTAACTAGTTGCATTCCCATTAATCACCAAATTGTTGTTGTAATCTGATGTCCCAGTATAAGCACATTTAAACTCACAATTCCTGAATTGAATGTTAGATGCATTCATCACCTGTGCTGGCCATCCATAGGAAGTTCCTTTAGCTTCAAAAGTCACATCTCTCATTATGATGAAGGATGTTTTAGTTAACAAGAAGGTAGTTAATGCACTTGTTCCCGTTGAGGTATATGCAAATACAACATTTGCTTTATTTCCAGTTGCTGATTTAAATGTGATGGTATTGGTAGACGATGCTCCAGCAATATCCCCTTCTATTTCAACTTGCCCTGTATAAGTGCCACTAGCTATATTCATAACCACTGGACCACATACTCCAGACGCTTTCAAATCAGCTATAGCTGCTGCCATGGTAGTATAGTCACTTGATGACGTCCCCACAGTGTACGTTCCTGAAAGCCCTTTATTCAATGTTTCCTTTAAGGTATCATTGGCCGCATTGTTATCTGTATTACCATTGGGATCATCACTTCTAAAATGGAAATTGAACGTTGATCCTGTCCCATACGTATATTGTCCGAGATTCAGAGTAGTTGACGAACCAGAAGCAAGAGAACCGCTGTAAGAATAGGTTGTTTGGCTTGTTCCGTTGACCGACCAGATAATATCAAAATCAGAAACGGTGTTTGTCCCTTCATTTTTTACTTCAATTTTTACAGAATCACTTGTATTACAAACAGCTCCAGATGGATTCATTAATGACACAATGGACATATCATCTGTTACCAATTGCTTAGGAGTTAGAATATAATATTCGTTTGATGATGCAGCAGTACTTTGATTTGCTCCTGGTAAAAGATTAGGAGAACCTGCAGTTGAATGCATACCCGAAGAGAATTGTACCGCACTTGAAGAATTTAGTTGAACACCCACAGTTGTTGAATAGGTACCGTATAAATAATTCATGTCAATAACATAAATTTTATTACTGCCTTCTTCCAACACAACCCCAGAGTACATATAACTGCCGGAAGTATGCCCATATTCCCATGAATAATAGGTGATCCACAGTTGCCGTGATCCAGTTGATCCAATTACATGGCGATACACGTAGTCAGATTGACCAACAGTTGTACCCATATTGTCCCAAAAGAAAGCAATAGTGGAGTCTGGCAAGTTTGAGTTTGGCAATGATGAATTTGTATTCAACGCTGTGTTAACCGCAGTTCCTGCAACGGACTTAGTAAATGTAAGTAAGCCGTTTTTTGACACACTAAATGAGTCTACTGTGTTTCCATAAAACTCAAAAGTAAAAGGAATTGGTTGAGCCTCAGACCAATAATTGGTCGACGTGTAGGACGAAGAACTCGAACCACCAGGTCCGGTATAACCAGTCATAAACCTTGTTGCGCCCGAGGTGGACCAATCTGCGGCAGTCCTCAGACCACCAGGATTACCGACATCGAGTCCGGAATTAGTTGGTGTATACGTGTACGATTGTCCAACTACAAAGGTCGGATTCAACACAAAGACTACGCCAAGCATTAATAAAAATTTGTAAATCTGTTTCATAAATCTAAATTCTATTTGTTCTAAAATTTTGCAGAAACAGCGACAAACCAACCGAGATTTCGGAGGGAAAAAAACTTTTTTAAGATGAGTTTTGGGTAAAAAAACTCAATTACACACTACTTCTACAACTCCAAATGTGACCACAATGTCAGTCAATTGCAAGTTTTTATCAACATTTTATTATTAAATACACTTTTTTAGACAGTTTTTCGTTGAGAAAAACCTCCCTTTTTCACCTTATTTAAAATATCTGAACGACCTTTTAGTTTTCAATATAAAACTGTATCATTGCATCAGAGAATACCGATCTGGCACCCTCTAAAATTCTACTTTAAATTCCGAACCCTTTCGCGATTAACATTAGAATCACAATTAGAAAAAAATTATAACACCACGTATCATTTTATATGTTTGATATTATTACGCTAAACGACATGCTCGTTTCTGAGCTGAAAGAAGTTGCTACTAAACTTGACATCAATAGCAAAGGCCTAAAAAAACAAGACCTTATCTATAAAATCCTAGAAGAACAAGCGGTTAAAACGCCAGCTACTCCGGATGAACCAGTCAAAACCAACAACCCAAAACCGCGTCCGAAACCACGTCCGAAACAAAAACAAGACAGACCAGAGAAATCTGAAAAGACAGATAACAAGGACACATCTGAAGGAGACTCAGAAAATAGATCTGAGAATAAACGAGACGACAAAAGAGAACGAAGACCTCGTAATCCTAAGTCAGACAAGCCTAACCATCCTAACCACCCAAAACAACGGCACCCAAACAATCCTCCCAAGTCTGAAAAAAGCGATCAACCAAAAGACAATCGTCCAAATCAAAGACAGGAAGCCGTAAAAAATTCAGATGATGACGCCCGAATTATAGAGGCAATGGACAGCTCTGAAGCACCAAGCACAAATCAAAAAGAACATTCTAATAAATCAAATCGACCTCAACAAAGAGAGAGAGATCCTGAAAAAGAAAAACGCAAAGAAATGCGTGACAACCTTTTAAATTATTTAGAATTAGAAGGTGTTGTAAGTACCCAAGGTGTGCTTGAAACGATACAAGACGGATACGGATTCTTGCGTTCAGCTGACTACAACTACCAACCATCACCTGATGATGTGTACGTTGCACCCAACCTTGTTAAGTCATTTGGCCTAAAAACTGGTGACGTTGTGCAAGGAACCATTAGACCACCAAAAGAAGGCGAGAAATATTTTGCGTTGATTAAAATTGAAATGATCAATGGCAAGTCTCCTGCTTTGGTACGAGACCGTGTTTCTTTTGAGCACTTAACTCCTTTGTTCCCTGAAGAGAAATTCAATTTGGAATATGACGCTGGTAATTACTCCACCAGAATCATTGACCTGATTACTCCCATCGGTAAAGGACAAAGAGGATTAATCGTAGCCCAGCCTAAAACAGGTAAAACGAACCTCCTAAAAGACGTTGCCAACGCTATTTCAGCCAATCACCCAGAAACCTACATGATTATTCTGTTGATTGATGAAAGACCAGAAGAAGTAACGGACATGGCTCGAAGCGTAAAAGCTGAAGTAGTGGCTTCTACCTTCGACGAGCCTGCAGAAAAACATGTAAAGCTGGCTAATATCGTTTTATCCAAAGCAAAAAGACTTACTGAATGTGGACACGATGTTGTTATCCTACTAGATTCGATCACTCGATTGGCTAGAGCTTACAACACGGTTCAACCTGCATCGGGTAAAATCCTTTCTGGTGGTGTAGATGCAAATGCCTTACACAAACCAAAACGATTCTTTGGTGCTGCTCGGAATATCGAGCATGGCGGTTCACTTACAATTATCGCTACTGCATTAATCGATACTGGTTCCAAAATGGACGAAGTTATTTTTGAAGAGTTTAAAGGTACTGGTAACATGGAGTTACAGTTGGACAGAAAACTTTCAAACCGTCGAATCTTCCCTGCCATTGATATTGTTTCGAGTAGTACTCGACGTGAGGACTTGTTACTGGACAAAGTGACAAACCAACGTATGTGGGTACTTAGAAACTATCTTGCTGACATGAACAGTGAAGAGGCCATGAATATGATGCTTAAGCAAATGCAAGGAACCAAGAACAACGATGAGTTCTTGATTTCTATGAATTCTTAAAAGCACTTATCCACCCGTTCTATCAGGTTACATAGGTAAAGTTTGTTTAAATTTGGGTATGATGAAACTCAAAACTATTCGCTTTGCGATATTGGTATTGACGCTTTTTGCTTGTACCACAAATGCTTTAGCTAAAAAATACAGCTACGAAATTCGAATCTATACCATCATTTACAATGGTGATACCTTAGAGACTGGCGGTGATGTTGTCAGAACTGGCATCTTAAAAAAGCACACGAAACGACTTCCAGTGGCCACCCTCAATGATGGCAGAAGCTTACACTTAGAAATGTGGCTCACGGTTGAAGGCGTTATGCTGGATAAATTTAATGTCTTCCAACATAAATATTATGCGCTTGACGGCGAAGAATGGTTGTTAATGACTGTTTCTCCAAGACTTAAATTTAAAGGTCGTCATTATGACAAAGGCCATTATACGTATCGAGACCCTCAAACAGGAGAAAGTCTTGAAGTCATGTACAGGCTCACTGTTGACCCGTACAAAAAGCCCAAAAAAGCTAAAAAGACAAAATAAAAAAAGGCCTTCAATATTTGAAGGCCTTTTTAATTCTATCTATAATTCCTATTTCTTCAACTTCGTCCACTCTTCAATCGACTTGTCGTTAAGTCTGACGTAGTCGTCATTGCCTGCTGCAAGAGCAAGTTCTTTTGACTTGTTTGCCGTTGCAATAGCGTCTTTATACTTTCCTAGTTTAGCTTCAATTAACGCTTTCTGACGTACCATCCAGAACTTTTCATTGTTGACCAAAGCCAACTTAATCCATTCGTATGCTTTATTTAAGTCCTTATCGTTGTCGTAATAGTAACGTGCTGCTTGATAATAGGTTGCCGAGCTTACGCCCTTCATCTTCATATCAATTTCCTTCATTACTTGATCATCAACGTTGGTTTTGATTTCAAGTTTTATCTGCGTCTTTTCCCAAAGAAATTCTAAATCACAACCTTCAGTCGTTAAGTTAGAAAACTGAAAAGTCATTGTTTCAGTCATTACCGGATATGCACTGTTTGGCTTTACCGTAAACCTCACTAAATCCTCGTCTTCGGTGTATTTATCACCGCCGGTTCCCCAGTAACTTGTATTCGAATGAATCACAATCGTCCATTCAGTTTCACCTGGAATTGCATACAAAGCATAGGTACCTGCAGGTACATCATGACCATTAACTTTAATGTCGTCAGACGTTTTTAGCTTGGTACTGGCATTTGCTCCCCATCTCCACATTTCGCCGAAAGGCACTAAATCACCAAAAATGGTTCTTCCTTTAACACTTGGACGCGAATAGTTCACACTCACATCAGTCAAGCCCACTTCTTGCTCAACAGTGGACAAAGGACTTGGGGCTGGTACACTTATTTGTGCAGCTACCATTGATGCCGAAAGACATAAGAATAATAAGACTTTTAATTTCATTTTAAATTTAAATTACGAGTCAAATATAACACATGAAGCCGTGGTTCAGTTTTGACTAATTTAACTTGTTGAGATTTTACACCTATCGGACGAAAAATCAGTTTGAGTTCACTCAATCTAACCTGCTTCCGCTTCTATCTTGTTAGAATTTATATTGGAAACCTAGTCCAAAAAGTTCCTTAAACTGAGTCCTTGGTCCCTTCACTCCAGGTTTGTTTTCAGGATCATACTCAATCTTGGTATCGTGGTCATATTTAAGATGGGTAAACACATTAGCACCAATGTATTTCCCAAGTTTAAAATCAAATCGCACCTGCCAATCTACATCAACGTTCTGCCGATTTTCTTTGACGATATCTGTGAAATTATTAAAGAGTTCCAAACTACTTCGAACACCGACATTTTTAAAGATGGCCTTGTCTTGGTAAACAAATGAAGTCAGAAACCCGAACTCACCTCTTCTATTTGGATTGGCATGTTCTTTTGGAATATAGATGTTTTGTACTGCGATGCTGTCGTCGGTAACGAATGTCCATTTACCTGCAGCGGGTGACACGTACATAGATAGTTTATCATTCGGCTTGAAATCTACCCCTAAAGACAATTTAAGGTAGGCAGGTGACATAAATTTCGAAATAACCGGTCGATCGTCACTAACCACGTTAAAATCATACCCCAAGTCAAATTGACTTTCAAAACGCGTTAAACTTGCCCAACTCAATTTGTTTGAAACCTGTCGTCCCACTTTAGATTGAAAATCAATTTTATCCTCATTCTTTCTGACACTTTCTCCTTTATTTTTAAGAACACCGTATGCCAAATCTAAGTTGTTATCCCAAGTCCAATTGGCAAACTTATAATTAGAGTACCCATTGGCCAATGCAGTTGCTGAGATGGCATTCACCC
>Ga0055584_100000804_pt1 | contig 30003 bp, 24 predicted proteins | sample OSDHelmetaG_FD_58716 | JGI IMG/M metagenome (GOLD analysis project Ga0055584, IMG submission 58716) | Pelagic marine sediment microbial communities from the LTER site Helgoland, North Sea, for post-phytoplankton bloom and carbon turnover... | ecosystem: Environmental > Aquatic > Marine >... | reverse complement strand
TCGAGGAAGGCCTCGGCGCCGGAGGACAGGCCGTAGAAGCCCTCCCGCGATGCCAGCCTCTCAGGCTGCACCTTGCCGGGGTGCCACTGCTCGGCTTCCAGGATTGCCCCGACGACCTCGTGGCTGCTGACGTGACCGAAGTGCAGATGCGGGGACAGACCGCTCCCGCCGTCCCGGTCGGGGTGCCGCGCGTCTTCGGGGTACCTCGCCAGGCGCCGCGCGACGAAGCGATCGACCCGCGCCTCCCCCGCCCGGCTTCCGCCGATCAAGCTCGCGACCGCAGGGACCTCGTGATCAAGCGGGAGGGCCCCCAGGAACGCAGGGTCGGTCAAGGCCTCCTCGGGGGTGGCCGGCCAGCGCAGCAGGACGTCGGCCGGCACGACCGCCCGTCCTGCCGCGTACCCGCGCAAAGGTCGCCCTTGGGGAAACCCAGCGAAGATCTCCTCACTTGCCCGGTGGACGAAGCGACGAAAGCTCGCGGCGGTCGTGAAGGCCTTCGGGGTCGAGGCCAGCGGGACGAGTCCGTTGCCGTCGATGGCTTCGAGCCTCGACGACACCTGCCGCCCCGCTGCCACGAGCATTCGGGGCAGGAAGTACCCGGGGAACTCGTCCGTCACGATCACGCAAGCACGGCGCGACAGGGCGGCCAGCAGTCCCCTCCCCGCGCCCGCGCTGGGCTCGACGTAGGCGAAGTGGGTGACCCCCGCCGCGCCAAAGCGTTGGCCGTTGATGGCCATGCCGTCGAGCACGAACCGATGAACGCGCGCGGTGTTGTGCTGATGCCCCGCGCGCAGCGCCTCGAGCACGAGCAGCGGGCGCCCCAGCTGGTGGGCATGCCACACCGCGTGCTGCAGCGCGAAGCTGTGCCGCGCACGTCGGGCCGCCGTCATCCAATACAGGACGTACTCGCCGTCCCCCCGCACAGGACGGTCGCAGACCACCCGCACTCGGGATGCTGGGGCCGGAGCCGCCATCAGGCGTGGTTGTGCAGGTGGCAGCGGCTGGCGCCAATGCGAGTCCTATCCTGATCCGCGGTTCGGACGCCTGATGGTGGGTCGGGCCTCGAGGTCACTGCAGCGAGGCCAGCCGGATCAGGATCTCGTTGCGCCGCATCGGCCCCGGGATCCAGGGAGGGTTGTACTGGGCGATCTCGGGCGCCCCGTGGGCTTCGAGTCCCCGCTCCGCGAGGGCCGACTCGAGCGACTCGGTCACCGCCTGTCGGCGCTTCACCGCCCGACCCCGAAACGGCGCGACGGCCCACGAGCCCCCCGGCACTTCGACGATCTGGATGCGGGGGTCCGTCGGGCGGGGCAGCGTCGAGGCGGTGAAGGTCGAAGGCATCGTGAAGGAGACGGTCCACCCACCTCCGGTCTCGGCCGAGGCGCCCACCGGCGCGGTCATCGCGATCTTCGCCGAGCGAGACGCCGAGACCGGAGCCGTCATCTCCACCGACTCGGCCCCCGCGTTCTCTCCGAAGATGAATCCCGCAAGCACCCGAAAGCCGCGGTTCACGGCCTCCTTGAAGTCGTCTCCCGTCACCGTGACCCGCGCTTCGAGGCGCGGCTCGTACCGCCGGATCTCCCACCCATCGTGGCTGGCCTCCAGGTCCCACGCCGGCGTCTCGATCGGGGCTCCGATCAGCCCCGTGCTGGCCAGGGTCGAGGCGCCGCCGATCAGGGCAGCGACGAGGCCGGTCTTCTTGCGTGAGGTAGGCATCGATCGGTCTCCAGAAGGTGGCTTTGTGCAGCGGACGGAGCCGGGTCCCGAGGGGGAGGGCCGCCGGGCTGCAGTCCTGAGACGGTGGCATCGGAGAACACAACTGTCCACCTTTTGTCTGGCTTTTGGTCCGTTTTTCTAATCAAAAGCTGTACACAAAGAACGCCCAACGGGCGACCAACCCGTCGAGGTGGACGGCGCTGGAGGCTCCTCTCCGTCATACTCCGCCGAAGCGGCGAGAGTCCGTGGACCGAGCACCGGCAACGCGAAGGACGGATGTGGCAGCCCTCTACAAGACCGCGACCGTGGTCCGGATCACCGGGTTCAAGCCCGATCTGCTGCGCGCCTGGGAGCGCCGGCACGGTCTGCTGAAGCCCGAGCGCAGCGAGGGCGGCCATCGGCTCTACACCGAGGACGACCTCGCGGTGCTGCTGGGCATCCGGACGCTGACCGACCAAGGGCGAGCCATCGGCGAGATCGCTGCGCTCGGTCGCGCCACGCTCCTGGATCGACGCGCCGAGACCCATGCCCCCAGCGGCAGCCGGTCCGACCACGCAGGGGACACCGAGCTGCAACGTCTGCGCGACCGCCTGCTGCAGGCGGCCGTGGCCGTCGATCAGCGGGCGGTAGATGCAGCCCTGGACGAGGTGTTCGCACGCTGCCAGCCCGAGGACGCGGTGCGCAACGTCTTGATGCCCGCCAGCCGCGCCGTCGGCGAAGCCTGGGCCGACGGGCGCTGCTCGGCTGCCGGCGAACACCTGGTGAGCTCCCGCATCCGGGCGCACCTCGGCCGTCTGCTGCGCTGGGCCGACCTGGGCTCCGGCGCGCCGGCGGGTGATGCGATCGTCGCCTGCTTCCCCGACGAGTTGCACGAGAACGGGGCGCTCGCGACGGCGTTCCGCCTCGCTCGCAGGGGGTTCGCCGTCACCTACCTGGGGGCCGCGCTGCCCTGGGCGGACCTGGCGCAAGCAGTCTCGGAGCGAAAGCCCGACGACGTATTCCTCTCCGTCGCGCAGGGATTCCGGTTCGAGGCCGGGCGGGGGTCCTTGCTGTCGGCTGTTGAACGGGCCCCGTCGACCCGCTTCTGGATCGGAGGACGGGGGGCTCCTCAGGGCGACGACGCGCTCGAAGCACTCGGCGCCGTTGTCGGCCCTAGCCCTGCTCTGCCCTCGCTGGCCGAGGCCTGGGCCCGGGCCCGCAGCGACCGCAAGTAGCCGGTCAGGCTGGTCCCGATCAGCCACTCTTCGACGGGGCGTGGGAGACGCATTCCGGTGTCGACGATGCTGCTGTAGCGAATCGTGGTCTGTCCGCCCTCGCCGCTCAGCGCGATCACGCCGTCGAGTTGCCCAACATCGTTGGAGGCGCTCGGATCGAGGGACCACCGAACTGTGCGGTCGGCGGTGTCGAGCCAGTGGACGAGTTGATAGCGAATCGTCCGGCCGAAGACGGCGAGTTCGTAGGCGACCACGATCCGATCGTCGGCGGCTCCCGCCAGCCCCTCGACAACCGACGCCGAGCGCAGGCCGGGCGTCTCCGCCGCGATGGCGTCGAAGTCCAGGACTGCTGCCCAGATGGCCGCGTCGGGCGTAGTCACCTGCATCAAGCCCACCAGTTTGCCGGCGCCATCGGCTGCCCCCGTCGGGCCTCCGACCCGGGTCAGCACGACCTTTCCCTCCCCCAGCCGGGTCTGCTGTCGGCGCGTCAGGCCCGACTCCTCCGCAGCGGCCGCAGCTCCCCCGGGGGGCTGGAGGCTGACGAAGACGATGGCCATCAGCGAAGCGGCAACCGAGGCGCGGCGGGTCATCGTGCGGCCCCGTAGCTGCGGCCCTTCCAGGCCGACGGACGACCCGCCAACATGCGGCCCAGGGCCACCCACTGGATCGCGACCAGGCAACAGACCCCGAGCGGGTGAAGCAGCGCGCCGAAGGGCTTTTGCCCGAACCGCGCCATCGCCACCCACCGCGGCAGCCAGGCCGCCACGACCGCGGCCACCGCGACGGGCACCAGCGACGGGGCCGCGACCACGGTCCACGGCGCGAGGACGAACGGCAGGACCTGCCCGCCGAGGAGGACCAAGGTCCACGGGACGATGGAAGCGGGGGCGCCGAGCCCCTCCGTCGCGTTCTTGCCCAGCCCCGCCCAGGTCTCGCTCCAACCGTCGTACATGCGGCAGCTGGCCAGATCCGTGGCGTCGAACAGGTCGGTCTTCAGGCCCGCCCGACGGAACAGCCGGGGCAGCATCACGCCGTCGTGGAGCGTTCCCCGGATCGCCCGGTGTCCTCCGCTGGCGGCGTAGCCGCTCCGGGTGACCGCCATCAGTTGCCCACAGCCGGCCGCGAAGGCGGGGGCCTTGCTCCACCGCATGAACAGCACCGGCAGGTAGCCGAGCAGGATCGTATGGATGAGGGGGATGAGCAGAGCCTCCCCGGCGGTCGAGGTGACCTCCCGGGGGATGCCGCTGACCAGCGCCGTCCCGCTGCGGCGCTGGAACGCAGCGACCCGGGCGAGGGACCGTGAGTCGAGCCGCACATCGGCATCGACGAAGACGAGGAGCTCGCCGGTGGCCTCCCCTGCCAGCTGCCAGCAAGCGTATTGCTTCCCGCACCAGCCGTCGGGCAAGGGTCGACTCCGGACGAGGCGGATCCGCGGGTCACGCGAGGCCCGAGCCTCAACGAACTCGGCCGTTCGGTCCGTCGAGCCGTCATCGAGGACCACGACCTCGTAGTCCACCCCGACGCTGCCCCGAACCGAGTCCAGCAGCTCCCCGATGCTCTCCTCTTCGTTCCGAGCGGGAATCAGGAGGCTGACCGACGGCAGTGCGCCCCCGGTGAACCGTCTCGGGGCAGGCCGGTACAGAAACAGATTGACCGCGAAGAGGGCGCCGGGAACGGCGGCGAGGATCAGGACCGTCCAGGTGAGGATGCTCATCGCTGGACCGCCCCGGTCGGTCCCGGCTCGGGGGGGACGAGCGCTCGATGGGCCGCGACGAAGCTCCGGCCAGCGCGGCGCGCGCGCAGCCACCCGAACAGATCGTAGACACCGCCGACCCCCTGGCGACCGCCGAGCAACGAGACGAACGCGTCGGGATCACCCCGCTGCGCCGCCTCGGCCAGGAGGTTCTGGGTCCGTTCCAGCTCGTCCCGAACCCGCGCCGCCCACACCCCCGCCGCAGCTGCCGACCCGTCGCCGATCGGCACCGGCTGGCCCACCGCGATCAGGACCTCGGGCCGCCGCTCGGTCCAGAAGCAGTACTCGACGGCCACAGGGAGCACGCTGCCGCCTCGCACCCGTCGGGCCAGGTGTCAGACGCCGGACTCGACGCGCAGCGGCCGCTCTCGTGGGTCGGCAAACCGACCCTGCGGCGTGATCCACAAGGCCGCCCCCGGGCGGTCGAGGATCGCCTCGGATTCCCCGACAAACCGCACCAGCCCTCTCCGGCTGCTTCGATCGACCGGGTAGAAGCCGAGCCAACGGAAGAAGCCATAGCGCTGCAGCGCCCCCGCTTCCATCGGCGCGGCGTGGGCCCGCCCCCCGAAGAGATGCCCCAGGCGCTGGCTCAGGAGCAGGCCGACCAGCGGGTCCCACCAGGAGGCGTGGTTCATCGCGACGATCACGGGTCCGCTCGGCAACTCCGGGGGACTGCCGGTGGTGGCGGGGTCGAGGAGCCGGACCCCGGCGAAGCTCCTTCGGAGCAGCCGCGCCGCGTAACGACCGAAGAGGCGTTGATTGAAGGCGATGAAGCGGGTCATGGGAAACCGGCTCACCCGACCGACGGAAGCGCGGCGGGCAAGCTCGGGATCGAGCCGGCGCCGCCGAGACCTCTCAACTCAGCCCAGAGCTCACGCATTCGCTCGTTGCTCCCGGCGCAATCCGCAGCCGCGGCGACGAGCGACGCGACCGTCGCCCGATCGATCTTCACATCGACTCCGGTCAGAACCTCGGCCTCGCGGGCGCGCACGGCGGTCAGGCTTGCAGCGGCCAGCACGAGCGCGACGAGGCAGAAGTTCCGGACGCCCGCGTGGTCGTAGGGAATGGCGGCGGTGTATTCGATCCCTCGGTCGAGGCGGTCCATGGCCATCTCCACCAGGGGGAGCAGCGAGCCGGGCGGGTCGGCTCCGTCGAAGCTCACGAACCGGGCCGGCAGGTAGCGACGACCCTCCTGGGCATCCCGCCAGGAGTCCTTCAGCACGTTCGTCAGCTGCAAGCCGATGCCAAAGTCCACGGCGTTGGCGTGCATGGACAGCAAGCGAAGGCGGTCGAGGCTGGGGTCGTACAGGAAGAGCAGGTCCGTGATCATCTCGCCCACGATGCCGGCGACGCCGTAGCAGTAGTCCTGCAGTTCGCGGACGCGCTCCAGTTGGAGTCGTCCCTCGTGGTCGTGGCGACCGACCCAGAAGGACATGTGGCTGCAGACCCGCTCGACGTGCGCGCGGATGACGCGCGCGGTCGCCTCGGGCATCGCGTCGAGCTGCTCCATCAGGAACGGAGTCGCCGCGAGCACCTCCAGGTAGTCGGGCGGCGCCGTGAACTCGGCCACCGCGTGAGCGAACCGCTGGACTTCCGACCGGCCCCCTGAGCGCATGAGGATGGAGAACCGCGTGAGGAGCGCGATCCGGGTCTCCCGGCTGTGCTCCGCGGCGTCCTCCAGGGTGTCGGCGTTGCGCATCAGCAGGTAGGCCACGCCCATCGCGTGACGCAGGGGCTGAGGCAGCATCGGGATCGTCAGCGCGAAGGTGCGCGAGGCCATCCCGAGCAGCTCGGCGACCCGGCGCTGCGCCGACGGGTCCGGGTGCACGACGGAGAGGTGGCGGCGGCGGGAGTCGGTCGGACGTTCGATGAGGGCGGGGTTCATCCTGCTCTCCTCTCGGTGGGCGAGGGTGGGGTGAGGGAGGTGTGGACTCGGCCGCGACCGCGGTCGGTGTCGAGGGCGTCGGCCGCGACCCAGCCCGACATCAGGACCATCGGCATGCCCGGCCCGGGGTGGGCCGCACCGCCGGCGAGGTAGAGGCCGGCGACGTCGGGCGAGCGGTTGGCCGGCTTGAAGGCGCCGGTCCACAGGCCGTGGCTGGCGGTTCCGTAGATGGCGCCGTTCAGGACGCTGTAGCGACGGTGGATGTCGGCTGGGGTCAGCGCCGACGAGGTGACGATCCGCTCGGCCAGGTCGTCCATCCCCGCGACGCGAGCGAGCACGTCGAAGATGCGTTGCCGGTAGGCCGGGAACATCTGACCCCAGTCGTGGTGGTCCCGCAGGTACGGCGTGTGGACCAGCGCGTACAGCGCCTCGCCCCCCGGGGGCGCGACCCCCCGCTCGGTGCTCGATGGTGCGCAGAGGTAGACAGTCGGCTTCTCCGCCGGTCGACCCTCGACGTAGATCTGGTGGAACTCTTCCTCGGGCGTGCCCGAGAACACGAAGTTGTGGTGAGCCAGGTGCTCGTACCGCTCCCGGAGGCCGAGGTAGAGGACGACCCCCGAGCAAGCCGCCTCGACGCGCCCGCCCCACCGCTTTTCGAATCGTTCGGCCCCGGGCCCCCGCAGCAGTTCGCGGTGGGTCCGCACCGCGTCCATGTTCGAGACCACCGCGTCGGCGGGGAGCGTCCGTCCGTCGGCCAGGGCCACGCCGGCCACCTCCCCGCTGCCGTTCAGGAGGATCTGCTCGACGGCGACCCCCGTCTGGAAGCGCACGCCCTGACGCTCCGCCAGCTTGCGCAGCGCCGCCGGGACCGCGCCGATGCCGCCCTTCGGGTACCAGACGCCCTCGTCGGTCTGCAGGTTGGCGATCCCCGCCAGCACGGCGGGCGAGTTGTCGGGCGCCGAACCGACGTACTGGGTGAGGTGGTCGAGCATCTGCGCGACCCGCGGGTCGGCGATCTGCGAGCGAATCGTGCCGCCGACGCTCCGCCCCGCGCGGATGCGGGTGCAGTCCACCAGAAGCCTCAGCACCGACTCGTCGCCGTCGACAACGTGCTTGAAGAGGTCTCCGACGCCGCCGACCGACCTGTAGAAGTAGTAGCGGCGGGAGACATCGGCGAGGCGTCGCGAGAGCTCGCTGAAGTTGCGGTAGCCCTCGCCCGACTTGCCGTCGCCGCTGAAGGCGTCGATGTCGTCGGCCATGGCGTCGGTGTCCTGGACCAGATCCAACTGGCTGCCGTCGGCAAAGAAGCTCCGCCACTGGGGGTCGAGCCGAACGAGGTCCAGGTGGTCAGCGAGGCGTTCCCCGGCTTCGGAGAAGATGCGCTTGAGCACCGACGGGACCGTGAGGATCGTCGGCCCCATGTCGAAACGGTACCCGCCCTCTTGCAGGACGGCGGCCTTCCCCCCGAGCCAGGGGTTGCGCTCGATGACGGTGACGGCGTGGCCGCGGGCCGCCAGGGTGCAGGCGGCGGAGAGGCCGCCCAGGCCTGCGCCGACGACGACGACGTGAGTGGTGTGGCTCATGGTGAGTCTCCGGGGATCTGGCTTTGGGGGGTGAAGCGAACGCGGGTCGGGGCGAGGCCGGTCACGCGACCTCCACCCGGCGGGGGCGGTGGCCGTCGTCCTCGGCGGCGCGCCAACCGGGCTGGACGCCCAGGTCCTCGCAGAGCAACCGGCTGCTGATGCGGGCGGACTCGTAGATGACCGGCAGCCCGCTTCCAGGGTGGGTTCCTCCACCGACCAGGTAGACGCCCTCGGTGTCGTCGAACCGGTTGTGCGGCCGGCGGTGGAGCATCTGCCCCAGGTCGTGGGTGAGGTTGAAGACGGCGCCCTTGTGGACGGCGTACTGCTCGCTCCAATCGGTCGGCGTGACGATCCGCTCGTAGCGGATGCGGTCACGAACCCCCACGAACCCCATGCGCTCGACCTGGTCCAGCACCTCATCGCGGTAGCCCTGGCGCTGGGCTTCCCAGTCCACGGAGTCGCCGTGCAGGTGGGTCGTCGGCACGAGCACGTACAAGGTGCTGTGCCCGTCGCGCGCGAGGCTCGGGTCCGTGACGCAGGCGTTCTGGACGTAGACCGAGGGGTTTCGCGACAGGACGTGCTGGTTCTCGATCTCGTCGAGATTCTGCTCGTACGACTCCGGCACGAAGATCGTGTGGTGCGGCATGTCGTCGTACCGGCCCTCGATGCCCAGGTAGAGCATGTAGGTCGAGCACGAGTACTTGCTGCGCTCGATCCGGGAGTCGGACCACGTCTTGCGAATGGTCGGGGGCACGAGCTGGGGCACCGTGGCCGCGAAGTCGCCGTTCATGACGACCGCGTCGGTCCTCACCTCCCGGCCACCCGTCCTCAGCCCCACCGCCCGCTTGCCTTCGAAGAGGACCTCGTCCACCGGCGAGTCGAGGTGGATCTTCACCCCCAGTTCCTGGGCAACCCGAGCCATCGCGGTGCTCACGGCGCCGCAGCCACCGATGGGGTGCCAGACCCCGTGCTCGTACTCGAGGTGCGACAGGATGGAGAAGATGCTGGGGCACCGGAACGGCGACATGCCCAGGTACTTGGCCTGGAAGCTGAACGCGAGCCGGGTGCGGGCGTCGGCGAAGTACCGCTTGAGCTCGTCGTCGAGGCTGTTCCAGGGGCGCAGCGTCGGCACCAGCTTGAGCACGTCGGGCTTGAGCAGATCCGCCCAGCGTTCAAAGGGCCGCTCGAGGATCGGCCGGAAGCTCTCGAGCTTGCCGCGATTCTCGGCCATGAAGCGGTCGAAGCCGGCCGCGTCGGCGGGGTTGATCTTCGCGATCTGCTCCCGCATCCGCTCGGGGTCCGGGGTGGCCTCGATGGCGGGACCGTCCTCGAACTGGACTCGGTACTGGGGGTCGAGCCGCACCAGTTCCACCTCGTCGTCGAGGTCGCGCTCGGCCATGCGGAAGATCTCCCTCAGCACCCGGGGGTAGAGGAAGAAGGTCGGCCCCAGGTCGAACTTGTAGCCCTCGGCCGACACGGTCGCGGTGCGACCGCCTACCCGGCCCAGCCGTTCGTACACGTCGACCTGAACCCCCGAGGCCGCCAAGAGGATGCTCGTCGCCAGGCCACCAGGCCCGGCCCCGATCACCGCCACACGCTTTGTCTGCTCACCCATTGCTCTGTCTCCACTTCCCGGCGACTTCGTTTCCGATGATGGATGTCTAACTCTTGTCCGGCTTTCCTGTCTAGGTTTCTCTGGACACTTTCTTGTTTCAGCAGCAGGATAGGATTGCTATGAGACACAAAACGAGCATCGTCGTTCGGCTAACCGGGTTCAGCCCAGAACTTCTCCGGAGTTGGGAGCGTCGACACTCGCTCCTGGCGCCCGAGCGAACAGAAGGTGGACACCGGCTGTACACAGACGACGACCTGGCCGTACTCGCCGAAGTGCGCCGGCTGCGGGCCCAGGGGCGATCGATCGGCGCCATCGCCCGGGAAGGAAGAGCCCAGCTTCTGGACCTGCGGCGGCGGCGGCTCTCGGGGGAGGAGTCCTCTCGGCCCGAGAGTCCGCGGAGTGGGTTTCGCCGGCTGTTGACCTCGAAGGAACTGCAGGCGAGTCGCGCCGATCTCATCCGAGCGGCGATCCAGGTCGACTCCGACCGGTTCGCTCGTTCCGTAGGAGCCTTGAAGGACGGGGGCCGCCCCCGGCAGTTCGTGCCCGAGATCCTGGCCCCGGTCAGCGTGCGGATCGGCGAACTCTGGCTCGAAGGAGTCTGCTCGGTCGCCGGAGAACACATGGCCACCTCGCTCATCGCGGGCTGCCTGTTGGAGCTCCTGGCGGGGCAGGTGGCCGCCACCCCTGCAGATTCGGGCTCCCGGATCGTCTGCGCGGGGCTGCCCGGCGAGCGCCACGAGAACCCCGGCCTGTTCTGGGCGCTGAAGCAAACATGGGCTGGGCACCGGGTCGTCTGGCTCGGTATCGATCTCCCCCTCGACGAACTCGACCGGGCCTGCGAGCTGCTCCTTCCGGCCGAGGTCCACCTGTCGGTGACCCTCCCCCGGACACTCCAGGCATGCCGCTCCGAGCTGCGGGACTTCGAACGGCGCTGGTCCGGGCGGGCCGTGGTGCGCGTGGGCGGCGCCGGGGTCGAGCAGGCCGCCGCCAGTCCTGCTTGAACCGAGCCGGTCGGCCGCCCCCAGGACCGGGATGTGCTGGCCTGGACGGGCTGCGGTATGGCGCGGGCCCCGGAGGCGCTGATTCGGCTGGGATGGATCGGGCCCGCTTGAGGCCGGGAACGGGCCCCCGGTCGCCGGCCCCCGGACGCCGTCCGCACTCACGACCAACTGGGTGGTCTCGTCGAGGCAGGGCCGAGCAACCTCTTCGCCTCCCGACGACGCGTCGTGCGACCGACTCGGCGTCCCCAGACAGATGCCAGTCGGCCCTTGGCCCACAACGGCTCCGGCAAGCCGGTCTTCCTCGTGCGCCGGTCGAGCACCCCTCCGTGGAGCCCGATCAGAACGGCTGGGAGGCGAGCCCCAACGCAGCAAGGCCCGCCGCCCGGGTGGGGCGGCAGGCCTTGCTGGATTTGCAGGGGCGCGCTCCCGAGGGGGCGCTCCCGGCGTCGAGCTCAGGGAATCATCACCGCGTCAATGACGTGGATGATGCCGTTGGCCGCCGGGATGTCGGTGACCGAGATGTTGGCGCCCGCGATTCGGACCCCGTTCTCGTCGACGAACACCTCGGCCGACGTCCCCTCGAGGGTCGCGATGGAGTCGCTTCCGACCACGTCGTCGGCGGCGAGCTTCTCGCCGGCCACGTGGAAGAGGAGAATCGAGGTCAGGGCGGGGATGTCGTTGAGGAGCGACTCGACGGTGCCCTCGGGCAGCGCCGCGAAGGCGGCGTTGGTGGGCGCGAACACGGTGAACGGGCCTTCTCCCGCCAGGGTCTCCACCAGCCCGGCGGCGTCCAGCGCGGCCACCAGCGTAGAGAAGTCGTCGGAAGCGGACGCGATGGCGGCGATGCTCGGAGGCGGCAGGAGCACCTGGTCAATGACGTGGATGATGCCGTTCGAGGCCTCGATGTCGGTCTCGATGACCGTCGCCTCGTTGACGAACACATCACCGTCCACGGTGACCTTAAAGTCCGACCCCTGGACGGTCTCGACCAGGCTCTGTTCGACGACGTCGGATGCCGGCACTTCCCCTGCGACCACGTGGTACAGCAGGATCTCGGTCAGGGCCGGGATGTCGTTGAGCAGGTCCTCGACCGTGCCCTCGGGCAAGGCCGCGAAGGCGGCGTCGGTCGGCGCGAGGACCGTGAACGGCCCGTCCCCCTGAAGGGTCGCCGTCAGACCGGCGGCGTCGACCGCGGCGAGCAGGGTGCTGAAGGACCCTGCCGCCTCGGCGGTCTCAATGATGTCGACCGTCTGGGGGCCATCCGGATCGGCCGCGGGGTCGGTCCCGTCCGTCGTGCCGGAGGGGCTTCCGCTGGTCGTGGCACACGCCGAGAGCATCAGCACGGCGGCGGAGGCAAGAAGAAGGGGGGTCTGGGCAAAGCGCATCGTTGTCTCCTGGTGGTTCGCTCGACAGGGCAGCGGCGCCCTCGAGTGATCAGAATCTAGACACCCGTCCATGTCTTGTCCAGCTTCTGCTCCGCTTTTGTGTAGTTTTATCTAGACAAGACCGAAAGTCCGACCGGTCAGCGTGGAGACGATTGAGGAAGCCGAGAGCCTTGGTCGCTTCGACCTCTCGATCGTGAGGCAGCGGGCGACCCGTCCGCAGGGTGGGGGAACAGCTCCACCCAGGGCACTCTCTTTGTGACCCTTGAGCCGGCCGGCAACTCCTCATCGAACCCACGGTCATCGAGGCGTCGAGGACCGTCACCGAGCGGCCCGTGCCCCTCTTGGACTGCGCCCCCGAAGACGTCGTCGCCCCGCCGTGGAGGAGGGCGAGTGCCTGCGCTCGCCGCCCCCAAGGGACCGCACCCAGGACGCGCGGGCTCCGCCCGAGAGCGCCGCGACCAACTCCGGCCCCCAGCAACATCAGGTCCGAGCTCATCACCGAGGCACCCAACGAGGGCTGGTCCTGGGAGATCAGGCACGTCCGCCGCCTTCGGAACTCGGCCCCGGTGGGTCGACGGCGGACTGACCCATGCCCTGTCCCCAGCCCCGCGACCCGGCGGCATCCGCAAGCTCCGGCGCAAGGAGCAAGAACGCACGAAGCCCGCGCGCAATGCACGGGCTCCGGCCGGTCGTCCGGGGAAAGAGGAGTCCCCGAAGTCCCCGAGGCCCGCAGTGCGCGAGCTCCGTCGGCGCGGACCGACTTGGTGGGGGTGTCCGCGCCCGCCGCCCAGGGTGGGAGGTCCCCGGCTGGCCTTGAGCAAACGCCACCCCGGGGCCCTCGGTTTGTCGAAACTTTGAAGAAATGTGGCCCGCCGCCGCGGGGGCTTTCGTCGTTGGTTCAGAGGCCACACGACGGCCGACCCGGAGGACCCCATGACCCGCTTCTTTGCCCTCTTCATCCTGGCCGCCGCCACCGCTTCCCCTGCCCTCGCGGCGGACCCCAAGGACCGCGACGGCGACGGCTGGTCCGTCGATGCCGGCGACTGCAACGACGACGACCCCCGCATGAACCCCGGGCTGGCCGAGGTCTGCGACGGCCTCGACAACGACTGCGACGACGCGAAGGACCAGGACGATCCCGACACCGACACCGACGGGGACCACGTCAGCATCTGCGACCCCGACCCCGACTGCGACGACACGAACGAAGCCATCAACCCGTTTGCGGTGGAGGTGTGCGACGGCATCGACAACGACTGCGCCAGCGGCGTCGACGAGGACTTCGACCAGGACGGCGACGGCTTCACGCAGTGCGGCAAGGACGGCGAGGCCGGCACCGAAGACGACGACTGCCACGACGGGAACCCCGGCGTGTACCCCGAGGCCATCGAGCTCTGCGACGGAGGCGACAACGACTGCGACGGCGAAGTCGAAGGCGAGTCCGACGGCGACGGCGACGGCGTCCGCGTCTGCGATGGCGACTGCGACGACGGCGAGCGCGACGTCTACCCGTTCGCGCCGGAGCTGTGCGACGACCTCGACAACGACTGCGACCCCGACACCATCCCCGCCGAGAAGGACGCCGACGGCGACGGCTTCTCCATCTGCGACGGCGACTGCGACGACGACGACAAGACCGTCAACCCCGACGCCCTCCAGGTGGAGCAGGACGGCATCGACCAGGACTGCGACGGGCCCGACGCCTACTGGTGCTACGAGGACCTCGACGGCGACCTCGCGGGCACCGACGCCGTCGCCATCGGCGAGTTCGACTGCCCCGACGGCACGGTCAAGGTGAGCGGCGACTGCGACGACGAAGACCCGGCGATCAACCCCGACGCGGCCGAGATCTGCGACGGCATCGACAACGACTGCGACGGCAGCAAGGACTCCATCGAGTGCGTCGAGAGCGGCGAGTACGAGGAGCTCCCGGAGCCGGGCACGCGGCGCTCGATGCGCGCGGTCGCCGGCTTCGGCATGGCGCCGCCGCCGTCCTGCAGCGTCGCCTCGGGGCCCGCCCACTCCCTCTGGTTCCTGATTCTCGCGGCCGCGGTGAGGGGTCGCCGCCGCCGCTGAGTCGACCGCCCGGGGCGGTCAAGGCAGGCGACCTCCGGTTGCGCTCGTTCCCGCGGGGGGGCGGGAGCGGGGCCGGGGGTCGCCTCGCTTGGGGGAGGGGGCGGCGGGGGCGCCCTGTCTGCGCTCCGCCGGTGCCTACAGCTCCCAGTCGGCGTCGAAGTTCGCGGCCACGGACAGGCTGCTGCCCTGCCAGGCGATGAAGTCGGGCATGCCGTTGCGGGAGCTGAACGGGATCATGCGCGTCAGGCTGGACTCCTGGCCCGGCACCGCGGTCAGCACCGCGCCCAGGCGGTCGCCATCGGGGAAGACGAACTGCATGGCCCCGCCGTAGTCGCCGCTCGGGGCCGACAGCGTGTCGCCGCCCCAGTCGAACGCCAGCGGCGCGTTGACGGTGTCGGGGTCCACGGTCACCCAGATCAAGTTGCGGTTCGCGCGGACCTCGTCGGTGACGGCGGACGCCGGGATGCCGCATGCGTGGCCGTTGCCCAGGATCGCGTAGTACGAGCTGAACATCGCCGCGGCGTCGGCGCCGGCGTTGGCCCCGTCGGGGAAGACGAAGCAGAACGGCCGCCGGAACACCTGGTTGTAGGGGCCGTGCACGTCGTGGGTCTTGCCGGAGTTCGGGCCCACCCACATGGGCGCGTCCTGCACCGCCATGGACTCGCCGTCCACCACGACGGTCGCCACGCCAACGCTCGTCAGGCCTTCGCCGTCCAGCGTCATGGACCGCACGTTCGTGGTCGTGAGCGTGACGGTGTCGCCGTCGACGCTGGAGACCGCCTGCAGGTTCGCGTTGTCGTCCAGGGACGACTCGAAGGTGATGTAGCTGTGGTCGGGCGCGTAGCTGGCGATGGGCGACGTGAAGTCGAAGTCCAGCTCCAGGGGGTCCAGGGAGTGCTCGCGCATCCACTCGAAGCCCGGCTCCCAGTCGACGCAGTCCGCGCCGCCTTCGTCGCCGTTGGCGTCCCACCAGTGGCCGGCACCCTCCTGCCAGTGGTGCCAGACGTCGTCGGTGACCTCTTCGGCCCGCACCAACATCGCCTCGCCTTCGCTGAAGGGGACGGACTCGTCGTTGGTGCCATGCACGATGCCCACGCCCCGACGGCTCAGGTTCGTCATGAACTGCCGGGTGTCCGAGTGGGCGCGGGCCCGGGCGATGGCTCCGCTCGGCCGCGTCGCGGTGCGGCCGGGGGGGTAGGTGTAGAAGCTCTCCCAGCCGGCGCTGGGCATCAGCGTCGCGAACCGCCCGGGCGTCGTGGTGCCGATGTGCCAGGTGCCGTGGCCGCCCATGGAGTGGCCGGTCAAGTAGACCTTCGTGGGGTCGATGGCCCAACGCTCCATGGAGTGATCGAGGGTCTGCAAGGCGTTGAACCGGCCCCACTCCTCCCAGTCGAACCCGAACTCGTGGCGGTTCGTGGGGGCGACGATGAACGCCCAATCCTTGGCCGAGTAGGACGCCGTCTGGCCGCGGGCCTGGACGCCGGCGCCGTGCACGGACAACACCATCCCGTAGTCGTCGCGGTCCGGGTCGTAGTCCGACGGGCGCAACAGACCGAAGCGCTGCACGGAGCCGTCGATCTCGCTGCGGAAGGTCTTCCAGTTGGACGACGCGGGGTCCCGGGCGCCCGTGAACTCGACCTCACGCTCGTACGACCACTCCAGGTCGGGCGAGGACACGCGGACGATGGCCGTCAGGACGTCTTCGGCGTCGGCGGGGACGCGCTTCTGGTCGAGCCACAGGGGGATCTGCGTGACGGCCCCGGGCGCGATGCCGGGCTGGACGTCCTCCCAGGCGGCGAAGTCGTCGTTCTCGATGACGCGCACGACCAGGTTCGTCAGGGGGCGCTCGGTCAGGTTGAGCAGCGGGAGGCCCAGCCAGTGGTCCTCCTCCAGGCCCAACTCCAGGTCGGCGGTGGTGCGGTCCGAGAGGTTCCAGAACACCTCGTCGTCGGTGCTCCACAGCTCGATCTCGATGTCGCGGCCCGGGGCGCAGCGCAACGCCACGCGGCTGTCGTCGGTGCGCGCGACGAACGGCACCCGGTGGCGGCGGTCGGCGTAGACGTAGCCGGTCTGGGGCGTGGAGCCCACGAACGCGTTGTAGGTCCGGGCGGAGCGGCCGAAGACGTGCTCGCCGGCGTCGAGCCGGACGCTGGAGACCGCCCAGTACGGGAGCGACTGGCCGAAGGGACCGAAGTGTCCGTTGTCGCCCGGCGGTTCGGGGAGCCAGTAGGTGCCGTCGGCGTCGTAGCCGTCGTCGTCGGGCAGCACGAACGTGCCGTCCTCCAGGGCTTCGCGGATGACGTCGGGGCTGCCGTCGGCGAGGAAGCCCAACCACCACGACGAGACGTCGATGGGCACGGGTTCCGCGTAGGGCGCGACCGGCGGCTCTTCCCAGGGTGTGGGCTCGGGGATCGTCGGAGGCTCGACGATCTCTTCGCAGGCGGAGAGGAGGGCGAGCGCGGGCAGGACGGCGGGCAGGAGTCGGCGAAGCATGGGCGCAGGGTAGCGACCGCGGGAGTCGGGGCGCAGCGCTGTTTGGCGCCCGATCAGCGGGGGGCGGCTGGGCGCTCAGTTCGGCCAGGGCGTCCCGGTCAACTCTTCGGTGATCGCCCACAGGCGGGCGGCGTCGGCGTCGTTGCGAGCTGCGCCGCTGGGCTTCTTGGGCTTGGAGTTCGCGAAGTAGCCGCCGGACCCGACGTCGGGCTCGCAGCACAGGAAGATCGAGGTGGCGGCGCCCCGGGCGGGGGAGCGAATGAAGGGCTGAGCGAGCTTCCAAAAGGCTTTGACGATGCCCGACTCGTTGAGGGCGAAGCCCGTGGCGACGACGCCGGGGTGCACGCAGTTGGTGGTGACCGTGGTGCCTTCGAGCTTCCGCGCCAGCTCCCGCGTGAACAGGATGTTCATGAGCTTGCTCTGCCCGTAGGTCTTGAAGCCCACGTACATGCGCTCGGATTGCAGGTCGTCCCAGGCAAGCCCGGGGCCGCGGTGGGCGTCGGACGCGACGCTGACGATGCGGCCGGCGGTCGCGGCGAGCAGCGAGGGGAGGAGCTCGGCCGCCATGAGGTAGTAGGCGACGTGGTTCACGGCGAACGTCTGCTCGAAGCCGTCGACGGTCACGGCCCGGGTCTGGAAGACGGCACCGGCGTTGTTGAGCAGCACGTCGATGACGGGGTGCCGCTCGCGCAGCTCCGCGCAGGCGCGCCGGATCTCCGCCATGGAGCTCAGATCAGCCTGGACGGACTCGGCGGCCACGCCCGCTTCGGCCTGGATGCGGGCGAGGGTGGCCTCGATCTTCGCCGGCGACCGGCCATGCACCACCACGGTCGCGCCGCGCCGGCTGAGTTCGACGGCCGCTTCCTCGCCGATCCCCGACGTCGCCCCCGTGATCACCACCACCTTGCCGCCCATCTCGCTCATGTCGCCTCCGGGGCGGGGTTGTACCCCAACGCTCAGCGGGCGATGCCGTCGAGGCCCCACGACGCGTCGGGGGGCAGGCCCAGGTGCGTCATCACCGTGGCGTGGACGTCCATGTGGCTGACGAAGCCGTCGCCGGGCTCGAACGCGCTCTCGGGCACGAGCTCCGCCGTGGGGTGGAGCGGGCCCGCGAACACCAACGGGATGGTGCGGTGCTCGGCGGACAGCGCGCCGTGGCCGAACAAGTCGCCGCCGTGGTCGGAGGTGAGGGCGATCAGCCAGTCCTCGTCGGCGAGGGTGGCGCGGGCCTCGATGGCGTCGATGAGGCGGCCCACCTGGCCGTCGACCAGCTCGACGGCAGCCACGTACTCGGCGATGGACGGGTCGAAGCCGTTCTCGTGGCCCGCGTGGTCGACGTCGTCGAGGTGGACGAAGTGCAGCGCGTGGTCGCCCTCGCGGAGCAGGTCGGCCATGGAGTCGGTGACGTGCTCGTCGCCACCAACGGACAGCTCGTCGACGACGTCGTCTTCCATCAAGGCGGCCTGGACGGGGATCCAGTGGACGGCGGCGGCGGTCGAGAGCCCCAGGTCGTCGTGGGCGCGCGCCATGAAGGTGGGGTAGTCGGGGTTCGTGGCGACCTCGTCGTTGCTGTCCACGCCGTGCTTGGCGGCGTCGACGCCCGTGAGGATGGAGGCCCAGCCCGGGCCGGAGCTGGTGGCGGCGTCGAGCTGGGTGGAGGCGCGGTAGCTGAAGGCGCCCTGGGCGGTGAGGCGGTCGAAGGCGGGGGTGGCGGCGAGTTCGGCGACGTCTCCGCGGACGCCGTCGAGTCCGATCACGAGGACCCGACGCGACGGGGCTTCGGCCTGAGACGGGCACCACAGCTCGCCCAGCCCGCACGTGGGTTCGTCGGGCGGGGTCTCGCAGCCGACGAGGGCCGCGAGGCCGACGAGGGCGAGCGCGCGGGCTACCAAAGCAGCACCGACCCCACCATGCCCTCGCCGGTCCCGTTCGGGAGGCTGCGGCTGGCGTTCATGTCGATCTGCCCACCGTGGGCGGGGCCGTCCCAGACCGCAGACAGGTCCATGCCGACGGTGTCCCACTCGTCGGGGTCGAGGACGACGGCGAGGTCGTAGGTGCCGCCCAGCGCCTGCCAGTCGAGGGGGTGCGAGAGCGAAGGGCCTCCGAATTCGCCCTGGTGCAGACTGCTGCGGAACCACTCGTCGAAGGCGCCATCGTCCGTCGCCACGGACACCACCACCGGGATCTCGAGCCAGTCGAGGCAGGCGGGCTTCGGTCCCCACTTCGGCGGCTCGTCGGGGGGGCTCAGGTCGTGCCAGATGGGCTTGCCGTCGAGCTCCAGGCCGATGCTGATCATCGTGGTGATGCCGGTCTCGGGGTAGGTGGCAGCCTGTGAGAGCGGGCCGGTGATCCCGGCCAGGACGTCGTTGGCGGACACGCCGAGCGCCGTCTCGGTCTCCGGATCCACCGGCTCGGTGAGCTCGCCGCAGCTCCAGTCGTCGTCGTCGTCCACCACGTCGTCGTCGTCCCCGGACACGTCGTCGTCGTCGGCCAGGTCGTCGTCGTCGGCTGCATCGTCGTCGTCGGCCGCGTCGTCGTCGTCCGCCGCGTCGTCGTCGTTGGCGGCGTCGTCGTCCCCAAGGGAGGGGGCGCAGCCGACGCCGAGCAGAGCAAGGGCGAGGAAACTGAGGAGAACCGAAGAACCAGGTCGCACGGCGAGCTCCAATGCGGGGTCAGGGTTGCTTGCCTGGAGCCTATCGCAGCGGTGACGGGTCGCTTCGGGCACCGGGCCCCGAGCACCCACCCCGCTCCTACAACTCGGCCGGCACCAGGCCGTGGTCCGCCCGCAGCTTCATCAACGCGAGCCTCGCCCGCGTCGCCGTCTGATTTCGGATCTGGGGCGACGCGTCGGGCGGCACCAGCCCCCAGGCCATGAGGCTCCAGGGAGTGCCGGCGACGTCTACGTGGATCCCCCACTCCGAGTGCCACGACAGCCGCTCCTTGCCGTAGGTCCGGAAGAGGTCATTGCGGCCGCGGATCGCTTCGAGGAACTGGTCTTCCTCGGACTCCGGCAGGGGGCGGGCGAAGGCGACGACGCAGGGGTAGGCGTCACAGTCGACGGCCTCGGGCTGGTGCCCCGCGCGCTCGATGAAGCCGGGCAGGAGCGTGTCTTCGAAGAAGACTTCGGTGGTTTCGGGGGCCGGCTCCGCGGGCCAGGGTTCAGGCTTCCCGATCAGGTCGTCGAGCTGAGCTCGCAGGCCCTGCTCTTGAAGCTCCAACTGGCGGCCCCAGACGCGGCGGTCCGACGACCGTCCGGCCTCCAGGTCCGTTCGCGTCGTGCCCGGCAGCCAGCCGGTGCGGTCGGCCTGGATCGCCGGCAGCGGCACCGGCGGCGCGCCCAGGTGGAGTCCGCCCGCAAACGCGACCCCGATGATCAGGAGGCGGGTCAGCGCGAGGCGTCGGTCCACGCCGCCTCCAGTCGCTGACGGATGCGCGAGCCGCCGATGCCGTCGGGGTGCGCACCCAACGTGAGCCAGGTGCCGCCTCCGTGCACGTCCATGTGCGCGTCGATGGGCATGCCCAGGTAGTTCTCGAGCTCGGCGCGGACCTCCATGAGCTCGGCGAGCCGCTCGGCGGCCGTCGTGTCGGGGGCCGGATCTGGCAGGGCCAGCGTCGCCACGCAGGGGTACTCGTCGCAGTCCATGGCCTGGAGGTCACCGCGGCCCACGGCCTCCAACGCCGACCGCACGTGGGCTTCGAACACCGCCGGCTGCAGGTCGTCGGGGACGAGATCGGGCCAGGGCTCTTCGGTGGGGTCGAGCTCGGCGAGCGCTGCCTTCAAGGCGGCGACGCGGCCTGCGGCCTGGAAGACCTCGGTCGCGGTGCGGCGGACGGGAGGCGGCAGCGCCTGCTCGCGCCTGGGGGCCGCGGCGGCGGCGCCGTCCGGGGACGCAGGCTCGTAGAACGCCTCGGGAGGCGCGGACTGCGGCGGGGCCGAACCCTCCGGCGGGGCCCCGGTTCCCCGCGCCACGCCGAGCCCGAGCGCGAACGCGGCCAGCCCGAGCAGGGCGGTCGTCGCGTGACGTCGGCTGGAACTCCTGGGCATGGACCGACGATCCTACCCAGCCTTCACGACGTTCCTTCCACCTCGGCCAGAAGCACCACCCGCCCGGTGTCTCCGTCGATGCGGATCCGGTCGCCGGTGCGGATGCGCGTCGTGGCGTCGTCCACCCCCACCACCGCCGGGATCCCGTACTCCCGGGCCACAACGGACCCGTGGGTCATGAGCCCGCCGACCTCCATGACCAGCGCGCTGGCGTGCACGAACAACGGCGTCCACCCCGGATCCGTGAACGGCGCCACCAGGATCTCGCCGGACTCCAGGACCTCCTCGCGGGGGTCCAGCACCACGCGCGCAACGCCCTCGTAGATTCCGGTCGACGCCGAGAAGCCCGCCAGCTCGCCGGGTCCGACCTCCGTCGGTGCCCGCAGCGGTGCCTCGCCGTCGCTGGTCAGGACCCGCGGAGGTCGCAGGAGCTTGTGCCGCTCGTGGAGCCCCCGCCGCTCGGCCACCAACGACCGCACCTCGGCGGGCTCCTGTTCGGTGACCGAAGCGAGCTCCTCGAACGAGAAGAGCCAGACGTCGTCGGCGTCGGCGAGCACGCCCCGCTCCACCAGCAGCTCCGCGCCGGCCAGGATGCAGCGCCGCGCCGCCCCGAACTCGGCCATCGCCGCGAACTTGCCGTTCTCCCGCAGGGGCGCCAGCGCGTGGGTGAGCGTCAGCAGCCGCCGAGCGATCGGGCGCTTCCACCAGGGAGTGCGGCGGATCAGGCTCTCGCCCACCTCGACCGCGGTCCGCCCCATCTCCCTGTGGCGCATCCGGTGGACCCCCGGTTCGGACGCCAGCATCCCCGCCAGCGTCCGGTAGAGGCTGCGCGGGTCCTCCCCCCAGCGCGGCTGCGACAGGTCGATCTCGCTGGGGCCCCGGTGGCCGTAGCGGGCGATGAAGCCGTCCCAGATCTCGAAGAACCGCGCGGTCCCATCGACGCCTCGCAGCCCCTCGACCGCGGCCCCGGGCGCGTCTCGCCGCAGGGCTTCGCTCAGCACCCGCACCGGCCGCGCGGCGTCCGCCATGTCGCCCAGCCGCAGGTCCATCTCCGTGGTCTCGCTGCCTTCCAGCCCGCGGACCACGGCCTCGGTCTCGGCGTCCGTGGAGAAGCCGGCGACGAGCTTCGCCAGGCGCCGGTAGGCCAGCATCCCCGGCATCGCGATGGCGATGAAGTTGGGCAGCAGGAAGTCGAAGAGGACCGAGGCGCGCCGTCGGGCGTCGTCGAACAGCGCGGCGGGATCGTCCCCCTCGGGCACAAACGCCATGCGGTCGGCGTGGAAGGCCTCGAATCGCTCCGTCGTCCGCCTCCGAATCCTCCAGGGGTCCCACAGGAACAGGGTCCCCAGCACCGTCGGGAAGGTCTTGCGCCCGACGCTCAGCGCGAAGGTGCGCAGGTTCCCGGGGGCCCGGCCGTCCTTGCGCAGGAACTCGGGCCGCGCCGCTGCCGCCCCGATGATCTCCGCCATCACGGGGTCGATGGCCGTCATGCCCTGGGGGATGAGCTTGGCGCCCACCGTGCGCAGCAGCGCCGGCGTCAGGTCCGCGTAGATGCGTCCGCCAATGTGCTCCACCGTGTTCGATGGGGCGTCGGCCGCCGGCTTCCCAAACGGCAGCAGCCACCGCGCGAAGTCGAACGCGAGGGGCCGGAATGGGTCCAGCATCACCTGGACGTGGTTGAAGCTGGCGTAGATGCGCAGCCCATCGCCGCGGGGAGAAGGCGCCGGGAACAGCGTGGTGATCGCCCTCGTCTGCACCACGTACAGCTCCCCGTCCTGCAGGCACCACTCGATGTCCTGGGGCGCGCCGCGTTGGGCTTCGATCGCCTCCGCGATGGCCACCAGCCGCTCGATGGTGGCGGCGTCCAGCGACGGCACGGCCGCCCGCTCGGGGCCGACCTCCCGCTGCTCCGTCCCGCCGTCGGGCATCCCGACGATCTCGATCTTCTTGGCCCCCAGGCGCTGCTCGATCACGGTCCGGGAGCGTCGGTCGAAGCGGAAGTTGTCGGCGTCCACGAGGCCCGAGACCAGGGCTTCACCCAGCCCGTAGGACGAGTCGATGGAGGCGACGCGGCGGTGCCCGGTGAGCGGGTCGGCGGTGAACAGGATCCCCGAGACGTCGGAGACCACCATGCGCTGCACGACCACCGACAGGTGCGCACCCGCCGACCCGAAGCCGTTCTTCCGCCGGTAGAGCACCGCCCGGTCCGTGAACAGGCTGGCCCAGCAACGGCGGACGGCGTCCAGCAACGCGTCGGCGCCGCGAACGTTCAGGTACGTGTCCTGCTGGCCGGCGAACGAGGCTTCGGGCAGGTCCTCGAGGGTCGCCGAAGACCGGACGGCCCAGCCGCCGCCGTCGTCCAGCGGAGCGAAGGCCGCCGCGATGCACGCCCCCAGGTCCGCGGGCAGGGGCGCCGCCACCATGGCCTCGCGCACGGCCGCGGCGTGGCGGCGCACGCCGTCTACGTCGTCGGCGTCGAGGCCATCGACCGCCGCCGTCAGGTCCGAAAACGCCGGCACCGTCTGCACGAAGGCCCGGAACGCCTCGGTGGTCACGCAGAACCCGGGCGGCACCGGGGCGCCATCGCGGACCATCGCGCCCAGGTTCAGGCCCTTGCCGCCCACGCGGGGCAGGTCGTCCGGGCCGATGTCGGTGAAGGCGGGGATCCGATCGCGGGCGGGAGTGGGCACCAGGCGACGTTAACGAAGGTCGGGGGCCGCACGATGATCTCAGGCCCCCAAGGACGGACGCCCTCCCCACCATTGAGGAGGACGTCCACCGACCTCAGAGCGTCTCAGTCCCAAAGTCGGTCCACCACGGTTGCCTGCTGACTCGTCCGCCGTTTGCCCCCGCCGTTGCACGATCGCGGGGCACCGACCCGATCGGGCAGGCGGGACCCGATCGGTGAAACGAAGCCCGAAGTACACTGCGCGACCGGAGACTCGCCGATGCGTCGCTTGCTGCCCCTCTTGCTGGTCCTCGTGGCCTGCAACGACTCCAACATCTCGTCCTCGAACGTGCCGCCGACGGTTCAGATCGTCAGCCCGCCCAACGGTTGGACTCAACCCGCCGAGCAACCACTGACCCTGGTGGGCGTGGCGACGGACAGCGGAACCGCCGCCAACGAGCTCGCCCTGGTGTGGTCCAGCTCCCTGTCGGGCACGCTGTTCGAAGGCTTCGCCGACGACGACTCGGGCCAGTCGACCGTCACGGTGTCGTCCCCCGAGGCCGGTGAGCACGTCATCACCTTCCGGGCCGCCGACGCCCAGAACGCCGCGGGCACCGAGTCCATCACCATCACGGTGGTCGAAGACCGCGTCCCCACCTGTCAGATCACGACGCCCGAAGACGGCGACATCTTCGACCCGGACCTGCCCGTCCTCTTCCAGGCGCAGGTCGGCGACGACTTCACCGCGATCACGGACCTCGTGGTGGTCTGGACCTCGGACCTCGACGGCGAGCTGAGCACCGCCGGCGCCAACGAGCTGGGCGTCGTGTCGTTCTCCGCCGACCTCAGCATCGAGACCCACGAGATCACGCTGGAGGTCACCGACGGCTCCGGGCTCGTCTGCACCGACCTCATCAGCGTCGGCAGCAACGGCGCCCCCACGGCGCCGGAGATCGAGCTGTCCCCAGACCCCGTGGCCGCCAACGACGACCTCGAAGTCCTCATCGTCACCGAAGCCGTGGACCCCGAAGGCTCGCCCATCGACTACGCGATCGCCTGGAGCCTGGACGGCACCCCCCGCCCGGACCTCGACCTGGCCGTCATCCCCGCCGCCGAGCTGGCCCGCGACCAGCTGTGGGAAGTCGAAGTGCGCGCCGCCGACAACTCGGGCAACGCGTCCGAGGGCGCGTCGGCCAGCATCGTCGTCAGCAACACCCCGCCGTCCATCCCGGTGGTGGAGGTCGCGCCCACGGACCCGACCCAGAACGACGACCTGATCTGCAGCATCGTCGTCGCGTCCACGGACATCGACGCCGCCGACAGCGTCAGCTTCTCGTTCGAGTGGCTCGTCGACGGCCTCCCCAGCGGCGAGACCGGAGCGCAGGTCTCGTTCCTGCTGACCTCGCCGGGCGAAGACTGGACCTGCCGCGTGACCCCCAACGACGGCACCGACGACGGGCCCGCCGGTGACTCGACGGTCTCGGTCACGGCCGGCTGCGCCAGCCTCAACGGCACCACCGGCTCGGCCATCGTCACCGACGATCCGAGCCTGCGTCTCGACTCGGGCGACTTCACCGTCGAAGCCTGGATGAAGCCCCTCGTCGTCAGCGAAGCCGCCGTCGTCAGCAAGCGCGGCCTGGGCGCCGACAACGGCTGGCACCTGGGCATCGGCTCCGACGGGCGGCCCTTCTTCCAGGTCTCCATCGGCGCGAACCCCCGCGTCGACGCGACCACGGCCCTCACGGCCAACGCGTGGCACCACGTCGCGCTCGTCTACACGGCCAGCTCCGGCATCGGCACCTTCTGGATCGACGGAGCCGTCGCGGGCAGCGGCGCCCTCCCCTCGCCCAACGGCACCGCGGACCCGGACCTGGTCTTCCTGGACGACGGAGCGGGCCTGCCGAACCTCGAGTTCATCGGCCTCCTCGACGACGTGAAGGTCTCCGACGTCGCTCGCTACGCCTTGGCCTTCGTGCCCCCCACGGTGGCCGCCAGCGACGGCAACACCCTGGGCCTGTGGACGCTGGAAGCAGGCGCGGGCTCGCTCATCGCCGACGCCAGCGGCAACGGCAACGGCGGCGTCGTGGCCGGCGCTTCGTGGTCCACCGACTCGACCTGCGGCCTGGACCTCGCCCCGTCGACCCCCGGCGTCGCCGTGACCCCCGAGTACCCCGACGACGACGACCCCCTGGATTGCGCGCTGACCATCGTGTCGGTCGACCCCGAGGGCAATCCGGTCACGTACGCGGGCGAGTGGCTGGTGGACGGCGTGCCGTCGGGCCAGACGTTCACGACGCTCCCCGCCTCGCTGCCTGCCAACTTCACGGCGGAGGGCGAGGAGTGGACCTGCTCGGTCGTCGCCAACGACGGCGTCATCGACAGCGCCGAAGGGACGGACTCGGTGTTCGCCGGATCCATGCCCGTGTGCACGCTGGAGGTGTCGAACCCGGCGGCTGCGGCGAGCACGTCGTGCGGGTTCACCGCGCCGATCCTGGGGCTCCTGCGCTTCACCATGGACAACCCCGACTCCAGCCGCGACGGCACCTTCACCGTCGATCTGGGCACGCTGGGCATGACCTGGCTGTTCACCGGCAAGCGCGACTGGGGCTACGCCGGGGACACGATCGTGGGGGCGGCGTCGATCGACGTGGAGTTGAACGCATCGCCAGCGCTGGGGGCCCTGGCCCTGGCGTTGGAGTACGCGGCCGACTCGGGCCTCGACAACACCGGCACCGACACGCTCCTCGTCGACTTCGTCTACTACGACCAGCTGACGACGGCCGGCGCGACGTTCCTGGCCTCCCACGAGGTCACCAGCCAGCAGTCTTCGGACGCGAACTTCGCCGCGACCAACGTCAACGCGACGATCTCCGCCGGCGAGCGGTTGCTCATGGAAGCCAACCAGTGCGGCTCGGCGGGGTTCGGCGGGCACGGGCTCTACGCCGACACCGACGGCAGCCCCGGCAACGACGGCCTGACCCGCACGCTCACGGGCGACGGGGACTACTGCGCGGAGCCGCTGCGCTCCATCAGCATCGACCCCGGCCAGTACCTGTTCTCACTCGCCCACGAGGACGACTTCTTCACCGACAACTCGGGGTCCCGGGAGCTCACGCTCTACCGCTACGCACCCTGAGCCCGGGGGGCGTAGCGACGCTCCAGCAGCATCCACAGGACCAGGCCGAAGGCTCCGAACGCGCCGGCCGACTGCATCATCACGGTGTCCCCCCGGGCGTCCGCGATCGCGCCGAAGATGGGGGTCAGCGCGAGGCCTCCGACGCCCCACATGCCCGTGAACATGGCGATGGCGATGCCGCGCAGGCGGGCCGGAGACCGGGTGACGACCTGGCCGGAGACCACGGGAAAGCAGTAGCCGTGGCCGACGCCGGCGCAGGCTCCGGCGATGAGGAAGTGGTGCATCTCGACGGCGGCGGCGACCCCGAAGAAGCCCGCGATGTAGCAACCGAGCGCGACGAACCCGACCTTGGCGGGACCGACCCGGTCGGGCAGCCGGGCGCCGAAGAAGCGGACCGAGACGGCGCCGCCGGCGTAGGTGAACCAGATGGTGGCGGGGTTGGGCATGCCCCGGGACTCGGCGACGACCAACACGAACGCCATGAAGACCGAAACGAGGCCCGCGAAGAAGCCCGTGGCCGTCCAGACCGGGAAGAGCGGGGGGGCGAGCAGGGCGTCGCGGGCTTCGGCGAAGCGGATGGGTTCGGGGCGGCGGTGGTTGCCGGGGTCGGGGATGAAGATCAGCGGCAGCAAGGACAGCGCGATGGCGGCGCCGACAATGGGGAAGAACCAGCGGAGCTGGGACGGGTCGCCGACGACGCGCTCGGCGAACGGGTGCAGGAAGAGGGGGAGCAGGCCGCTGATGCCGAACAAGGCGAGGCCTTCGGTGCGGCGGCTCTCGGGGATCTGATCGGCGGCGAGGGTGAAGTAGCCCGCGAACAGGACGCCGACGCCGACGCCGACGATGAGTCGCATGCCGTAGACCAGCGGGCCCATGCGGTCGATGGCGCCGACCAGCAGCATGCCGACGATGAGCGTGGCAGTGCCGGCGAACAGGACGGGCTTGCGGCCCACGGTGTCTAGCGCCCACCCGACGGCCGGGCGCAGCAGCAACGAGCCCACCGCCGAGACCGCCATGGCGGTGCCGATCTCCGTGCGGCTCGCCCCGAGGAAGTCGAGGTAGAGCGGCAGCATGAGCATCGACGAGTAGCCGAGCGCCTGCAGGAAGTGAGCGCTCACCAGGAGCGCGAACGGCCGGGTCAGCAGCCGGTCAGAGCCGGGGATCAATTGCCGGGGTTGCCGGCGAGGATCGCGATCTCGACGCGGCGGTTGGCGGCGCGGCCGGCTTCGGTGCGGTTGGTCTCGATGGGCACTTCGCCGCCGAACCCCTGGGCGTCGAGCTGGCCGCGGGGCACGCCGTCGCCAGAGAGGAACTCCAGAACTTCGAGGGCGCGAGACTGGCTGAGGGAGAGCAGGTCGATCTGCTCACCGCGGCTGTCCGTGTGGACCTCGATGCGGAGTTTCAACTCGCCCTTGCGCTTGAGCAGCATGCTCAGTTCCCGCAGCGCCGGCAGCGACTGGGGCATGAGCTTGGGGCTGTCCTTCGCGAAGCGGATCGCCTTGGGGAACGTGATGCGCTCGTCGCCGACGGAGACCAGGTCGCCGTTGACGTCGGGGCAGCCGTCCTCGTCCTCCCAGCCGTTGACGACTTCGACGTCGAGGGGGCAGTCGTCGACCGGGTCGTCGAAGCCGTCGCCGTCGTTGTCGGGCTCGGGGCAGCCGTCTTCGTCGAAGTAGAAGTCGACGTCCTCGGCCTCGTCGGGGCAACGGTCTTCGGCGTCGGCGAGGCCGTCGCCGTCGTTGTCGAGCTCGGGGCAGCCATCGCCGTCTTCCCAGCCGTCGAGGTCTTCGAGGATCCACGGGCACTGGTCTGCGGCGTCGGCGACCGCGTCGCCGTCGGCGTCGAGCCAGGGGTCGATGCTCCGGTCGGCGACGTCGAAGCCGCGGGCCGGGCAGCGGTCGCCCAGGGCGATGGCGGCCTTGGTGGACGCGAGGCCCTCATTGATGTGGTCGCCCGCGCGGGCGAGGTCGCCTTCGCCGATCTCGAGGCTGGCCATACGCCACGCGACCTGGGCCTGGGCGAGTTCGGTGGGGGCGCACTCCATGGCGCCCAGCAGCTTGGCTTCGTGCACCTGGTCGCGCAGGCGAGCGTGGAGGCCGCGGATCTCGGGCATCGAGGTCGCGCAGCCCGTGAGGAGCAGGATGGAGAGGACGAGGAGGCGCCTCATGGCTGGGCGGGCTCCTCGGCGGGGGCATCGGCGGGGGCGGTGGTGGGGGCAGCCGGCTCCGCAGCCGGGGCGGGCTCGGCGGCCGGCTCGCTGGCCGGGGCGGGCTCGGTGGGGGCGTCGGTGGGGGCGTCGGCCGGGGCGGGATCAGCGCCCGCGGCGTCCTCGGCCGGGGCCGGCTCGGTGGCCGCGGGCTCGGCAGCCGCGGGCTCCTCGGGCTCGACGGCAGCCGCCCCGGGTCCGTCCATGCCCAGCTCCTTCAGCGGCGAATGCCAGCCCTCGGTCGTCTGCGCCACCTGCTGGGCGGTCGCCGCCAGGTCCCGAGCCTCGTTGGCCAGGGTCATGGACGTGAACCACTCGGCGTAGCCCTGCTCTTCCTTCGCCTTCTCCAGCAGACCCTCGGCGAGGGTCAGCGGATACGGCGCCTTCTCCGCGGCCCCCGCAGACCGGGCATCGCGCAGGGCTCGCTCGGCCTCGACGATCCCCGCGGTCGAGCGGATGGGGCCGCAGCCAGCGAGCAGGGAGAGGAGCAGAATGGGGGCGAGGAACTTCATGAGCATCCGATGGCGCGAATCGTACCAGCGTCGGGCCATCGCCTCGCGCGGGCGGCCGAAGGACGGGCCCGGTTGCCGGCGCCCCACAACGGACGAAGGCCGCATCCCCCACCCGGGACGCGACCTTCGTCGTGCAGCAGCGATTCCGGCGGGGAGCCGCCGGCGACGGCCCTAGGGCTGGGCCATCCCCCAGAGCGAGCCGTCGGCCCGCGCTTCGATGACCATGGCGTCACCCACGATGAGGACCCGGTCCAGGCCCACGTTCGCGGTGATCTCGATCGGCTCCATCTCGATGTACTCGGCGGCCGGGGCGAGGGTGATTCCCTCGTCTTCAATGGACCCCATGATGGTTGCGGCCCCCAGGTAGAGGGCGGTGACGGCGGTGGCGACGGAAATGGCGATGCTGCGCTTCATGATTGTCTCCCTCAGGGCGTCTGGGTTCGCCCTCTGCACGAAGAGACTTCAAGGCGCGTGCCAGATCTGACGATCGGGCGATCTCCCTGTGAATCGTTGATCCCGGCAAATCTCGGCCGCCGATCCTCCGTCCGAAACCGGCGTCCCACAGTGTCCGCGGACGTCCGGCGGCCGGTGCCCGCGACGTCGATCGACCCTCGCCGTCCCGAAATCGGGGGACCTGACCGGCAGGTTCGCCCCGGTGGGCCGGTTTCGTCCCGAAATCGGGGGACCTGACCGGCAGGTTCGCCCCGGCGGGCCG
>Ga0055584_100000803_pt1 | contig 30012 bp, 29 predicted proteins | sample OSDHelmetaG_FD_58716 | JGI IMG/M metagenome (GOLD analysis project Ga0055584, IMG submission 58716) | Pelagic marine sediment microbial communities from the LTER site Helgoland, North Sea, for post-phytoplankton bloom and carbon turnover... | ecosystem: Environmental > Aquatic > Marine >... | reverse complement strand
ATGGAAAATAAAATTAACATCGATGATTTAATCACTCACACCATGCCGCTTGAAGATATTAATAAAGCCTTTGACTTGATGCATGCCGGGGAAAGTATTCGTTCAGTTGTCATTTATTAAATTTTATAAATTCCAAAGTAGCCATTTGGTCATGTTTTGCCTGAGTAAATTATTCGAATCAGTGCGAGGACTGTCCGAGGAGCATAGCGACGAGTTCCGCAGCACCGAATAATTTATGAGGGAAGTGACCAGGCTGCGTGGAATTTATAACAATTTTAAACAGTAAAATGAGAATATGAAAATAAATACAATAAGTGGTATTAAGTGTTTCGGTGGAAACCAATTAAAGTTTTCACATCAATCTGATGTGCTTAATTGTGAAATGACTTTCTCAGTTCATTTACCTCCTCAAGCTGAGGACAGTCCTGTCCCAATAATCTATTGGTTATCTGGTTTGACTTGCACTGATGATAATTTCGTACAAAAAGCTGGCGCACAACGCTACGCAGCTGAAGCTGGTGTTGCGTTAATTTGCCCTGATACAAGTCCGCGCGGAGAAGGAGTACCTGATGATCCCGAAAGTGCTTATGACTTTGGCTTGGGAGCGGGGTTTTATGTTAATGCAACTCAGCAACCTTGGTCGAAGCACTATCAAATGTATAGTTACATCACTGAGGAATTGCCAGCCGTCCTCGCTGCAAGTGAATTACCTTTGCAAACAACTAATGCATCAATTATGGGGCATTCCATGGGAGGCCATGGCGCTCTAACAATCGCCTTAAAAAATCCAGGTAAATACAAAAGCGTTTCTGCTTTCTCACCTATTTGTTCTCCCTTGAATTGCCCGTGGGGCGAAAAAGCCTTAAGTAATTTCCTTGGCAATAATAAAGATGATTGGGCCGAATATGATAGTTGTGCCTTAATTGCGAAGGCAGAGGAGAAACTCCCGATTTTAATTGACCAGGGTGATGCAGATGATTTTTTACTAAAACAATTAAAGCCCGAGTTGTTAAAAGCTGCCTGTGATAAAGCGGGACATCCGCTAAAGCTGCGCATGCAACCCGATTATGATCACTCCTATTTCTTTATAGCCAGTTTTATAGGTGATCACATTAAATATCATGCCGACTTACTAACATAGTTCTTAAATTAAAAAACTAGCACTACGCTCTATCACCCAATAAGCAGATGGAATACCAATCAGGTAGGCGATCATTAATTCAAGATTCAAAGATGAAACACTATGGCTAAATTCTTTTAATTTAATCCGTAAATATATCTCTTTAAAAATTAAATACACTACTACCACAGCCGCAATAAAGGCGAGCTGCCCAAGCTCAACACCGACATTAAAAAACAATAGTGATAATAAAATCTGATTAGCCACAACGCCAACATCACCAAGTGCGCTAGCGAAACCCAAACCATGTAGTAAGCCAAAACCAAAAGAGACAATTACCGGTGCACGATAGGTCCAGGAATTGGTTTTTTTCAGAGCTATCTCATGCGCTAAAAACAAAATTGATAGCGCAATCACAGCTTCTACCGGGACTATCGGAATATTAATCAGCCCCATAGTGGATAAAAACAAACTAATAGAATGGGCCAAGGTGAAACCAGTAACCGTGAGCAAAATTCTTTTTGCTGTTCCGGAAATTATCAACAAGCCAAGTACAAAAAGCAGATGGTCAAGCCCTGCCAGAATATGTTCAAACCCCAAGATCGTATAATCTTCAATAATCCCTAGCGTCGTTGGTGGCCCTTCCACTTCCCAGCTGGTTTCTGAAGGCGTCAGCATCATGTTGCGTGAACTACCGTCTAAAAAAGTTACTGTGAAATAAGATGCTAATGAAGGGTTACTTTGAGGGTATTCCAGTGAAAAACTTTTTCCGTCTAAGCCGCTAGAACAGCGCCAACTGTTACTGGCACCCTGTGCACTTTGATTTACACAATCTTCTGGCCAAGCCAAAACCGGGTAATTATTTACCCCAAGTACGGGAGGCGCTCTAACAATTGAGATAAAAACATTGGGCGCCTGCTCAGTAAGGTCAATAACGACAGGGCGCGCATCATGAGCAAAACTTATCTGAATGTTGCAACAAAAAAAAAGAGTCAGAAGTTTAAATATTAGATGCATCTATAATTCACCTGCTAATTCACCTGCTAATTCACCTGCTAATTCACCCACTTCAAGCTGATATTTTTTTATCAGATTATTTTCAGCTTCCAAGCGCAACATGTACTCACTTTCAATATAAAAATCTTCCTCTACCCGGTCTCGAATATCATTCAGCGCCGGCAATTCAGCCGGAAAGCGATTACTTAACATGACAACATGAAAGCCAAATGGTGACTCGATTGGCCCTTGCCAGAGTCCATCCTGAGCATCTATTGAGTCCAACCAATTAGCAAACTCATCGTCAAAATTATTACGTATAAAGTCTCGAGATCGTCTCACATAATTTTGCAGATAAGGGAAAGTGTCGCCAAAATCAGATGCCCCAAAAAAATCGATATTGTTTGCAGTTACCTCTTCCAACAAAGACTCAGCTCTATTCCTGCCTTCAGCACTAAGTTCCTGATCATCAATGTAAACGTGCGTGAACGAATAAGAAGCCGGACGTCGATAAATATCGGCATTTTCAGCATAATAGTCTTCTAAATCCTGTTCTGTGGCTGCTGGAACTACTGGAATAGAGCCTTGCAATAAGAACACCAGCTTCTCAACCATACGTTGTTTGATATTGTAATCGCCTTCATCCATGCCCATCGCCAGCGCTTCTCGATAAAGGGCCTCTTCACGATAATAGCTTTCAACCAACAATTGGCGCTGGTTTTCATCCATTCTGTCTAGTTGTTGGGCAAAAAACTCTTCATTAAAAGCGTTTGCCTGGTATTGCATGTAACTCAGTAATTCAGGTCGGTTGACAGCGATAATGCTCTCATCAACTACTTCACCGCTGTTATCACTTAGCTTGAAAAATAAAAATAACAAAGCGCCTATTACGACAAAATGAATTAGGGGCTGTTTTAATGTATTCTGGATAACTGACATTGTAATTCCTTTAAAAATATCTACGCATTATAGGAAATTTATTTTTATAATCGCAATGTAACTAACTGCTTAGATATAGACTCTATATTGTAATGAAAAAACTGATCATTATTATCACCGGCTTAATATCTCTTTGCTTTGCAACCATTGTAATCGGCGTGTTATTTCTAGCAAACCTTGATTTAAACAATTATAAAGACTGGCTCAGTGAGAAATTTTATGAACAAACCGGTAGAGAACTAACAATTACCGGAAATATTGAAAGCAGTATATACCCCTGGCTGGGAATGGAAGTAGAAGGCTTAAGTATTTCTAATCCTGCGGGTTTTGCAGATGGTGAATTCCTGCTCGCTGATCAGGCCGCTTTTAGAATAAAGTTAATGCCTCTACTTAATCAGGAATATGAAATCGATACTGTTGCGCTTAGTGGCGCAACAATAAATTTAGCTGTAGATGCCGATGGAGTCAACAACTGGTCAACTACCCTAGGCCAGGCTGATGGGCCCGCTACAGATCCGAGCCAAAATGAAGGCCTTGCTTTTAACCAGTTAATCATTGGTGGGGTAGCTGTTGATACTGTTCAAGTGAACTACCTGAATCGGGCCAATGGCCAAATCATTAATGCTGATGATATTACCGTGAATATCCCTGCACTGGTTTATGGCGCGCCACTTGAGCTTGCCATGACCATGCACTTAAGTGCCAGCAATCCAAATATGACTGAAATTGCTGATATTGAAAGCGACATAACTCTAAATAGCACAGTGACCTATGATTTAGAAAACAACATATATGCCGTTGAAAATTTAGGATTAGATTTCCTTGATAGCAGATTAGAGGCCAATCTAATTAGTAACAATGACATTATCAGTGGCTCGATCAATTTTAATACCGAGCAAACACCTGAGCTTTTAAGCTTGTTTGGCCAAAGCGAACTGGCCGCAAGCATGCAAGAGATGGAAGACCTAGAGCCCGGCATCAACCTTAATAGCGCCCTAAGTTATGATCTAGAGAATAATAGTTACCGGCTAGAAAATTTGGATTTGGAATTTCTGGGCAGCACGCTGGAAGCTGATCTGCGAAATAATGATGGCAATATCAATGGATCTATAAACTTCAATAGTGAAAATACCGGCGGGCTGCTTTCTCTATTCGGCCAAGCAGAGCTGGCTGAGCATATTGATGACATTCAATTATTGGTTTATCTGGATGGAAATACCGAAAACCTTTTGTTACTGCCTTTTGACCTGAACTTTAGTTTATCCGGTGAACCGCTGGTCTCGCCTACTAACGTACACCTTTATACCAATGCCGAACTTGATCTTAACGATCAAAACCTCATGCTTAATGACTTTACTATATCGGCGCTTGATCTTCTGCTAGAAGGAAAATTCAATATCGCTGATTTAATGAACCAAGCTGAAGTTACAGGAGAATTTGATATTGAACGCTTTAATCTAAGAGCACTGAGCTCTTCACTAACATTGGAATTACCAGAAACCCGAGATCCAAATGTTTTAGAGCAAATCGCCTTTTCCACCAGCTTAAGTGCTAGCGATGAATTTGCTGAATTAAATCGATTTATTTTTGAAGTTGATAACACGCTAATCACAGGCTCTTTAAGCGCCAACAACTTTAATCAACCTGACATAAGTTTTAATATTGATGTTAATACTTTAAATGTAGATCGTTATCTGGCTCCAGAACAGACTGCATCAAAAACGGCCAATAATACTGATAATAACGACAGCTCACTTTCAAGTTTGCAAAATTTAAATCTGCAAGGAGAATTAAGTATTGATGAGTTAATGGTATCCGGCCTAAGCTTTAACAATGTGCTTCTTGGCCTGTCAGCTGAGCAAGGCTTGATTGAGTTATCACCACTTCAGGCTAATCTTTACCAGGGAAGCTATAACGGTTCTATAAACTTAAATGTCAACACTGCGGCCCCTGAATTCACTATGCGGTCTACCTTGCAAAACATCAATATTGAGCCTCTTTCCAATGACTTTATCGGGGCCTCCTATGCCAGCGGCAATGGCACTATTAACTTGGCACTGGCTGGCAGCGGCAACAATACGCAAAATATCCTAAATAGCCTAGATGGATCTGCTGATTTAACACTCAATGACGGCATATTGGATGGTGTCGATGTAGGAGCCATTCTGATTCAACTGGAAACAATGATACGCAGTAGACGAATATTAGCTGTGAATCGAGGAGAACAAACAGCCTTCGATAATCTCAGTGCAACTATCCAGATTGAAAATGGCATAGCGCGTAGTAGTGATTTGCTAATTCAAGCACCCGGATTCAATGTCTCAGGAGCAGGAACATTGGCAAACTTGCAAAATCAGAGTATCGACTTTGATCTGTTGGCATCTGTGAATGCAGCAAGCGCCACATTGGAAAGTGAAGAATACGATATAGGTGGATACTCTTTGCCAATCAATTGCGTTGGCAGCATGGATTCACCTAGCTGCTTGCCAGATGTGGACAGTATTTTGAGTGCGGCAATTGGTAATGTAATACAAGAAGGTCTGGGCAATGTACTTCAAGAAGGTATAGGTGGCTTGTTGGATAGCGTCTTAGGAACTGGCGATCTTGATGCGGAAACCGATGCAACAACTACTGAAGAAGAAACGACTACTGAGCAAACTGATCCGGCTGAGGAGTTACTGAATAACGTCTTGGATCGCATTTTTAGATAATGCCTTGGTGCTTTTTAACTAACTAATTAACTGGTTATTTAGCTGTTTATTCATCTGACTAAGTTTTTGATGTCCATTAGATGGTAATACAACGATGCGCCTTTTATAATAAACACCTTAAGCACTGCATCTTATAACTTTATATTAGAACTGAATATTTTATCAAAACCGGAGTTCCTGTAAGAATGACCCTTTTAATCCAACGCTATACTAAGCTCCTTGCTTTGTTTGGCTTATTGGTTTCATCTTCCCTAGTATACTCGCAAGAAGCAGATGATGACTTTTTTGCCTTCGAAGAAGAAGAATTTTTTGAAGATGAAATTGCTGACCCATTCGAGCCTATTAATCGCATAGTATTTGCCGTTAATGACAGGCTCTTTCGCATCTTTTTAAGCCCAGTTGTTAGAACTTATCGAATAGTTCCTGAGCCAGTCAGAGTGTCCATTTCAAATTTTTACACCAATCTGACTTCTCCTGTATCTGTCATCAATGCCTTGTTGCAGCTTGATTTGCTGAATGCCGCTACTGAGACATCTCGCTTCGGCATAAATTCAACCATCGGCATTCTGGGAATATTTGATCCTGCCACCGGCTTGGGTTTTGAAGAAGATCGAGAAGATTTCGGCCAAACTCTTGGTCATTATGGTGTTGGGCATGGCTTTTATGTCGTTTTACCGCTACTTAGCTTTTCTAGTTTACGAGATACAACAGGCCGCCTTGGCAATTCTTACTTAAACCCTATTAACCATATTTGGGATCCTGAACTAGATGACTGGATAGCATATCAGGGCCTTGATGGCATCAATGACCTATCCTTTACAGTAGATGACTATGTATCACTCTACGATAGCGCTCTGGATCCTTATATTTTTTTCCGCAGTGCTTATTTGCAGATCCGAAAGGCTGCCGTCAATCAATAACGCATTAAGCCTAGAGTAAGTTTTCTACCTTTAATATGCATATATAGTATCTGTTTAAAGAAGCACTAATTATAAAAACAGTATAATTTAAATTTTGAGTAAAACCTTATGAAGAATAAAACCGTATCTAATTTGTTCCTGAGCTTCTCACTGACTCTGGCTCTAGGCCTGATTATGCCCACTCAAACATTGGCGCAATATAGTACGCCAACTGAAAGTGTACAAAGCATGTTAGATAATGTGTTTGGCATACTTAGATCGCCAGATTTTGACTTGGCAAGAGACAAACAGCGTATTGATGAGGCTGTTTCTATTGCTTTTGATACTAATACAATCGCACAGAGTGCACTGGCAGCAAATTACCGTGAGCTAAGTGCTGAACAACGAGCAGAATTTGAAGAGTTGTTCTTCAACATCTTAAAAAGCACCTATATTGAACGTCTAGATGCTTATACTGATGAATCAGTCGAAATTACCAATGAAGAAACTGACGGCAATCGTGGCACTGTGAAATCTGTGGCTTACACTTCCAGCTCTGATATCGCAGTGGATTACAGCCTTCGACAGCGCCCCAACGGCTGGTTCATATATGACATAATCGTTGAAGATGTTAGTTTACTTAGCTCATATCGCTCTACCTATCGCAGCATTATCCGCCGTTCTGGTATTGATGGCCTTTTAAATGATTTAAGAAATCAAGCATCTGAGCTTGAGTAGCTGCAGTCTCATGTTATAATGCGCGCCGTAATTTCACCTTAAAGCGCATTCAACAACTTACTTCTAATATATGGCCAGTAGCACTCTCAGCCTTAAAAGCCTCCGCGATACTAGTACTCTAAAATCAGAAATTAGCCTTCTTGAAAACGAGAAGAACGATTTTATTGCAAAGCTAGAGCGTGAAAAAAAACTGGTTAGAAAGCTACAGGAAGATCTACTTGAGCAGAAAAAAGATTTTGACCATCTAGAAAAGCAGTTCCATCATTTTGCGGACATTGAAGCTGACTTTGAAGCCCTGCAGCAAGAGATTCAGTTAGAGAGACTAGAAAACCTCTTAAATATTGAAAAGTTGGAAACTCAAAATACTTCTACTGATAAAAAATCCAAAGAAGAAGTTAAAGAATTACAAAAAGAACTCAAAGAACTCAAAAAACTTGATCCAGTGCGTCTAAAGCGTCAGGTAGTCGATTTAAAGAAAAAAACCATCACCCAGGCTAGCGAAAACAAAGCTATCAACATTGCGCTGGTGACTACACGTAAAGAGTTAAAAGAAACCACTGCAGAAAAAGATAAGTTCGATTCTGAATTAAAAGCAGCACTGAGTGAAAGCCACTCATTCTGGCAATCCAAAGATGGTGAATGGGTGCTAATTGAAACTGGCTTGGTCTTGAAAGAAGAAGATGCACCAAAAAATGAAGACGACAGAGTCACAAGAATCAGATGTTTGAATCTAACTACAGGAACATCTGTACTTAGCAATGAATTGATAACTGAGGGCAAAGAAAAAGATCTAGCAAGCTGGCTCGGTGAAATGGAGATTCCTGAAGACGTTTCCAAAGAAGCCGGTAAACGCCTCAAGAAAATAGCCGCTGATCTCGAAGACGAAGACGACTAAGTCTTTTATCTTCCCCCCCTTTTATATATATTTTCTCCTTTTATCTTCAACCCCAAAATCTTTTCCCTATTCCTAACAGCAAGCTCCTTGCTATCATCTAGTTTATGAAACTAGAAATGATTTGTACTGGCGAAGAGGTCCTCTCGGGCCAAATAGTAGACACCAATGCTGCCTGGTTTGCCGATACCATGATGAATAAAGGTATCGAGTTGCAACTCAGAACTACCGTTGGTGACCGCATGGATGACTTGGTTAATCTCTTCATTGAACGCAGCAAGCATGCTGATGTCATTCTGGTGAATGGAGGACTTGGTCCTACCACTGATGATTTATCTGCTGAAGCTTTAGCGCTCGCCTTGGGCGAAGAGCTGATTGAAGATGAAGACTGGCGCCTACATTTAATGGAGCTGTTCAAAAAAATCGGCCGCAAGATACCGGCAAACATGATGAAACAATGCTTGATGCCCAGTTCTGCTATTCGTGTTCATAATTCCGAAGGCACGGCCCCTGGATTTCGCGCCAAGCTAAATAAGGCCTGGTTATTCTTCACACCAGGTGTACCGATTGAATTCAAAGCCATGGTTGAACAAGAGTTTATACCTTTCATTGAAGAAACTTATCGGCCCGCACAAGCAACGCGACTTCATAAGCTGCTTACCTTAGGTCACGGTGAATCATTTCTCGCAGACAAACTCAATGAAATGGCCATCCCCGAAGGCATTACACTTGGTTATCGGCCTTCTGCACCACATGTTGAAATTAAATTATTTGCCCGAGGCGACGATGCAATTAAGCAACTGCCTGCTTTTATAGAAGAAGTAAAAAATACACTGGGTACGGCAGTCGTGACACAAAACTGTCCATCAATTGCTCAAGCTGTGCATGAGATGCTACTTAAGAAAAACCTTTCCTTGAGCATTGCTGAATCTTGTACTGGCGGCATGTTAACCAGTCAACTCATTGAATTTGCTGGCAGCTCAAGTTATTTGCAGCAAGGCTTAGTGACTTATTCTAATCAAGCGAAACAAAAGGTACTAGGAATCAGTGCTGAGATACTCGATACGCATGGTGCTGTCTCTATAGAATGCGCTAAAGCATTGGCACTTAATGCGCGCGCTTTGGGTGACAACGATTATGCTCTTGCCACAACGGGCATTGCCGGACCTGATGGTGGTACTGATGATAAGCCGGTAGGAACAGTTTGTATTGCTTTGGCTAACCGAGATACTTGCTGGGTACAAACTATCCAATTAAAGAATCGCTCTCGAACCATCGTGCGTGTCATGAGCTGTGCGGTTGCCTTGGATATGCTTAGAAGAGCGTTATTATCTGAAGAGGTAATCGTGCCCTATTCCTTTATTCCCTGTTCAGATAGCCTTGTAGAACATCCGATTTAGTAAAACAAAGCAAGATAGGTCAGGTTTTACTTATCCAATAAAGGCATGCTATCTGCATGAATAAAACTAATGACTATAATTCGCAAGCTGCTTATCAACACCGAATGCAGCTTGTACTTGATTACATTGAAAATCATCTCGATGATTCACTTAGTCTTGAAAGTTTAAGTCAGCAGGCAAACTTTTCCCCTTTTCATTTCCATCGGCAATTTAGAGCCTTTACCGGATATCCGGTTTATAAAATGATCCAACTATTGAGGCTGAAAAAAGCTTCTAAAGAGCTCGTATTCTCTACGGAAAAAAGCATCACCGATATTGCTTACGATGCGGGGTTTGATAATGCTGAATCGTTTAGTCGAGCATTTAAAAATGTTCTACAACAAACCCCCAGTACATTTAGAGCTAATCCAGACTGGGAAAGCTGGCATCTCTTACTACCTTTTAAAACAATAAACAGGAGCGACACTATGCAAGTTAATATCATTAATTTCCCAGAGACCATAGTGGCCGCTTTGGAGCATCATGGGCCAGAACATCTGGTGTATAACACCTCGCGCAAGTTTATCGAATGGCGACAAGCTAATGGCATTAAACCTGAACAAGGAAACACCTATGGAATTCACTACAGTGATCCCGCTAGCACATTACCAGAAGATTATCGTTTAGATATTTGTGTTTCTGTGGAAAAGCCTGTGCCTGAGAATCCACAAGGTGTTGTGAATAAAATAATTCCTGCTGGACGCTGTGCAGTCGTTCGGCATCATGGTACTAGGGATTATATTCCTGCTGCAGATTATCTATACAGAGAATGGTTACCTGAAAGTGCCGAGGAATTGCGTGATTACCCATGCTTTTTTCATTACATCAATGTCGGACCGAATGTGAAAGATAAGGATATGATTACTGATATATATCTACCTATTAAATAAAATAGTATAAAAAGAGTAAGTACAAGAAATAATATTCCTTTGTATAGAATACAATACTCTAAAATGCTACTTTTGAATTTTCTCTAATAGGTTATGTAATGTCTGGCATTAAAGTGGAAATTGTTGAATTCCCTGAAACCCATGTTGCTGCTTTACGACATCATGGCCCTGCTTACTTAGTAAAAAATACACTTCAAAAATTTATTGAATGGCGTGTCGAAAACAAAATCGGGCCTGATGAAGGTAAAACACTTGCTCTGCACTATAAGGACCCAAAAAAATTGAAATCTCCACAAGATTTTATTATGGATATTTCCGTTTCTGTAGACTCACCGATAGCTGAAAATAAATGGGGGCTTAGAAATATGACTCTACCTGGTGGGCTTTGCCCAAAAACAAGCCACAAAGGGCAACGGGAAGACATTCCTGAAGCCGATTATCTCGCTAATGAATGGTTGAAAAAAAGCAAATATATTCTAAGAAATGATTGCCCATTTATCTTTCATTATCTAAATATCGGGCCAATGGAACCAGGCGTTCCTCTTTACACAGACTTATATCTACCTATTAAATAAATATCAAACAATTAGTCTGTTATTGATTCAATTATTGAAGGCTATATTATTTTCGTCTACTGTTTCTGCTAATAAATGATCAACCCAAATCAAAGCATCTACATCATAGCCTAATGTTGTCACAGTATTAATGAAACCTTGTTTTAATTCTTGCTCTATTATTGGCTCTCTAGCTAATAACCATAAATAAGATTTATTAGTACTGGTGACAAAAGCGTATTCGTAGTTTTCACCTAGTTCAAAAATTATATAAGAGCCATAGAACGGGCCAAAAAAAGAAACTTTTAAATGCCCAATATTTTCAGAATCAACAAAATAAGCTTTGCCTTCTGCTTGGTCCCAACTATTTTCGTCAGTTAAAAAGCCTTCATTTAAAACTCTTACTCCGCCATCTTCTCTCATCTCATAAGTTGCAGTAACTTGCTGCATACCTCTTTCAAATGAGTGGTCCAATCTGGCTATTTCATGCCAGCGGCCAAGGTATTGCTCTAATTCAAAATTTGAAATTGGCTGAATACCTTCAGGAATTCCTGTGCAAGCAGTAAGACTGCATATACTTAATAAAATTATTAATTTTTTCATTTTTTATAATCTAGTCCACAGCAACTTTGATGCTTGATAAGGTTCTGAATTCAGGCTTAGCCATCAAGAATTGTCCTGTATGAATAACTCTTTCTCTAAAGCCCCCCTCACAAAAACATAAGTAATATTCCCACATTCTAATAAATGTATCGTCAAACCCTAGTTTTTTTACTGCCTTAATCTTTTGGAAAAATCGCTGACGCCAATGCTGAAGTGTGAGCGCATAATCCATTGTTATATCTTCCATGCCGATTAACTGCATATCAGTATCCTCTGCAATGTGTTTGCTAATGACACTATTGCTTGGTAGCTGCCCACCGGGGAAAATATAACGTTTTATAAAATCGAGAGAATTAACTGAGCGTTGGAAACGTTGATCACTTATTGTGATTGCTTGAATCAACATCAGGCCATCGGTTTTCAACAAACTATTACATTTGGCAAAATACTGGGAGTAATATTTAGCACCAACTGCCTCTATCATTTCTACTGAAACTAATTTGTCGAATTGACCTTCTAAGTCGCGATAATCATTTAATAGTAATGTAATTTGGTCTTCTAAGCCTTCTTGTTTAACCCATGCTTTAGCATACGCAAACTGTTCTTGCGACAGTGTTGTAGTGCTTACTCGACAACCATAATGTTTAGCAGCATAAATTGCCAAACCGCCCCAGCCTGTGCCAATTTCCAATAGATGATCTGCTGGTTTTAACTGTAGGCGGTCGCAAATATGTTTAAATTTTTGCTGTGATGCCTGCTGTAAACTATGCTCCTCATTTATAAATATCCCTGAAGAGTAAGCCATTGTTTCATCCAGGAAAAGAGAGAAAAATTCATTGCTCAGATCATAATGCGCAGCAATATTTTTTTTAGCTTTCTTCAAGGAATTCGCTCGCATTAAGTGAGTCAAAGAACCTGATATTTTACTCAACCAGGACTTCTGGCCATTAATTCTCTCAAGCGCATGCATATTAGACACAAAAATCCTGACAACATTTAATAATTGGGGTGATGTCCATAAGCCCAGCATATAAGCTTCTCCAGCACCAAGATCACCATTTTTAAAAACCATTGAATATGCTCTGCGATCTTCAACCACAACATGTGCATTTAATTCCGGACGAGAAGAGCACTCACCAAATATGAATTGTTCAGAGCCTTCTTCAATCACAAGACAGCCCTGCTTGATATTTTTAAGCACACTAAAAATTGCCTTACGAGCGGCATCTGCGACAATCGAACTGGATTTATAAGTATTTTTGCCGGGGTTTAAAGTAGACTCTCTCAAGACTTTACTCCTTTGATATTTTTCAAAATCGGCTTTTCAGCTATTTTTTTCTGATTTTTTGAAGATTTTGGATTTGAATAAAATGGCACTTTTTTCAGCCAAAGCAGTAAGGCCTGCCAATAAATTCTTGCCACTACTTTTAGCGTCATTAAGGGATAAGCAAGCGTCACTTTATTTAAATTAGCGGGGCTGAGCTCTTTTCGTGTGAGTAAAAGGCTCGCCATAAAATATTTTTGATCCAGATGAAATGTGTCAATTAGTATTTTTAATTTCTCATCAGGGGTATTGCTACGCCATGAATACTCCATTTGCATTGGCATAAATGGCGAAACGTGATGTTCTTTAGAAAATTTCCCAGCAATAAAACCTTTATCATCAGTACAGGGAATAACATAAGCATGCCTCTCTCCCCAAGGTGTATTTGTCACTTCTGCAACTAAATATTCTAAGCAATCATTTTCGTCATAACAGTAATAAGAAGTAATTGGATTATTGATATATCCGAAATAACGAAAATTAGTTAATACACAAATTTTTCCCTGAGGGCGATCACCAACTTCTTGCTCAACTTTATTCCTAACGGCTTCATCCAGACTAATGCTGTTATCACCTAAATAATCTTTTCTAAGAAAGCACGCCAAATTCCATTTCTGGAATGACCAAAACCATGATTTATTAAATATTTTTTCTACTTCAGAAAGGTCGATAAACATCATAAAGACCTTATATTGGAAACTGTGCAATACAGGCTTCAAACGACAATGCGTAACCACGCCTTCATAAATTGCGCTATTGTTTAACTGTTTTTGCATGATGCTTTGCATTTATTTTAGGCCGCACTCAATATAGATTTGCTAGAATTTAATCCTATTTTCTCGTATACCCTTCGGGCACTCCAAACACCATCTTCATGAAAACCATTTCGCCAGTATGCGCCACAAAACCAGGTATTATTTTTGCCATTAATCTCACTCCAGCGATTCTGTGCCTCTACACCCTTAGTCGTAAATATAGGATGCTCATATTGGTATACCCCAAGTATTTTTTCTGGGTCAATAGCATTAGTATCATTCAAGGTCACACAATAAGTAAACTCACTTTCAATACCTTGCAAAATATTCATGTTATAACTGAGACGCGGTATCTCATTTTTGGTACCAAGAGCAACATTCCAGCTTGACCAGCAACGTTTGGTTTTTGGCAACACACTGTCGTCAGTATGTAAAACCACTTCGTTATTGCTATATGGAATTGCCGTTAATATTTCAACTTCCCTAGAATTAGCATCTTTTAAACAATTTAGAGCTTGATTGCTGTGGCAAGCAAAAACCACATGATCAAAGGTTTCTGTACCATCTTTTGTTTTCAGTGAGACGTAGGAGCCAGTAATATTCCTATCAACCTCATAAACCGGGGTATTTAAACGGATACTATCCTTATATGGTGCTATCAAAGGTTCAATATAAGAGCTGGAGCCACCTTTAATTACTCGCCATTGCGGTCTATCTTTCAAATTTAACAGGCCATGGTTACGAAAAAATTTTACAAAAAAGTGCAATGGCATTTTTAACATATCACTTTGTTTTGACGACCATATGGATGAGCCCATTGGAACGATATAAAGGTTCTTGAAACTCTCTGAATATGAGAACTTATCTAGGTATTCACCTAAAGTCATTTCATTTTTCGCTAAATTTAGCCGCACCAGGTGATTTTCTACTTGCTTGTTAAAGAAGACTATTTCTTTAAGCATTTTATGGTGGCTTAGTGAGAGAAAATTACGGCGCCTGCCATATAAGGTATTTAAATTCGTTCCTGCATATTCAATTCCAGATACATTGTCACTAACACTAAAACTCATCTCTGTAGGCTGACTTTCAACACCTAACTCATTTAATAATTTAATAAACCCAGGATAGGTCCAGTCATTAAATACAATAAAACCAGTATCTATCGGAGTGATCTTCCCCCCATGTTCAATATGTTTAGTTGCTGTATGGCCTCCCAACCTGTCACTCGCTTCAAACAGCGTCACATCATACTTTTTAGATAAATAATAGGCAGCTGACATCCCTGAAATACCACTACCAACAACAGCGACTCGCATTAAGAAAAACTCCCTGAACGACGCATGCGGGGTATTACAAATGAATACCAAAAGCGCTGAAGTCTGGTAAAAATGCTAAGCATCAGATGCAGACGCCAGGGAAAATTAATTCTTAAAGGGCGTTTTGTTATTTTTTTCAAAATGCCTTTAGCCGCCTGCTCTGAACTAATTAGAAATGGCATGGGGAAATCATTTTGTGCAGTCATTGGCGTTTTTACAAAACCCATATAAACAGGAATAACATCAATGCGATCGCCGATATCAGCCCGTAGGGAGTCCAAAAAATATGCCATAGCGGCCTTAGAGGCTCCATAAGCTTCCGCACGGGGAAATCCAAGATAAGAGCTCATTGAGCACAGGCCAATTATGAATGGCTTTGTATTTTGATTAAGCAAAACAGAATTATTCAGTAAAGGGTAAGCCGCAGCGCAGGAATTCACAGTACCCATATAATTAATCGAAAATACTCTTTGGAAGACGTCTAAATTAAAATTCGGTAAATCTATATATTCACAAACTCCAGCACATAAAAATATTCCGTCTAGGCTTTGAAGTTCTGGCATATTCAAACTAAATAAACTTTGCATCTCTTTACTATTAGCAACATCGCATGGAATTACTTTTATCAGCTCTGGAAATTCCCTACTTAACTTATCCAATTCCTCACGTTTACGACTGCTAATAATGAGCTTATGGCCTTGATTAGCCAGCTCAAGAGTAAGCGCCTTGCCAATACCTGAACTTGCGCCAGTTACCCAGTATGTTTGTTGAGTTTGTGAATCCATCATGTCTTCCTGTTCACTCTTGCATGCGCTTTTTCAAAAATTGAGTGAATTTACCTAATAAAGGCACATGATCATAAACCAAGGCTCCTAAATCATAGCTATCTTCGTGGTAATACACTTTTGAGGTGAATTTTAGAAGTGACATACCTCTGACGACAATTGGTTTACCACGTTTAAGACTCTTGTGAGCAAAGGTCATTTGCCAGCTGAGATGCGCACAACTTTCAGACTCAATAACTTCGATATACTGCATTTCATAATGCAACATATTGATCGCCATACGTTTGAAATAAGCTTTTAAAGCTAAAATGCCACTAAGTGTATGTACAGGGTCTACAAATTCAACATCCTGAGTATAAATCCCCTCAATTAACGGTATAGACTCCTTAGAAAAATCGCTGTAGAAGTCCATAACCTTGGCCACAATTCCTTTTTCTGTGGTGTTGGAAACAGATAATTTAGCTACTTTAGCCATAATTTTTACCGAATTTAGATTTGTACATTGATACGCAGATAGATTACTTTTGGATTAGAGACTAATTTTTAGACAATGGAAACTGAAATAAGTGATCTATTATTGACCTTTTTAACGTAAACAACGTTTATTAAGATCAGTACTATATAAATAGACCACTATGCTACAACTGATGCAACAAAAAGAATCTGACAATTCAAAAGATCCTACTCGGTGGAATCCACTATTGCTATCTGTGGCGCAAGACAGAAGTCGTGCTGCTTTTCAGGATTTATTTGAACATTTTGCTCCACTAATCAAAGCCTATGCTTTTAAAGTAACAGAGTTATCAAAAGCTGAAATTCTTGCAGAAGAGCTTGCTCAAGAAACTATGATTAAGGTCTGGATTAAAGCTCATACTTTCGATCCAGCCAAATCTTCCGCCGGTACCTGGATTTTTACTATCGCTAGAAACACCCGTATTGATTTAATACGTAAGTACTCAAAACAATGGGAAGCTAATAATACTGAATTTGATGAAAACATTTTGACTGCCGATGATATTTGGCCTGGCCAAACTGACGATGTTTATACGCAAATTGAAACCAGCCATAATAAAAAGAAGATATTAGATTTAATAAACGAACTTCCATTGGAACAAATAGCTGTAATAAAAATTATTTTTCTTGAAGGCCTTACTCACTCCGAAGCGGCTTCACATTTAAATGTGCCGTTAGGAACCGTTAAATCCAGAGTCAGGTTGGCTTTACAGAAACTCAAAATAAGCATTGATTTATAACTCATTTAAACAAGATTAAATTATGACTAAATATCACCCTGACACTCGTTTTATATCTGATTTTGCAGCTGGCAGCCTACCCATGTCTCAAGCTCTTTGTGTTTCAGCACACCTACATTATTGTGATGACTGCAAACAAAAGGTTGCACAATTAACTGACCTGGGCTCAACACTTTTTGATAAAAGTGCTCCTGTTAGCTTTGATCTAGATTTTTCTTCTTTAATGGAACGTATTGATTCAATACCTGAAGAAAATGATCACGTTATTAGTGCCGATATTTCATCTTCACCAAATGCTGCAATATCATCCTTGCCTGAAGCTTTAAATAAGCTTACTAATAACAACCTTAAATCACTTAATTGGCGAAGAATTGGAAAAACCTTTAGTTATTCTGAATTCAATATCGGCGATCCTTTGCGGGAAACGTCGCTTTTCAACATTAAGGCAGGCGGGAATGTGCCTAAGCATGTCCATGAAGGAGATGAAATCACCGTCGTGCTTAAAGGTAGTTTTTCAGATCAAGACGATCACTATCAGGTTGGTGATTTTATTGTGCGCACCTCTGGCGAAATTCACACTCCTGTTGCAGCGCAAGATGAAGATTGCTTATGTTTGTCTACCCTAGATGCGCCAATTAAAATGACAAACTGGTTTTACCGCTTGCTCATTCCCTTCGCTAGTCGGACAACCCAAACTGCCTAAGCTGTTTTATTTTGTTTTTTTATATTGAGCCTTTGTATTCTTTAAAGGTAGATAACACGCGTTCCCGAGAATACTTTAGGTCAATTATCGGGGGCAAATACTCTGCATTGATTTTAGCGGGGTCATGAACTATTTTTTCATTTTCATGAAGTAGCTGAGGAATATAAGCTTTTATAAATTCACCTTTAGCATCAAAACGCTCTGACTGCCGAATAGGATTAAATATCCTGAAATATGGTGCAGCATCCGTACCGGTAGAGGCGCTCCACTGCCAGCCTCCATTATTTGAAGCAAAGTCACCATCTATTAAATTCTGCATAAACCAGCGCTCACCCCAGCGCCAGTCTAGTAGTAGATTCTTACTTAGAAACATAGCAACAACCATTCGTAAACGATTGTGCATCCAACCAGTTTGCTTAAGTTGTTTCATAGCAGCATCTATTATAGGAAAGCCCGTTTCTCCATCACACCAACGCTGAAAATCATCAGAATTTTCACGCCATGGTATGTTTGCATAGTTTCTATTCCAGGCCTGATGCATACAAACATGTGGATAGTGATACATCACATATCTATAGAAATCTCGCCATAACAATTCATTACACCAAGTTGATGAGTCGCCTTCTTCTGACTTAGCGTTTTCCCAACAAACACGAACCGAGATAACGCCACTGGACAAATATGGAGATAGAGAACTAGTGCCATTAATTGCCGGATAATCGCGATTATTTTTGTAATTATTTATGCTGGAATCTAAGAAATCGCTTAAGCGTTTGCTGGCCTCTTTTTCACCTGCAGGCCAATGTTGCTCCCACCATAATTCTGTTTTCGGCCAATTGATTTGCTCAAGCTCAAGCTGACTATCTAACTCAGGTAATGCTTTAAGATAGATATTGTTGCTGGCTTGCAGATTCAGTTTACTACTTTTAGTTAGACCAGCTGACTCTATGATAAATCGGCTTTTTTTCGCATAAGGAGTAAATACTTTGAAAGGTGAACCTTCTGCAGTTAATACAAAATCAGGCGGTAGCAGACATTGGTCTTCATAGCAGTGATATTCAATTATATCTTTCTTACAAAGCGCTGCTATGCCTTCATCTCGTTTTCTTTCGTTATAAGGATACTCGGCATTACAGTGTAAAGACTGTATTTCCCAGCTGCTTAATATATTTTGGAATAACTGAGGAATCTCAGCATAGCTTGGAACCTGGAAAAAATATAAAGGAACATTTAATTTTTGTAAACTTTTCTTCAGCTCTTGCAAATTCCTGCGCCAGAAATCAATTTTAATAGGCGCATCATCATGCGCTGTCCACTGCTCTGGTGTAGCAACATAAATTGCGACAGTTGGTCCCTGGTTAATTGCCTGAATTAACGCCGTGTTGTCTTCTATTCTAAGGTCATTTCTAAACCAGAAAAGTTGAGTACTCATATAGCATTACGCAAGCTTAATTCCTGAGGATAAGGATCAAAAAAAGCCTGTTTGCTGATGTAGTCATTTGGATGGATATTAAAATGATGCTGCAATAAAGTAACCGGCACTATTAACGGAATAATGCCAATTCTGTATTGTTCGATAACTTCTATTAATCTTTCTTTTTCCTTTGATTGAAGCTGCTTTTTTAAATAACCTTGTAGATGCGTCAATACATTGGTATTACTTTTTCTAGTGGCTTTTTTTGTTAAAGCTGTCATTAGCTCAGCAAAATACTTTTCCCCAAGCTCGTCTGGGTCATATTTCCCAGCATCTGCTAATAATTGTCCAAGGGTTGAATACCTTTGAGGATCGTTAGCCATCAAGCTGTATTTATAAGACACATGAAAATCCAGAATGGATGCAGCACTTAATCCCTGCTGCAATAATTTTTGCCACCGATGATAGGCAAATACTCTAGCAACGAAATTTTCCCTTAATACAGGGTCAGTTAATCGGCCCGCTTCTTCAACTGGCAATAATGGCATGGATTCCGTAATCGCTTGCGCATAAATTCCTCTACCTGAATCAACTGGATTAGGATTGCCCTTATTGTAAACTTTCACTCTAAACAGGCCACAACTTGGCGAACCTTTGATAAAAATATAGCCACAAATATTGTTTAAAGAAGGGATTATCTGCTCTGCAAAATCTTTTAATTTATCAGTAACATCAATGCTTTCATCCGTGGTATTAACCGCTCGTGGAGCTTCAGCATCACCAATCAAATGAATAGGTTTACGTGGTATGCCCAAGCCGATACCGACTTCGGGGCAAACAGGTTTATATTCAAAAAAGTCTGCCAGTGTGTTCACACATAAACGGGATAATTTATGCCCACCGTTAAAGCGAACTTCCTCTCCCAGCAAACAACTGCTAATCCCAATTTTTATTTTATCCAAAATAGCGCTCATTATTGACTAATAGAATGGATCTTATGATTGTTTTACGAGCCTAGCATAGCAAATGGATTACTCAATACTGAGGCATTTAATTCCGATAAAAAGAATAATTTATTCAAATTGCCGTGAGCTGACGACTTTTTATGGCTTGTTATGACCTTGAAAAAATATCAGCTGTCAGCTTGGGCTTTTGTGATTATCTCAGAGCTGAGCTGGCTTGCATTTTCTGCGCTAATGGTTTTTTTATTTTTCAACGTTTGTAAGGATAGCTTGAAATATTTGATAAAACGTCGACAATGTCCACACAAAAGTAGATGCATAGCCATACTCATGGACTGGCTCCAGCTCAGCTCCTTATCAACATAATCTGTAGCACTCGCCACTACGTCTTTACATTTCAGCATTGCTTCCTCACTAATAGTGTTCTCTTATATCCGCTAAGCACTAGCATTCTCCAGTATCCTGATAGTGATTGATAACCTGGAAAAGCTTAAGACGAGCTCGGTGCAGGAGAACTCTTGCATTCGAGTGCGAAATATCCAGAATGTTACAAACTTCTTCCATGGCCAGCTGTTCTTGATCCCTTAATAGAAAAACCGACTTTTGATCAGGCTTTAAAAGCTCCAAAGTATGTTCTATACACTTTTGCAATTGTTCTTCCTGAAGTAAGGCCTCAGGTGAGCTCAAATCCCAACCTGAAGGCGAATTGAGCCAACCGCCACCTTTATTAAATGAACTACTTAACCAATCTTCAATAGTTCGATCCTGTTGATCATCAGGCACTTGCGCTTCCAAGGATACTGTTTTCGATTCTTTTTTATAGCGACTATATGCTTCATTTTTCAAAATAGTATAGATCCAGGTTTTAAGAGAAGAGCGCTCCTGAAATTTTGGTAATGCTTTGAAAATTGATACCCAAGCTTCCTGTACAACTTCTTCAGCCCAAACGTCGCCAACAATCGTTCTGGCCACTGTAAGCAATGATGAATGGTATTGCTGCACAAGTTGATTGAAGGCCTGATGATTCTGAGATTTTAGTTTTGTCAGAAAACTGGCGGAATCCATATCCATCACACAACTACCTTTTCCTAAGGAACACAAATATTACACATTTACATCTATAAACAAAAATTAATCCTAAGAATAATGTTGGGTCTTGTAACAAAGCTATAGCACTAGCGTCTATTTGCTTGAAAGCAATTAACCCATAAACACAAAAGGATGCATGTAATGAAAAAAATAATCGGTATAAGCATAGTCATGTTTGCTTTCATCGCTTTGTTAGCTAGAGCTCAAATGACTTCTTTCGGTTCACCAGAAGAGCAGCGCTACGGAATGGATTTATGGCAAGCACTAGAAGAAGTAAATTTAGTTGGCGATAAGCAGATAATGGCATGGCCTTATGAGGGTAACGCGCCTCATGGTGACAAACTAGTAAGTCTGGAAAGTGAAATTACCGTTAATGGGCAAACAGGCAGCGTTATCGTGAAACACAACTATGGTCCTGACGTAAGTTTGAAGCAGGTTTCTAATAACCCGCAACAGTATCTGATGGCAACAACAGTCATGTTCAAGCGTGAGGCTTATAATGCCGATAATCAGAACTGGTTTTTCGCTAAGTACCTGTCTGACGCCACTTATGATGTAGCCCCAAATGGTACCCCACTGGTCGGTAGCCCTACCGGTTGTGTCACCTGTCATACAGCTGCACCTGGTGGAGACATGGTTTTTCTAAATGATAAGTACTAGTCGCTAGGTTTAGAGGGCCCCTATCTACCCTCCTTCTTCTTAATCGGGGCTCTCTTTTTTACCTAATGAGATACTTTTGTCCGTTTGTCTCTTTTCACATTTCATTCACATTTTCAGATGTATTATGTCCAGCGGTGCTTTATGCTTAGCTTTGGCATAGTTTAAAACCTTTAACCCAAAGTATTTTTTAACACTCTTTAACTAGAACATAAAAAGCTCTAATCTCAAGGAGATCATTGTGAATAATCATAAAAACTCAATTATAAAAATAGCCTTAGTGTTACTAGTAGCTCTTTCTGGCGCTCAGGCTCTTGCGCAAGGTGGCCCGCTTGCAGGTTTTAGGGTCACTCCCATTATTCCTGAACAATCAACGATCGTTAATATTCCCAGTATCCGTCCAATTACTGGTCGTGGAGAAGCCTGGGATTCATCTCCAGCACAATGGCCTGGTTATGGTATTGATGAATTCAACTACGAAATTAATGAATACTATATTTCTGGGACAGCTGCTGGGGAGCCTTACACCACCCGTTTGGTCATTCGCCGACCTGCAGACGATAGTGATTCCAGTGGTTTAGTCGTTGCTGAGTCTATGCACCCTATTGGTGGCGCTCATGGATTTGAATATAACTCAATTTACATCATGGATTCCGGACATATAGCTGTTGAAGTCAGCACCTTAGGTGCAGATCAGATACGTGAGTTCAATCCTAATCGCTACGGCGATATCCAGATTAGCCCTACCCAAACCAGTGAAGTGCTGGCCCAGGCTGGAGCATTAATTAAAAGCCCTCAAAGTCCAATTGCAGACTTAAACCCCCGCAAAGTGATTCTATGGGGCACCTCAGCTAGCTCGGCGATCTTGACTCGCTACCTTGATGCGCATGCGGTATTTACTCTGGCTGATGGCAGCAATATTTATGATGGATTTATGCCCACCTCGAATGGTTCCGACATTCAGCCTGTTGATGTTCCAATGATTCAGGTGCCAACGCAGCATGAATACGGAACAGGTGCTACATCTATTCAAGATGGCGATGAGCCCGGTAGCCAGTTCCGAGTCTACGAATTTGCCGGATTGGCGCATCTTGATGCCAGAAATAATGGAGAACGTGTTACCCAAAACGATTGCCAAAATCCCATATCGATGTTGCCACAAGAAGCCTATTTTTCTGTCGCTTTGCATCATTTACTGGAATGGGTAGACAAAGGCACTGTTCCACCTCGAGCCCCTCGTGTGTTGATGGATAACTATGTCGATAATGATGGTTCTCTGATGCTGCTTGATAGTGTTGGCAATGCCTACGGCGGCATACGTAATCCTTATGTGGACCTTGCTGCTTATAAATACACAATGGTAAATGCTCCAACTGAAGCGGCTATGAATGCAGGTCCAGGGATCATGGGGCCTGGTTTGCTTTGCAGGCTGTCTGGCTGGCAAACCCCTGTTGCTCGAGACACGCTTAGGAGTGAATATCGTAGCGCGACTAATTACGTCAATCAGTTTGAAAGCAGATTGAATGAACTGGAAGCGGCTGGCTGGTCACTACCTGTTTATCATGACTTGATTATGGCAGATGCACACAAGGTTGAATTCTAAAAAGAATAATCCAAAGTCACAAAAAAGGGCTTCTTTAGAAGCCCTTTTTTTATATAAATATTTTTTACTTGCAATAAAACGAAATTAATTCATCTTCAATATATAAAATGTTTATACAACACACTAAAGCTTGAAATTTAACATTTCAAAAACCCACGTTTTTGAAGAAACTCTAACATATGTTCTCGTCTTTTACCTTGGATCGCCCGTGTAGTTGGTGCTGACCAATTGCTACTTTTAACATTACTGCCGCGCGAACCATAATAAGCAGAAAAGGCTTCATCATAAGCATCAACATCGGCAGGAACAGCATCAATATTATAAGAATCTTGATGCATAATTACGGAAACTGGCATGCGTGGTTTAACCGCATTCTTATGTGCTGGCCAGCCCAGACATAAACCAAAAGCAGGAAAAACATGTTGCGGAAGTTCAAGAGTCTCAGCCACTATTGTCGGGTTATTTCTTATTCCCCCAATAAAAACACCACCAAGACCAGTAGATTCTGCAGCTAATAAAATGTTTTGTGCCATTAGTGCAGTATCCACAGTTGCTGCTATAAAATGTTCGGTATAACCCTTCAGCTCACCTTCTTCATTTTTAAGAGAAGCATAGTTGATACGCTGCATATCAGCGCACAGCACCATAAATTCGGGCGCGTCTATTATCCAACTTTGCCCACCAGCGGCATTAGCAATAATTTGACGCTTAACTGGGTCTACAACTCGAATAACCGAATAAGCTTGTATAAAACTGGAAGATGCCGCGGACTGGCCGCTGACAATTAATTCTTCGAGTAATTCATTGCTAATTTTTTTTTCGCTATAGGAACGCACAGAACTGTGTTCTTGCATAAGTTTCATTACATCATTCATAGTTCTTTATCACCCCTGTTATAAGCAATATATTTCCATAGCAATGACTAAATATTCATTTCTTTAATGGATAAAGCAGGCTTACCGATTATATTTACAAAATAAGAAATGCTTAAAAAGTAGCCAAAAGTATAATAGATATTTCCAAAAAGAAATAATCTATATGGTTAATATTTTTAAATTGCGATTTTAAATGATAGCCTATTATTTCGCATAGATTATTTCATCTTCAACTAAGGCATCAACTAATAAAACTTTATTTACATCAACATTTATTGCATAAGTGCGGCAAAGTTGGCGGGATTTAATATCTCTGTATACTTCAGAAACGGTAAATATTTTATTTGAAATGTTCCTGGCTGCAATAAAGGCAGGAAAGTAAGGTCGATGAGATAAGTTCATTCCCATAGTTTCTATATTCTCATGGAAACCATCAGTCGATATTTCATAATCAGGTGAAATTTTATTTCCTTTTTCATCGCAAATATAATAACGAAAAATATCCGATTGAATAATATTACTGTCAGCTTTTTTAGGCTGACCATTAAGATAATTTTCCTTAATTGCAGTTACTACAAATTTACTTTTTTCTCTTTGTTCAGATGCTCTGACCAGCTTAATTGATTTTTCTTTTAAATAACTTTTTTGGAGGTTTCTTACTTTCTCAACAGTCGAATCAGCATTTAATGTATCAGCAAGAGCTTTATGGAAAATATGACCCTGCACATGATTGCTGCCGCATTCAATGCCAAAATGAAATTCTTCTTCTGCTTCAACACCTTCACAAACGATATGACAGCCAACTCTATTAGCAATGCTAGAAACAGAAAGAGCTACATCTGCACTCTTCCCTCCTCGAGCTGCTTGTTTAAATAAGCGCATATCAAGTTTAACGATATCTGGCTCTAAAGCTTCTATGCGATCCATTTGAGAAGCACCAGCACCAAAGTCATCGACTGCAACCATTAATCCTGCTTGGTGGTAAATGTCTACAATTTCTTTTAGGCTATTCATGTCACCTTTAGTTTCAGTAATTTCGATAACCACTCGCTTAGGATCTATTCCAGTTTGCTTAATCATTTCCAGCGTAGGTATGGTCTGTGAAGCTAAAATATTTTCTATTCAGTGCGGTGAAATATTTAAGGTAATATAGCCAGCATCGGAATGCTTAGAGAAATACTCCAAGGCCTGGAAACGCAGTGCGCGATCAACTTCAAGTTGGTAAGAAGTACTAATTTTAGGATTAGAAAAAAAATGCCCAAAACTTCGAGGGCTGCTTTTAGCATTGGTAGTATTATTTAAAGCTCTAGCAAGACATTCATACCCGACAATTTGGCCGCTAGTTAAGCCAATAATAGGTTGGAAATAAGGGACAATATTTTCGCCACCTATAACAACCTGACCGACGTCCCAAGACTCTATAGATGTCTTAGTTATATATTCGTCCCATGCTTTACTATTTTTATTTTTTTGCATGACTTATTTTTAAAATCTACTACACAATAAATTAATTTAATTTATAAAAATATAAAATGAGAGGCATTGTTGTCAGGAAAGCAAGAGCTTGTCAAACAGATAATTTAAAAAATGGAATATATTTAAACTTTGTTTAATATTTACTCATATTAACAAAGATAAAATTATAAATTATTAGAAACGATACCTGGCGCCTAATTCTAAAGATCGCCCGCTTTCCGGCGCAAAACCTCTCAAAAATGATGTCGACAACCTGATTTCTTCATCTGTGATATTGCGCAGCTTTGAAAATAATATCAATTCGCCATTACTCACATTATTTATTGTGTAATTTAATTCGGCATCCAATCGCGTATAACTTCCTGTTGGGAATTCATTTGCTCCAGGATTATTTTGAGAAAAGGCATGTAGCATAGATAAAGATGATGACAAGTTACCATTATCATAATTTATTTCAGAACCAATTCTATATGGTGGCATTCTAGGAACATCTCCGACAGTATCAAGTTTTCCTATAATGCTATCCGCGAATAACCTGGTCGCCCACTCATTATTTATAAGGTAATTTAAATCAATCTCCAAGCCATAAAATTTTGCATCTTCTTGCTGGTATCTTCTAACAGGTATCTCATTTATTTCAGCGCCTGTAGTCTCAAGAAATATATAATCTGAAAAGCGGTTATAAAAAAATGTTAATGTTGAATCCAGATCTCCGTAATCAAAATATACACTTAAATCACTGTTATTCGCTTTTTCTTCCTGCAAGGCAGTATTGCCTATTTCACATGCTGCTGACGCAAAGTGCACAACACAATCATTTATATTCGTTAGACTAAAATTTGAATATAACTCTTCAGTCCATGGAGATCTTTCTGAATGTGAAGTGGCTAAACCAATTGTAAAATATGCATTCAAATCATATAAAACTGATCCTGAATAACTGAATGTAGAAAAACTTTTTCTAGGTGCCACATTATTTTTAGTGGAAAATTCATCACGATTTATTCTAGCGCCAAATTCAAATGTAAAGGGGTTAATATGCAAAGCTTCTACCAGATATAAACCAAATGAATCTGTATCAGTTTCAGGAATAAAACTCTCTTCTCCAACCGCGCCAAATAATTCACTATTGATTTGCAAACCCAGAATGCCGTGCCAATTATTTATTTCATAATGTGATAGTTGTAAACGCTGTGAAACAGAATCGTTACTAAAACGTGTACCTATTGCACCATCTCCTTCCAGCTCCACATGTTGGTAATTTGTTAAGCTCATACGATAAGAGATGTTCTCAATAAAGCTATTAAAATCATTCCATTCGCCTCTCAAATCATAGCGTGTACGTTCCAAATCTATACTTGTGAAATCTGCTTCTTCTGCCTCAGCGGGAACTTCTTCATGTTCATGAGCGTGAATTCCAGCAGGCAAGCCATAAAATGTTTCCATCTCATTTATTGCAAAACCGATATAACCATTATTGAAAATATAGGATAAGCCAACTGTAGCTGAAGTTGAACGACCTCCGGTATTGGCAATAAAGCCATTGAAGTTTTCTTCATCTGGATCATCCATCCATCTCGGATCGATGGCTAAACCAGGCACTTCCAGATCATTCCAATCTCTATTAGTAAGATCCAAATGTATCGCAACCGGGCCTACAGGAAATTCTAATTCTCCCACAAAAGTATCCATATCACTTGCTGTGTTATGACGGAATTCAAACTCAGCAGACGCAGGCAATAATGACTCAGCGATGCGGCTGTCCACTATATTGACGACACCCCCAATCGCTCCACCACCATAAAGTAAAGTAGAAGGTCCTCGCATAACTTCAATGCTATCGGCCAGCATAGGTTCAATCGTGTTGGCATGATCAGCTGAGTTGCCTGCAGCATCAGCATTGATCATTCCATTACTTAAATTCATCACTCGCCTGCCTTGCTGACCTCTAATAACAGGTTGCCCAACTGCCGGGCCGAAGGATGCATTATTAATACCTGGCTGAGTTGCCAATGTATCGCCAACCGTGGCTTTCACTTTACTTATTAATTCGCCTCCAGTGATTATAGTGACAGGCAATGCTGTTTCAGAATTCCTGACATGCACACCTTCAATAACTAATTCAAAGTCAGCTTCTTGAGCATTTAGATCTGTCATTGCCAGCAAAGGCAATAAATACAAAAGTTTTGATTTCATGATTCTCACTGTTTCAAACATTGAAACATAACCGCTCATAAGCGAGCAGTCAGACTAGCGCAGTGTTAAGAGTAAAAATGTGGGGGTGATCGACCTTGATAGGAGGGGTAATGAGAAGAAAAATAACCTTGCTCAGCAAATACACTAAAGTAAATTAATTTCGCTTCGAAGGGCTTGGTAGAAGTTTGAGTGACAATGCCTTGATCATGGGAATCAAAATGACAAAGCACACAATCAATTTGGTGCTCAATATGATCATGTATAGGTGAATTCTGAACAGCTTGAACACCAAGCAGCGTAAAGGCCAGGAACCAAACTAACAGCTTTTGTTTACTCAATTTAATCATCCTTCGTAGATGATAAGGCAAAGCTACTGAAATTCAACTATAAAATTTTTTACTTTAACGAATTAGTCTGCCTATTCTTCTATATTTGGAGGAGTTTCCGTTCCGCCACGACGGCTTCGACGGGGATGCTGCCGTTCAAATTCTTCAGCTAATTCCTGCCGACGCCTTTCGGAAAGCTCTCGGTAGCGCCGATAGCTTTGTCTTACCGCCGCTTTCTCTTCCTCAGACATGTTCTCAAAGGCTTCAAAATTATTTCTAATACGTTCTCGCCTTTCCTGCACAAGCTCAGAAAGCTCTCTTCTTCGACGCCTAACTCTATCTCTTTGCTCTGGCGGCATAGATCGCCAACGTTCAATTCTACTAAGCATACGCTGCTGTTGCGTCGCTTCTAAATTATCCCAAGAGTCTTCGAATCGAGATAACATTTGTTGCTGCTCTGTATTTAAATTCTCCCAACTCATCTTAGGCAGCGCTGTTGGCTGAGCGGATATCTGCGCAGAGAAAAAACAAACAACTATGCTAAACAATAAACTTAAGATGCTCTTTTTAAATTTAATTTTAGAAATCATCATTCATGCTCAACCATTGGTAGAACTCAATATCATCATAGAGTTCAAAACTATCATCAGCGCTGAGTATTTCAATATCTTCTAATTCAGATAAAGTAATATCTGATGCTCCGACTCCCATATTGAAATAAAAACCGATACCTAAGACCAACATGCAAGCCGCTATAGCACTACTTGATAGCAAGGGGTTTTGATTAAAAAGCCGCTGATAAAAAAATGAATTTTTTCCTTCGAGTTTTCCTTCAAGTGCCTGGTGGCGAATGTGAGTAAGGCGCGATAACGTCTGTGCATCCAGCCGATCACAGCTACTATCGAGCTCTTGTTTAATCTCTTGGGTAAATCGTTGGTCTGACTTTTTCTGGTTCATAACCTTACCGATTCCAGTTTGTTTTTTAAAAAAGTACGAGCTCTTGAGTAATGTGATTTTATCGTTCCTACAGAACAAGACATTGCCACCGCAGTTTCCTTTTCACTTAAGCCTTCCCATGCTCGAAGTAAAAATACCTGCTGCTGCTTGAGAGGCAGTTCCTGCAAGGCCTCCTCCAGCATAGCGATAGATTGGCCAGTTTGCACCAAGCTTTCGGGGCTAGGCATTTTCTCGTCTTCGAATTCTGGTTCTCCTATATCCGTAGTGCCGTCCTTAGAGCTATCCTTAAAACTTCCTTTGTCATTTGATGAGATCCAGGTACCAAAACGCTTCATTATTGCCGTTCTTCGATGCCAGTCCATAATGCGGTTACTTAATATTTTATGAAATAATAACTCCCAATCCTGAACTTCCTTATTTGAATATTTATTAATCAATGAAACCATCGCATCCTGGACAATATCTAAGGCGTCATCAGTATTTCCTGTCGCGATTTGGGCTCGACGGAAAGCTCTCTTCTCGATAGACGAAAAAAATTTA
>Ga0055584_100000802_pt1 | contig 30061 bp, 21 predicted proteins | sample OSDHelmetaG_FD_58716 | JGI IMG/M metagenome (GOLD analysis project Ga0055584, IMG submission 58716) | Pelagic marine sediment microbial communities from the LTER site Helgoland, North Sea, for post-phytoplankton bloom and carbon turnover... | ecosystem: Environmental > Aquatic > Marine >... | reverse complement strand
GAGAGCACTGCATTGACATTGCAGGGGTCACTGGTTCAATCCCAGTCGTGCCCACCATAAAAACCCCAGGCCTAAAGCCTGGGGTTTTTTGTTGGATTAGCACGACGTGATCATATGATGGCAAGCCGCAAGGCGGCTTGGTGCGTGCCCACCATAAAAGCCCCAGGCCTAAAGCCTGGGGTTTTTTTGTTGGATTAGCACGACGTGATCATATGATAGCAAGCCGCAAGGCGGCTTGGCGCGTACCCATCACGATCTAGCACTGGAAATTTATGTATTCAGGCACTCATTAACACACAAAAGGAGATCTGTGTTTGTGAAAGGCTTCGGGAGAGTATTAGAGGCGCCGAGACTTTGTGCGGCGCGAAGTAAGTCTCCCTCTTTGGTGCGCCCACCACCTGACATGGCTATAATCGGTAAAACCGGGAAATCTCGCCTCAGCTGTATGATGGTTTCAACACCTTCCTTGACTGGCATAATCAGGTCGGAAATAACCAGGTCAAAAGGTGTGGCGGTTTGGCTGGTCAAACCTTCTTCACCGTTTTCAGCTTCCGTCACCTCGTGACCCTCGCTTTCAAGTGCTTTGCGGACAGTAAAACGAACCAGTTCTTCATCATCAATTACGAGAATACGCGCCATCAAACAGTCCTTTTTCTCTTGGTGGAATGTTCAGCCTCAAACCAAAGGAAGATAAACACTCACTGTCGTCCCCTCGTCAGGTTCACTCGTGATATCCATAGCCCCTCCATGATTGGTTACAATACCATAGATCATGGACAAGCCCATTCCAGTACCGGCCCCAACTTCCTTGGTTGTGAAAAAAGGGTCATAAATCCGGTGGATCACGTCGGGATCAATACCAACGCCAGTATCGGTAACAGTCAGAAGGGCATAGTTCTTGTTTTCCAATTCTATAAGACCATTACCCTTATAGGATGTCAAAGATATTTCCAGCTCGCCTGTTTTTCCTTCCATAGCATCGAGGGCATTCGATGCCAGGTTGATAAGGATTGACGAATACTGTGTCCTGTCTGCCGCGACAAAGCCTAAATCCGGGATAAAATTATATTTAAGTGTAATACTCGCTGGGATAGTTGATTTCAGTAATTCTACGGCAGTTGACGTCTCTTTCAATATATCAAGTTCCTTCATGTGGGTAGATTCTTGACGGCTGAAAGAAAGAATTTTGTCCACTAGGTCTTTGATTTTTTCCGATGCGGTTAGAACCATACCCAAATCCTTGCGTATGGAACTGTCTTCGGGTAACTCCCGTATCGTCATGTCAGTAATGTTCTGGATCGGCACCAACATGTTGTTGATGTCGTGGGCAATGCCGCCGGAAAGGTTTCCAAGGCTTTCCATTTTTTGAGTCTGGCGCAGGTTTGCCTCGGCAGCCTTCTTTTCGGTAATGTCAAAAATGGTTCCATACATTTTTTCCGGTTCACCATGGGCGTCACAAATTATTTGGCCCTGTGCATCAATATAGCGAATCTCGCCGTCAGGCCGAATAATTCTGTATTCACTGTCATAGGGTTGCGTGCCATCGAGAGCATCTTGTACGACTTGGAGAACGCCATCCACATCATCTGGATGTAGAACGCTCCGCAACAGATCAAAACTGGGTTTTTCATCTTCCGGGCTAAGGCCAAGTATACGGTATTGCTCATCAGACCATCGGTTGTCGCCTGTCTTGATATTCCACGTCCAACTACCCAGATGGGCAATCTGTTGAGCGTGAGACAGAATATTTTCGCTTTCTTTCAAGTCGCGGGTTCGTTCGTCGATACGTTCTTCAAGGTCTTCGGTCAACTTTTGAAGTTCTTTATTCGCTTGTTCGGTTTCATCTTTTGCGACCAGCAGAAGATTCTCGGCCACTTGACGTGATGCGAGTAAGGAACGTGCCCTGAAAACGACAATCGTTCCGATCAGAATAAGAAGGATAACGCCAATTATTTCAATAGCTTGAGAAAGAACACTTTCCTTCTCCGCAGTTTTAATTCTGATTTCAAGCAGTCTTTGTTCTTCAGCATTCATGTCGGCAATGATTGACCGGATTTGGTCCATAATATCCTTGCCCAAGTCGGTTGCAACCAAATCAATCGCGGACTTTTGCCCTTCTTCTCGCAACAACCTGATGGTTTGACCTAACTCTTCAAGTTTTTTTCTTTTCAGGACCTCAATCTTTTTAAGGCGTTTCTGTTCATTCGGGTTGTCGGCTGTAAGGTTCTTCAATTTCGCTAACGTGTCATCCAGTTGGCTGATGGCAATATTATATGGCTCAAGATATGCCTCATTACCGGTCAGCAAAAAGCCACGCTGCCCAGTTTCGGCATCCTTTAGTTGGGATAGGACATTGGACAGGGAAATCTGCACTTGGTGGCTATGCAACACCCGTTCAACAGATTTTGTGCGCCTCTGATCGCTCCAGTACGACACGCCAACAGTCAATAAAAGAACGGGAAAGACAGCCACAAGTCCGCGATAGCCTATGCTGCTGACGTTTTCATAAGAATTTATTTCCCTGTCAAACGCCTTTGTTGATGCGTTCCTTTCATCAAGATTTTTTCTTGAATAATAAATGACAGCCCCGGTAGAGATGATGACAAACAGGGCGAGACTTCTGTTAAACAAAACTTTCCACAATTCTTCGCCTTCCGGTGACACCACATAACCGATGAGCGTCAAAAGGACGGAGAGCATAGTGACGGTGATGACCTGTCTGAGAAAAGGAAACCAAAGGCCGAGAGAAACAGCCGCGACATAAGGCACGCCACCCGCCACACCCAGCGGCAGGAAAACATCAAGAGTCAGGAAAAACGGCAATAAAATGATGGCAATTGTGAATGTGACTGGCTTGTATTTTATGGATATAACGCCAGCATTCTCTTCAAAAGTTGTTGAATGATATATGACAGTTCCTGTCGTAATGATTACGAACAGAGCCAGCCCTCTGTTGAATAAAACCTGGAATATTTCCCCTCCTTCCGGGGACAGAAAGTAACCCAAGATGACCATCAAAATCGAGAACAGAGAAATGGCAACGATCTGTTTGCGTGATGGAAACCATAAGCCAAGCAGCATAACGGCGACATGTGGTACACCTCCGGCAATACCCAACGGTAGGATAAGGTCGAAAATCAGAAATGCCAAAGACATGACGCTGGCGATTGCAAAAAGGCCGTATTTGTCCAATACGGACGATAGCGTGGGCACTTCTCTTGCTTGTAGGTTTAATTCAGACATCAACTATAAATAATGGATAACATCCACCAAGAAAAGTATTTTTCACAAGTGTACTTCTAGTTTAAGAGCTATAAATAAGTAGTAATGTAAATGTCTTCTTCTGGCTATTATCGGACTCTTTGAGGGGAAGTGAAAAAGGTCCGTTATATCCCCTAAAAGTGGACATTATTTTCTAGAATTCATGTTCGCTTCCTGTAAAATTTCAGTCATAATCAGGAGATAATTTGGGCGTCTCTTCTTAGCCAACAACGGTTACTCTTCATGAATTTTTATAACTATATTTGAAATGACTAATCCAATTCCAAAAACAAGAATACTGCTAGAAAAATTACCTAAGACTTTCTTGGTCATAGCGCTTGCTTTTTTTGTAGCGCTTTCTGGTTTTACAATAAGATTAACCTTCCAACAAATTAGATCATTTGAAGAAAACCATCACAGAATATTCAAGAGTGAAGTGGCTAAAATTAGCGTTGCTATTGAAACCTTTCTTTCCGACCGGCAACGCCATATCAAAACCTTTGCTCTTGAAAAAAGTGATCTATTATCTCGCTATGCCGAAGACCTAAGTGACGAGAACTTAAAAGAAGAAATTCAGCAAAGCCTCTACCGCTGGTTCCCATCATATTTTACGTTCACACTCGCAGATAAAGAAGGAAGGGACCTCATTGATGATCTTGAGGGCTTCGTCGGTCCAGCATGTCAGGCCAGCATTATTCAGTACGCCAGTGATATTGCGGTTTCTATAGATAAGGCCCAACACTTTTTTGAACCCGTGATACACCCACAACCCTTTCAGTATCACTTCGATCTGATGGCAGAGCGAGAGCATGAAGGGGTTCTGCAAGGCGTTATCTTCGTCAGCTTTTACCCTACCATTCTTCAAAATATTCTAGGTTCTTATGAAAGTGAAGGTCACAAACTTTTCTTGGTCAACCGGGACCGCCCTAATCTTATTGAAGTCACTTCTGAAGGCGCACGCGATAAGATAGCCACTTACCGAGACATAAATCTATCGGCTTGGGAACAGGACAATACTGTATTGCGATCCCAGATCCGCCTTAGCCGGTGGGATGTCGTGGCTTTCCCTGAGATGGGACTTTTTGAGGACTACGCCAGATCTACGTGGCGTTCAACAATGTTCATCATTGGGGGGTTGCTTGTTTTGACCATATTCAGCATGTGGGCTGTTACTCGCGCAGAAATGCGTCGCCGGGAGGCCCATTTAGCGCTTCTAGCTAGTCAAGATGATTTAAAACTGCGAATACTGGAAGCTGAAGAAAGCGGCATCAGAATGGAAGAACAAGCTGCCATAATGGCAGATTTGGCAGATGAACAATCCATATTAAAAAATAAGGCCGAGATCGCCGACCAGAGTAAATCAGAATTCCTTGCCACCATGAGCCACGAAATCCGCACCCCGATAACGGGAGTGCTGGGTATGGCTGATCTAGCCCTCGATACAAAGTTAACGGCTCAACAGCGCAAGTATATCGAAACAGTCCGGGAATCAGGGGGGGCTCTATTGACAATCCTGAGTGACATCCTTGATTTTTCAAAACTTGAGGCTGGAAAACTATCCATTGAGAACATAGATTTCCATTTGCCTTCGCTACTTGAAGAAATCATCAGCCTGTTAGAACAACGGGCAACAGAAAAGGGTGTCGAGCTTTCTTATGAAATTGATGGCGATGTTCCTGAGGGGATCAACAGCGATCCGGGCCGGATACGTCAGATGTTGTTCAATCTGGTTGGTAACGCCATCAAGTTCACCGATGAAGGCACAATAGAAATATTTGTCTCTCAGATTATGGATGATGATGAGCAGTTTTTGCTTACCTTCGCAGTAAAAGACAGCGGCATTGGCATATCCGATGAAGCACAAGGAAGATTATTCGGAAAGTTTGAACAAGCCGATGCTTCAATCAGCAGAACCCACGGTGGCACCGGGTTGGGGCTTGCTATCTGCAAAATGTTGTCGGAGTTAATGGGTGGTGATGTTGGCGTGACGAGTAAGGAGGGAGAAGGCAGTACGTTCTATTTCTCAATTCTTGGAAAAATTGCCACTTCGGAGGTAAGCCGCAACACAGTGTCGCCGAGAGCTTCCGACTTTACAGCCCGCCGTAAATTAAAAATACTTCTGGCCGAAGATAATCAGGTCAACCAGATTTTCATCTCCACCTTACTAACAACCCTTGGCCACTGGGTTGACATTGCACAGAACGGTCAGGTGGCTCTCGAAATGATCCAAGGGGAGACATACGACATACTTCTTGCGGACATTCGAATGCCTATTATGGATGGCTTGGAATTGACGGCCGCAATCAGAAATTTACATAGTAAGGTTTCTAAAATACCAATTATTGGTGTAACGGCTGATGCCATGGCGGATCATCAAAAACAGTACATTGCGACAGGCATGGATGAAGTTTCTATGAAGCCGATTGATCTTCCGGACTTACTCATGAAGATGGATAAAGTTTTGGGTGAGATCATCCACACGCGTGTTGTCCGCAAAGAGCCTGAAGAAGTGATTGCCTCAAACGATATAGGCGAAGAATCTTCAGAAGAGACAAGTCCAGATATAGATGATTTTCTAAAACAATTGCAGGACGTAGCGGATAAGTATGACAAGTCAGACTGACTGAACGAATGACTTGGGCTTGCACCTGTCTAAAGTCAAAACGAGTTTCCTGTGACAATACTTGTCTGGTTGTCCCCAATTCTAAAATTAGTCATTGTTTTATAAGTTTTGGCATAAAGAGTTTTGGAGTTACGCCTTATGATCTTCCCTCCGCTGCCTGATGCTCACGGTGTCGCCGTTCTCTTTCTGGTTGTTGGCGCGCTTATTGTCTTTACGCGCGATGAGATTCCTTTGGAGACATCCAGTCTGGGTGTTTTGGCAGTCTTGCTTCTGGGCTTTGAACTTTTCCCCTATATGAGTAATGGGGAAACAATTCATGCCATCGATTTCTTTAGTGGTTTTGGACATGAAGCGTTGATTGCCGTGTGCGCGTTAATGATTGCCGGGCAAGGTCTGGTCCGCACGGGCGCGCTTGAACCTTTAGGGCGAACGGTGGCGAAGCTCTGGTCTATAAGTCCGTCGTTGTCCCTGTTGATTACGCTGGTGGTGAGTGCCGCGTTGAGCGCTTTTGTTAATAACGTCCCCATCGTGGTGCTGTTGCTTCCTATATTAATTAGTATTGCCCATCGCACGGGCAGTTCTTCATCGGGCATGTTGTTGCCAATGGGTTTTGCCACCCTTGTTGGCGGCATGAGCACGACCATTGGCACGTCGACCAATCTATTAGTGGTCTCCGTGGCCGCAGACTTGGGCTTGCCCAAATTCCAAATGTTTTCATTCTTTGTGCCTGCGGCGATCGCAGCAAGTGCCGGGATCGTTTTTTTATGGCTTGTCGCGCCTCGCCTTCTGCCGCAAAGGGAAACCCCCCTTGGTGATATGTCACCGCGTGTCTTCACCGGTCATTTGCATATCAATGACGAGAGCTTCGCCTGCGACAAGACTTTGGCGCAGGTTATGGAAAAGGCAGGAAGAAAAATAAAGGTTTCTGGAATCTATAGGGATGATGACAAGGTATTGGCACCTTTGCCCGATGCCATATTACACGCGGGGGATCGCTTGGGCGTTCTCGATACGCCTGAAAATCTAATAGAATTAGAGGAACTCCTGGGTGTCAGTCTCTATGGCGGCGACAATAAGCCGATCGACGAAGAACACCCCTTAAGCGCTGAAGATCAGAAAATTGCTGAGATTGTCGTCACCCAAGGCTCCATACTTGATGGCGTCACTTTGTCTCAGGCGCGCTTCGCGGAAGTACGACAGCTTGTGACCCTGGCCTTACATCGCGCTGGTGCCAGGGCGCGTGTGTTGCGTGAAGATGTGGGTGACCTGAGACTGAGGATTGGCGACATTCTTTTGGTGCAAGGCACCCAGGAAAGTATATCGAAAGTTAAGGCTAGCGGTGAAGTTCTCGTCCTTGATGCCACTGCTGATTTGCCCCACACCCGGCGTGCGCCTTTGGCCTTAGGTATTATGGCGATGATTATTTTGGTTTCGGCATTTGGCATAGCCCCCATTGCAATCAGCGCCGTTTGCGGGGTGCTTTTGATGATTGGGACGCGCTGTATCAACTGGCACGATGCGGCACAAGCTTTGAGCACGCAGGTCATCTTAATCGTCGTCGCCAGTCTTGCCTTAGGCTCGGCCCTGCTTAAAACCGGTGGGGCCGATTATCTGGCACAGGTGTTCCTTGTCGTCTCTTCCGGCGCTTCCCCCGGGATAATGCTGTCAGGGCTGATGTTGGTCATGGCGGTTCTGACCAACATCGTCTCCAACAATGCCGCGGCCGTGATCGGCACACCGATTGCGGTTAATATAGCCCAGCAACTGGGACTGCCTGCGGAACCATTTGTCCTGGCGGTTTTGTTCGGCGCAAACATGAGCTATGCGACCCCCATGGCCTACAAAACGAATTTGTTAGTTATGAATGCAGGCGGCTACCGGTTTATGGATTTTGTTAAAATCGGCATCCCGTTGACCGTCATCATGTGGCTGGCCCTGAGCTTTCTACTGCCAAAAATGTATGGGTTTTAATGCTAAAAGTTTGTCCGCTCTTAGAGGGTAATGTAGTCATTATTGACGCCCTATAGGCCCTGTCCTGCTTAATTCTTTTCCCCCGCTTTCGCCGGGTTGAGTCCAGGATGCGTCTCCTCGGCTGCGATAAGAATCCATAGGCCAGACAGCCCCATAGCTCCAGCGGTGAACATGAAGCTTGCCTCGATATTTCCTGTCATTTCCGCAATCAGGCCGATGAATAGAGCGCCGATTCCGTAACCTGTATCCCTCCAGAAGCGGTAAGTGCCCAGGCTCGACCCTCGCCAGTTGGGATGGGAAATGTCGCTAACCGCAGCAATAAGTGTCGGATAAAGTAAGGCCATTCCGACCCCTGTCACCGCTGCCGTGGCCGCCCAATAAAAAAAGCCCTCGACAAGGATAGTTGCTATGACACCGATGCTGCAGACCCACATTCCAATCACAATTGGCCACTTCCGACCAATGGCGTCGGACAACGGACCGGTCCACAGTTGGCTTGCCCCCCAGACCATGCCGTAGATGCCAACGATCCATCCAATCTCGACGACCGTCAGTCCTTGTTTGATGAAATAAATGGGGAAAAACGCCCATACCAGAGCATCGACAAACTTCTCCACGCACCCGGCTTGCGATAAGGCCGAAAACGTGCGGTGGCGAAATGACACAAGGGTGAATATTTCCATGGACGATGGATGCTCGGACACGTTGTCCGGGAAGCGCGGTGACGGCCCTTTGTGCGTCCCCTTCTTATGGGCGGAAGCCTCAGCCCGGGCCCAGGGCAGGGTGTCCTTGCTAAACAGATAGGCGGTTACCAGTGCCACCACCGCCACGGCAAGGCCGAAAGAGAAGAGGCTCCAGCGTGGATCGAAGTCGGCCGCAAGGTATCCGGTAACGACACCGGCAATGGCGACACCGCCATAACCGGAAAACTCATTAAATCCTGTCGCCAGGCCACGCTGGTCAGGCCGCGTGATATCGGCTTTACTGGTCACCGTCATCGACCAGGCGAACCCTTGGTTTACGCCGAGCAGTACGTTGGCGGCGACGATCCAATTCCAGGACGGTGCATAGAGAAATATGAACGGGATCGGAATCGCGGCGACCCAGCCCCAAAGGAGAACCCTGCGCCGGCCTACCTTTTCCGAAAGGCGTCCGGCGACAAAATTCATCGCGCCCTTCACAAAGCCGAAACTGATGATGAAAGCCATGAGTAGCGTGAACGATCCGGCGGGAACGCCGAATTCCTCTTCGGCCAGAACAGGAACCACGTTGCGTTGTAAACCAATGGTGAGGCCGACAAAAAAGACCTGGAGCAACTGCTGATTGAATTGCCCCAGATTGGCACGAATACCGTGTACGTACTGCGCAGTTTCTTCCTTCATTTTGTCCGCAATCACATGCAAGTCGTCGTTCACCGGATTTCTCCCCGACGGTTAAGCGTTGCGTTCTGGAAAACCGACTCCGTCATCATTCAATCCCTTGCGACAGTTGAGATTGCCTAAACAAGAATGTTGACAGTCTCGAAGGCATTTTTTATTATTCAAGTAATTCATTGAATACTATTATAAAGTGAGACAATGTCAAGCCAAAGCCCGAAACATCAGCTTCTCGAACAATTCGCCCAGGTCGCAAAGGCCATGGGCCATGCCAGCAGGTTTGATTTGTTGGAACTGCTGGCACAAGGCGAGCGTAGCGTTGATGATCTGGCTCAGGTAGCGGGTCTCACGACGGCCAATACTTCACAACACCTCCAGCACCTCCGCCGCGTCGGTTTGATCGTGCCCAGAAAGAGAGGGCTGTACGTCTTTTACAGACTGGCTGGTGACGACGTAATTGATCTTCTGCGTGCGCTCAGGCGATCCACGGAGCGACGCATCGCAGAGATCGACAGGACCGTCTTTGGATACTTCAATGAGCGCGATAGCCTTGAGGCCATTTCGCGCAAGGAACTCCTTAGCCGCATCAAGGAAGGACTTGTAACCGTCATCGACGTTCGCCCTTCTGAGGAATACCAGTCAGGTCACTTGCCTGGAGCCACTAGCCTGCCGATCAAGGATCTAAAGAAACGCCTGGGCAGCCTGCCAAAGGGACGGGAAGTTATCGCCTATTGTCGGGGGCCGTATTGCGTTTTCGCATTCGAGGCCGTTGCCGTGTTGCGAAAGAAGGGTTTCAAGGCGAGGCGTATGGAGGAAGGATATCCGGAGTGGAAGGCCGAAGGCCTGCCGATTGAAGCTAACGCAGTCGGGTCATGATATCCAGTTGTCCTGGCCGGTCCTTTGCCAAAATGACGAATGTCCACTATTGGCTAATAGCGGACTCTATTAGCATTAATCAATAATGTCGGATTTTAGGGGGGGTAAAGTGGGCATTATTTAGGACGGGTAGTTAGGTCTGCTCATGACCCGAAGTGGAAGTCTATCGATTGGTTTCCAACGCCTTTCTAACCGCATCCGTTATTTCAACCACGTTTATCGGTTTAGTCAGGTAATGTTCAAAACCTGCTTCCAGTCCCTTTTTAATATCGGCCTTAGTTGCTGCAGCACTTAACGCAAATATCGGAGTGTTTTTAGTCGTTTCATGCTTCTTGAGTTCCTTGATGGCGTCAAAACCGCTCATTCCGGGCAGGTTGATATCAAGGATGATGATATCTGGGTTGTTGGCTATTGCTATATCTATGCCCAACTCAGCGGTATGGGCAGATGACATGGTGAGACCATCAATATTCGATACGATCACCTCCATCAGCTTCAGGTTGGACGGATTGTCCTCAACATAAAGCATGGTGCCACTAATACCCTCCAACTGGCCCCTGACCTCAGTACCCTCAATAACCCCACCGGCATCTGATGTGACAGTTTGTGAGATGGCAAGAGGTAGCTCAAACCAAAACCAACTTCCTATGCCTATATGGCTCTCAAAGCCGATAGTGCCACCCATTAACTCAACAAGATCCTTACAAACAACTAGGCCGATACCCGTACCTTCAATTTCCGAGTTCTCAGCACCTAAACGATTAAATGGCTTAAACAGTTCACTTTGCCGCTCATCGGGAATGCCTATCCCTGTGTCCGTTACGTTAATACGCAACATATTCTCAGGTGTTGGTCCGAAAGAGATGCGGACCTTGCCGCCATCATCATTGTACTTGATGGCATTGGACATCAGATTGAGCAATACTTGCTTGAAGCGGGTGTAATCAGCTTTGATGTTCTGGGCGTCAGAAATCACATCTGGAGTTGAAATCTCAATACCGCGACTGTCTGACATACCTATTATTAATGTAAGGCATTCCTCGACTGCTTTGTTAGGGTCGATTTCCTCAATGGTGAAGTCCGCTTTACCTGCTTCAATCTGGGTAAGATCGAGAATATCATTAATCAGGGCCAACAAATGTTGACCGCCCTTCAGGATTTGATCGACGCTGGCCTTCTGGGTTGCGCTCAAAGGTTCCTTGGGGTTGAAGTCCAGCATTTGCCCGAAGCCAAGGATAGCGTTCATAGGCGTACGCAGCTCGTGACTCATTGAAGACAGAAACTCGGTCTTGGTCTGATTGGCTATTTTGGCCTCTTCCATCGCTTTAAAAATTTTGTCAGACGCTTCATTTCGCTCAGTAATGTCCCGAACAATTCCCGTGAACATGGTGCTTCCATTAACCTTCATTCTGCTAATTGATAAGTCCATTGGGAACTCGGAATTATCTTTGCGCTTGCCAATTACTTCGCGCCCAATACCGATAACTTTGGGAATGCCTGTTTTGTGATAACTGTCAAGGTAACCATCATGTTCGGATTGATATGGTTCCGGCATCAGCATTTTTACATTCTGATTGAACACTTCATCTATGGAATACCCAAATATTTTTTCAGCTGCGGGATTAAATGTTTTGATAATCCCTGTATCATCAATAGTAACAATTCCATCAATCACTGTTTCTAATATTGCCCTTAACCGCTCGCTTTGTGATTCCAATGCGGTACTCGTTTCGCGTAAATGTTTCTGCTCCAATTCTTGCTGAACAGTGTCCGCCAGGTCGCGCAATATTTTTTTATCTTCAAGAGACAAGGTTCGCGGCACGGTATCTATTATGCATAAAGTGCCAACCTTCATTCCGTCTGCTGTCGAAATAGGTGCACCAGCATAAAACCTGATATCAGGTGGACCTGTTACCAGTGGGTTGTCGGCAAAACGCGGGTCCTCCAACGTGTTTGAAATACAAAATATCTCTTCCCCAAGAATTGCGTGTCCGCAAAACGATATATCACGAGGCGTTTCAGGTGCATCCAGTCCTTGTCGAGACTTAAACCACTGGCGTTCTGAATCTACCAGGCTAACCAAACATATTGGTACATCAAAACGGCTCTGACAAATCCGTGTCAGGCGATCAAATCCCTCTTCCGGGGACGTATCCAGAATATCCAGAGCACATAATGCCAGATGCCGCTGCTTTTCATTGGGTGGATTTACAGGTGATTCCATCTTATGATTTGCAACTTAAATTAGCAGTTAGGTTCGTGACTTGCCATTTGTGCATATAGTTTTCTTTCAGCAATATTGACGGTAATAGGACGGCATTGGTCAGTTCTAGGAAAATGTTAACACTAAGCTGGAACCCGACAAGGTAAAAATTATTCCATTATCACTGCATCGTCTCGCCATGTCCGCTTTTAGGGGGTCAAGCGGACATTATTTAGGGCGGCTGGTTAGGCCCACTAATGACCCACAGTGGATATCCGAGATATTGGGCTTAGGCTTTCTGCTTATCTACCAGAAAAGCAACACCAACTTACCGATCAGTTTTACTGTTGTTTGTTAACTTGTTTGCGCGTGTTCGTAGCATATCTGTTTGGTTTCCGGCGCGGTGAGTGGCTCGTTCAAAAGCGTGCAATAGGCCCCTTGGTTCGATCCTTGGTGGTGCTTGCAGGTTTTACAAACACCGAAGGCTCGTAATCCTCTTTGTTTAAGTGTGCTCCGAACAAGCTTCTCCATTGCGCTTCGAAAAGAAGACAGGTCTTCTTCGCTCCACGTGGACAGAGAATCTTTTAACATTGTGTTCTTCTGAACAATCGATATTCCGGCCTCAGTAATGGAATATGAAATTGATCGTTTATCCTGATCTGATCGTACCTTTGAGATAAGCCCTTTTCTGGCGAGCGTTTTTAAGGTTTGAGAGACTGTACCGCGTGTCGCTGACATGAAATCCGAGACCTGCGATGGAGAGCGCGAGAACTTATTGGCCCTGGCCAGGTAGGATAGAGCGGTCCATTGGGTTGGGTTGATGTCTTCGATCCACTCATCGGCCGCATTGATGCGGGCAATGCGATCAATCAACTCCTTAATGGTATATTTCTCAGCATCGCTCATGCTTAATGATAGCGAGTCGAAAATAGTGTTGCAATATCCAATTTTCCTGATAGTAATAGCGAGTCGATATTAAAAAAGGAATAATTCAATGAAAATCCCACTACTCGCAATAAGTATTTTAACCATGAGCCTTGAGGCTGCCGTGGCTGACGGCGGACATATGTCCCATGCCATTAATCAGGATGGTGCGGTCAAATCGGACGCAAATGAGTCCACATCTGCGGCATTTGATATTCTGGCGGCCCATGTTCATCGCGACGGCAGAACAGTCACATTTCATATGACTTTAAATGGTCAGCCCGGATCTAAATTACCGACGCCCGTTGGCTCACTGGCCAGTGCACCGGTGCTTTCATACGTTTGGCCAACGTCGCTGGACCCATCGGCCGTTGGTTTCGAAGGGAAAACGGGCATTTTGGCTCTGGCGGCCACAAGTCACCCGGACTTCGACGATACCCCCCTATATGATGAAGACCGTGACGGTGATCTGAAAAACGATGGAGCAGAGTGGCATAGTCACTGGGTCGTGTTGACACCGACTAAAGCTTGTGGAGAAGGTGCATTGGGCGTTCGGGACATTCCAAAAGGAGAAACCCCTGCCATGCCGGCCACATGGCCAGGTTTACCTATCTTCATTGATAGTCCAGGATTCACGCCGCTTTTTGATGGCCCTGAAGTCAAAATAAATGTGGCTTTTGCCGACTCATCGCTTGTTGCTGGAGCTTCTTATGACGGTGTGACATCCGCATTGATGGTAAATGACAGTGTGCACGCCCCCCTATTATGCATAACTGATATTTTCGATGTGGCGTCTGGTGATCTAAGCTTGCCAGGCAAAATCAACTAACTTTGGTTCAAGGCCTCGGTGAGACGTCACAATGTTTCACCGAGGCCGAACTGGAAGGTAAACTTATGATCAGCAACAATTCAAAACACGCCGCACCCCCTCTCCAAATATCCCAATGGTTCAATACAAATGGGCCCCTGACGTTAGAAGAATTGAGGGGCAAGGTTGTTGTGTTGGAGGCGTTCCAGATGTTGTGCCCTGGATGTGTCTCTCACGGGTTACCACAAGCGCAAAACATCGCCGCGGCATTTTCCCCCGACAACGTTTGCGTTATAGGGTTGCACACGGTTTTTGAACATCACACGGCCATGACACCAGTGTCCTTGAGAGCATTCATTCATGAGTATCGCCTGACGTTTCCCATTGGCGTCGATGAAGTCGGGACCGGGGCCATCCCAAAAACCATGTCTGCGTATGGCCTGCGGGGCACCCCGTCATTGATCATCATTGACAAACGTGGGTATGTCCGCGCCAACCACTTTGGGCAGGTGCCTGATCTGCAGATTGGTGCGGAAATAGCCACTTTACTGTCGCAAGCCAATGACGAGGAGGCGAGCCATGAAAGCAGTTCTACAAAATTAGACGGATGCGATGATGAAGGGTGTTCCATCCCGGAAAAGAAATAGCAAAGACATGATGTTGACCTGACTCACTGCGCCAATTCGTGCGTGGATCAGGGTAGCATTGGACTGGCATGGTCGCGTTGATATTTCTGAACTTCTGCAGGGATCGGAGTTCCTTGCCTGCCTAAAATATCCAATGACTGTATGTCCCATCCAAGTACCGTGACGGATTGTTTTACAATTTGGGGTACCCTGCTATTTTGTCGCCTTGATCGAATAAGGGTCTGGCATATATCGAGGGGTTTTCCATGCGGGTAATGATCGTCGGCGGCAATCAGATGAAATATGTCGCCTCGCGTTTTTATGATTACGCGAACAAACTGGGTAATGGTTTCATTCGAAATAACCATGCCGTCTTGCGCTTTTTCGATCGGGACGTTGCTCGTCTGAGCAACATTTTTCGGTCCCGTAAGATGGGCATCGCCGGGGCCAATAAAAGCTTGCTGCAGCAGGCCCAGTCCTTCGAGCCGGATCTGGTTATTTTTATCCATGCAGATGTCATCAGGCCGGAAACTCTCGATCAATTGCGCGTCAATCACCCGGACGTAAGGCTTGCCCAGCTTTCCATAGACCCGCTTTTTATTCCCGGCACCATTGTCCGGTTGAATGCAAAAAGCGCCTTGCTGGATGCCACGTTCATCACCACGGCTGGCGAAGGGTTGAGCAGAATTTCAGGCGGTAGGGCCGCTTATTACATCCCCAACATTATTGACCCGTCTATGGAGACTGGCCGTGCTTTCGAATCAAATGGCGATATTGATCTTATTTTCGCCTGTGGGTCCTTCGACCGACAGGGTGGCGACCCGCGCAAGACTACCATTGATCTGATTCGTAAGCGCCTGCCGCAAATTAATTTCCCGCAGCATGTTGCCTATGAAACAGGCGGGTTATGGGGCGCGGATTACGTGGAAACCCTGGGGCGTTCCAAATGCGGGCTTAACTTGTCGCGAGAGCGCGAAGGGCCGTTAAATCTTGCCACTCCTGAAGACTTATATGTCTATTCATCCGACCGAATATCCCATCTAACGGGCAATGGTGTCCTGACTTTTTCCCACCGGCAATATAGCCTTGAGAAATTGTATAGCGACGACGAGATGGTCTACTACGACTCCGACGAAGACCTTGTCAGCAAGCTTGCCTACTTCCTGGAAAATGATGATATGCGGCGCAAAATTGCAAAGAAAGGTTGGGAAAAGGCCCATCGTGATCTGAATGAGCGCCTTGGCGCACAATTCATCATGGATGTGCTGTGTCATAACAAACTTTCTCACCCTTACATCTGGCCGACGGAAAAAATCGTTTAAGGTTAAGTCCTACTTCTGGAAGCCCGTAGTATGGTCAGCAAACACTCCGTTCAGGCCGTGTTTTCAACCTGATTTATAGAAAGTGTTAATGCTTTTATGCGCTAGATTTCTTGTCTTTAGTGCTTATCTTTGTAGCGTATAGAAATAACAAGTGCGGTTTGCCATGGCAGCAGCAGTTGCAAATCTGGATGAAGTGTCCAAAGAGCCGGGGAAAATTCGTCGTTTTCTGCGTCGATTTTTGTGTTTGTTCACCCGCCTTCTGGGTCTGAAAAAGAAGAAAAAAGCGGCTGCAGGCGGCAAGAAACGCAAAAAAGGAGCAGCAAAACAAAAATCCGGGGATGAGGACTTTGATCCCCAGTCCGTGTGGTCACCGGAACGTCTGAACGTTGTCGAAAAACTATGGGGTGAAGGCTGCATTAGCCCAAGTAGTGCTGAATTCCTGCGCACGACGCTTCCGCTTTTTGGCCTGTCTGAAAAAAAGAGCCTGCTGCTCCTTGGTGCCGGTCTTGGTGGTGTTGGCCGCGCAATGGTCGATGAAACAGGGGTTTGGGTGACCGGGGTAGAGGCCGATGAAGAGCTGGCCGCCCTTGGTAAAGAGCAAACCAGAATGACCGGTATGCAAAAGCGCGCGCCGGTGAAATTAAGCAACCTGGAACAGCCACAGCTCAAGGCAAACTCCTTTAACACGGCAGTTTCCCTGGAAAGCTTGTACAAAGTTACAGATAAGGAACAGTTGTATACCGCCATAGTGGCGTCCCTTCGTGGGGAGGGTGAACTGTTTATGACTGATTTCGTTCTTCCTGATGACACTCCTCCAAACGACACGGTGACCAAATGGATAGACCAACATCCAAATCCGCCACATTTGTGGACGCCAAAGAAGATACAGGCCTTTTTAGGGACCCTAAACCTGGAACTCAAGCCGTTTGAAGATGTTACCTCAAAGTATAGAAGTGGTGTTTTCAAAGGCTTTTTTGGCTATCTGTCCAATGTGACAAAGCCTGAATTAATGGAAATATCCGGTGATCTCATATCAGAATGTGACTATTGGGCGACGCAACTTTCGGCCATCGACAGTGGTGGGTTGAAGGTTTACAGATTTCATGCCTTCAAGCTTCCGGAAAAGCGCAAACCAGTGGTTTAAGCTATCCGTTGGCTGCAAACAGGAAAAACTGCCTTCCGACCATTGACATATCTCTTTCCACCCCCTATTTTCCGCGCCTTACACCCCCCCTAAGGGGTAAAAGCAAGGATACGGATTATGAAGGTAAGAAACTCCCTTAAGTCGGCTAAACAGCGCGATAAGAATTGCCGGGTCGTGCGCCGCAAGGGCCGCGTTTATGTGATCAACAAGACCAACCCACGCTTCAAGGCGCGTCAGGGCTAGTTGATTTAAACGCTTTGGCGTCTTCCCCCGGATAGTGGGAAAGAATCAGGAAACCGTGCCATCAGGCGCGGTTTTTCTTTTATACAGGCTCTACAGTCCTTATTTTAAAAGGGAAGATAACAGCGAGGGCCATGTGGCATGAAGATGCCGACACCAGACGCCGAGGTTATTTCCCGGCGCTCAAAGATTCTCACCGCTTTGTCCGGTATTGTCCCCGGCGAAAGTGTTATTGCCAACGAAGATGAACTGCGCGTTTATGAATGCGATGGTCTGTCTGCCTATCGCCAATTGCCCATGGCCGTGGTGTTGCCGGAAACGACGGCTCAGGTCTCCGCCATTCTCAAGTATTGTTATGATGAAGGCATCAAGATTGTGCCACGCGGGGCCGGGACCTCTCTTTCAGGCGGTGCCTTGCCTTTGGCTGATGCCATCACATTGGGCCTGGGTAAGTTTAACCGTATTCTGGACGTGGATTACGATAACCGGGCCGTGGTGACCCAGCCCGGCGTCACTAACTTGGCAATTTCCGACGTTGTCGCGGACAGGGGCTTTTATTATGCGCCTGATCCGTCAAGCCAGATCGCTTGTTCCATTGGCGGCAACGTGGCTGAAAATTCAGGCGGTGTGCACTCTTTAAAGTATGGCCTGACAACAAATAATCTGCTCGGCATTGAAGTGGTCACCATAAGCGGTGACGTGGTGCGTCTGGGCGGCAAGCATTTCGATGCTGAGGGCTATGACCTGCTTGGTCTGATGACCGGCTCGGAAGGATTGCTTGGGATTGTCACTGAAGTCACCGTTCGTATTTTGAAAAAACCGGAAACCGCGCGGGCCATGCTTGTGGGTTTTCCGTCAAACGAGCAGGCCGGGGATTGTGTCAGCGCCATCATCGCTGCGGGTATTATTCCCGGCGGCATGGAAATGATGGATAAGCTGGCGGTTCGCGCGGCGGAAGATTTTGTCCACGCGGGCTATCCGCTGGATGTGGAGGCCCTGCTGATTATCGAACTTGATGGTCCCGAGGCCGAGGTCTCTTATTTGATTGACCGGGTTGATGTGATCGCCAGGGAATCTGGGGCCAGCTATTCCCGCATGAGTGAAAGTGAAGCCGAACGAATTTCATTTTGGGCCGGACGCAAGGCGGCGTTTCCGGCTGTCGGGCGCATTTCTCCTGATTACTACTGCATGGATGGCACTATCCCGCGCGGGCGCTTGCCTGAAGTCTTGTCGCGTATGGCCGAGATGTCTGAAAAATATAACCTGCGTGTGGCCAATGTATTCCATGCGGGCGATGGCAACCTGCATCCGTTGATCCTGTACGATGCAAATATTCCCGGCCAATTGGAAAAGACTGAGGAATTCGGCGCTGAAATTCTCAAACTGTGTGTCCAGGTCGGCGGTGTGTTGACTGGCGAACACGGGGTCGGCGTTGAAAAGCGCGATCTCATGGGTGTCATGTTCACCGAAGATGATCTGAAACAGCAGCAGCGGGTTAAATGCGCTTTTGATCCTGACGGGCTTCTTAATCCGGGCAAGGTCTATCCTGTTTTACACCGCTGCGCCGAACTTGGTCGGGTTCATGTCCATGACAGCAAGACGCGCTTTCCTGATCTGCCAAGGTTCTGACGCTTATGAGTGACACCTTTAAAGCTGAAACCCCGGAACAAATTCTTGATGTGATCCAGTGGGCCGTTGACGCAGAAAAGTCCCTTGATGTGCGCGCTTTGGCAACCAAGCGTGATTACGGACGCCCACCCGGCGCAGATATCAACGTCCTGGATATTTCGGGCATCAGCGGCATTGATCTTTATGAGCCGGGTGAACTGGTCATGAGTGCGGCCGCCGCCACTCCCATGAGTGAAATTCTCGTCGCACTGGCAGAACACAACCAACGTCTACCATTTGAGCCACCAAATCTGGGGCCTTTGCTTGGCTCTGGCAGCGAGGCGGGAAGTATCGGTGGTGTGTTCGCCTGCAATTTGGCCGGGCCGCGCCGGGTATCGGCGGGCAGTGCGCGCGATCATATTCTCGGCTTCCATGCCATCAGCGGGCGCGGTGAAATGTTCAAATCCGGTGGTCGGGTAGTCAAAAATGTCACCGGTTTTGATCTGTCTAAATTGATGGCGGGCTCTTTTGGCACCCTGGGTGTGATGAGCGATGTGACCTTTAAGGTCTTGCCCGAGCCTGAAAAATCAAGAACCGTCCTGGTCATGACGAAGGACAATGCAAGCGGTGTCGCGGCCATGACGTCGGCCCTGCACAGTTCTTGCGAAGTCTCTGGCGCGGCCCATTTGCCTGCGGATATTGCGAGTAGATCAGGTGTCTCCTATGTTGCCGGGGCGCAAGGTGCGGTGAGCGCCATTCGCGTCGAAGGGCCTGGACCATCTGTCGACTCCCGGACTAATACCTTAAGACAATTATTAGCCGAATTTGGCGAGACTGAAGAACTGCACACCACCAACAGCCGCAGCCTGTGGCGCGAAGTGTGCGACGTTGATTATTTTGTGGCAGGTACGGATCAAATCTGGCGACTGTCCGTTGCCCCGGCGGATGGGGTCAAGGTCGCGCAAAAGATTATGGACAGCATTGGCGGGCGCGCCTTTTTCGATTGGGGCGGTGGTTTGGTCTGGCTTGCCATTGACGCGCGTCCTGATGGGGCTCATCAGGACGTTCGGGATGCTTTGGCAGGCTTTGGCGGCCATGCGACGTTGTTGCGCGCGGCGGCTGATGTGCGATCCCAGGTGCCGGTTTTTCAGCCCCAGCCGGACGTCCTGGCCCAGGTATCCGCCCGGGTGAAAAAAAGTTTTGATCCAAAGGGCGTGCTTTGTCCGGGGCGTATGGTCTAGCCATGCAGACAGACTTCACCCCCGATCAAATGAGCCAACCGACGATTGCCATCGCCAACGATATTCTGCGTAAGTGCGTTCATTGTGGTTTCTGCACGGCGACGTGCCCGACTTACGTGTTGCTGGGCGATGAACTGGACAGCCCGCGCGGCCGCATCTACATGATCAAGCACATGCTTGAGACGGCCAAACCTGCCCCCGCGTCCGTGGTCAAGCACATCGACAGGTGCCTGAGCTGCCTGTCATGTGCCAGCACCTGCCCGTCCGGTGTGGATTACATGCACCTGATTGATCATTCCCGGGCCTATGTGGAAAAAACCTACGCGCGACCATTGGGGGATCGATTATTACGCAAACTGTTGGCGCTGGTGCTGCCTAACCCGACGTTCTTCCGCCTGTCCCTCGTTGGTGCAAGACTGGCACACCCCTTCAAGGCGCTGATGCCGGGTCGCCTGAAGGGGATGATCGCCATGGCGCCTGATAAAATCCCGGCCCGTTCCAGCGTAGATGCCCCGCAAGTGTTTGCCCCTCAGGGTGAAAAGAAAATGCGTGTCGCCCTGATGACAGGCTGCGCTCAGAAAGTCCTGCGCCCGTCCATCAATGAGGCGACCGTGCGCTTGTTGACCCGCCACGGCTGCGAGGTTGTCGTTGCTTCGGGTGCCAGTTGTTGCGGTGCCCTGGTTCATCATATGGGGAAAGAATCTGCCGCCCTTGATGCGGCGCGTAACAATGTGGCTGCCTGGATGGCGGAAGTGGAGGGGGATGGACTGGACGCCATTGTCATTAATGCCTCGGGTTGTGGCACGACCCTTAAGGATTATGGCTTCATGCTGCAAGGTGACCCGCTTTGGGCCGAAAAAGCCGCGAAAATAGCCTCCCTGTCCAAGGATGTGACTGAAGTCATGGCGAGCCTTGGCCTAGGGGATGTTAAAGTTATCGACCAGCCGGTCATTGTTTATCATTCGGCTTGCTCCATGCAGCATGGTCAGAATTTGCGTGATGAACCCAAGGACTTGCTTAAAGGTGCCGGGTTTGACGTGCGCGATCCGGCGGAAGGCCACTTATGCTGCGGTTCTGCAGGGACATATAATTTGTTGCAGCCTGAAATCGCCGGACGCCTGAAGACCCGCAAGGTGAAAAATCTGGAAGCCCAGAAGGGGGATGTTATCGCCACGGGCAATATTGGCTGTCTGGTGCAAATTTCAGGGGCGACAAAGCTCCCTGTTCTGCATACGGTAGAATTACTGGATTGGGCGACTGGCGGCCCGGCCCCGGATGATCTCATTAAAGTCTCGAAGGGAGGCTGATTTGGAATCAACATCACCACAACCCAGGCCTCCCCAGAACATCATGAATCCGGGGAAAATGCTTCCGGAATTATAATTTTTCTTTCCCATCCATTTATTTGCTCGATTGGTGTAGAGCAACTAATATAGATCAATTAACAAGACACTCGCTCGCCTTATCCTAAAGGGCGGACGCCCTTCTAGTGGAGCAAACAGGCGTGAATAAATTTCTACTCTCAATAGCTGGTTTACTGGCGTTATTCGTTGTGGCCATTGTGGTTGGCCCCGCCATGATTGACTGGAATAACTACAAGTCCGATCTGACAAGCGAGGCCGAGCGCCTTACCGGACGTAAGCTGACGATCAACGGTGACATTGAAATTTCAATTTTTCCCAGCCCAGCCCTTATTGCCCATGATGTTTACCTGTCCAACAGTAAGGGGGCCAGCGCTGAAAATATGTTCAGCCTGAAGTCCCTTGAAGTTCGTATCGCCCCTGGCCCGCTTCTGGGTGGTCAGGTCAAAGTCCAGACAGTACGGCTGATTAACCCTGTCATAGAGCTGCAACGTTTTGCCGACGGTCACAGCAATATGGAGTTTTCCTTTGGTGAGGAAGATGCCCAAGCGAAAAATCCTGAAGCCCGGCTTGCTGGCTCTCCTCCTGCACAAGCGCCCGAAGGCGAGCCGTCTGGCGATAGCGGACTTGATTTCTCTCTGGATAACTTCTCCATCGAAAATGCCAGCATGATCTACCGGGATGACGTGACGGGCAGGATTGAAACCATCGAAAACTTCGACGCCACTTTTGCGGCGGCGTCCCTTATCGGCCCATTTGAAAGTACGGGCAAAATGGATGTTCGTGGATTTCCGTTGGAATATACAATTTCTATCGACAAGATCATTGAACAGCGCACGGCCCCCGTCAGCTTGACCATTGGGCTGAAACCGGGCCAAACCAAGACGACTTTCTCAGGCGCTGTCGTCGGACTGGATGAGACCCCGGCATTTGAGGGACTGGTCAAGACCACAGGAGAGAATTTAGCTGAGCTTATCCAGTTCGCTGGTCCCAAAGGGCCGCTTCCAGGACTTGCGGGCCAACAATTTGGCTTCGAGGGTAAGGTGGCGGCAACGGCCAAGGCCGTCAACATTTCCGAACTGATCTTGAGTCTTGGCAACGCCGTGGCCACAGGCTCCGCCGGGTTAAATCTCGAGGAAACCCCCAACGTCCATATAAATCTTGCCCTTGACAGTATCGACCTGGACAAGTGGCTAGCCATGCCGACGATCAAAGAAGTCGTGGCAAGCGCACCGGTAAGCAAACAGACCAAGGCTGAGGGAGCAAAGCCAAGCACCTCTGTTTCCCTAAAAATGCCAGACAAGCCACGTGTGGAAAAGCCGGATGGGCCATTCGTGCTGCCCGACAACGTGGACGTCACATTCAATATGACGGCGAAGTCTCTCACTCTGAACAATGGACTGGTTCGTCAGGCTCGTTTCAGTGCCGAACTGGCCGGCGGGGAAGTGACGATCAGTCAGGCTTCGGCCCAGTTGCCCGGAAGTGCGGATGTGGCGCTGTTTGGTTTTGTTCTGACAGATGACGCATTGCCGCGCTTCGATGGTAAAATGGAAGTTTCCGTTGGAAATGTTCGCCGTATGATGAACTGGCTTGAGACGCCCATGCCACCTGTTCCGGCCGACCGCCTTCTCAAATTAGCCCTGTCCAGTAATATGCTGGCAACCCAGGATAAGGTTTCCATAAGCGAACTTGACTTGCAGTTCGATAGTTCCCGCCTGACCGGCCAGGCTGCCGTTAAGCTTGCCAAGCGCCCGTCTGTAGAGGCGGATTTGATGCTTGATCGCGTCAATTTGGATGCCTATTTGGGCGGCGCGAAATCCGCTGCCTCAAAGCCGACGACGCAGGCTGCCGCCCCGAAGAGCGCCCCAAAGGCCAAGACTGAAAAAGGTGCCAGCCCCGGCCCTCTTGCTGCTTTGGAAAACTTTGATGCAAACTTTAAAAGTCAAATCAGGACGGCCGTTTATGGGGGCGCCCAGGTCAAAAATATTAATCTTGATCTCTCGTTGCTGAACGGCACCCTTAACGTGCGCCGACTCAGTGTGGATAAATTGGCGGGCTCAACCTTTAAGGCCAGTGGGTCATTTGCTAACATCGGGGGCATCCCGGAAATGAAGGGGGTGCGTCTTGATGCCAAGTTGAGCGATCTTTCCAGGTTGTTCCGTTTACTTGGGGCGAATGCCCCACTGGATGCAAAAGGTCTGGGAACGGTCGCCCTTGCAGGCAAAATTGATGGCTCTGCCCTGACCCCGCTTGTTGATCTAAAATTGGAAGGGGCAGGGGCAAGTATAAAGACCAACGGCAAGTTGTCGTTTCTCCCCCTTGTTGGTGGTTTTGACGGCAACTTGAAAGTTGTCCATGGTGATTTGGCCCGGATGTTGAAATCCCTGGGGATCAAGTATCGCCCAGGCGGTAAACTGGGTGGGCTTAATCTGGAAAGTACCATAAAAGCCAATATGACAGGATTGACACTTGGCAACCTGAAAGGCCAGCTCGGCCCCGTGCCTGTAAACGGCACGGCTAAAGTTTTACTAAACGGGCCAAGGACAAAAATAACGGCGGATATGACGACGGGTAAAATTGTCGCTGATCGGTTCTTGCCAGCCTCTGTAGGTGCTTTATTGGAGGAGACCGCGCGCAGCGTTTCTGTTGCCTATCTTGCCCCCGGGCGTCCTGTAGGGGAGGCGGCATTCAAACGTCTGGCGGCTTTTGCGCCGGGGCGCTGGCCAACGGATCCTATTGATTTTTCTCCCCTGAAAAATTTTGATGCGGATATAAATCTCAAATCTCAAGCCCTGGTTTATGGAAACTACAACATCAACAACAGTGATCTGGCAGCAAGCGTGAACAATGGTGTGCTACAGGTGGATAAACTGAATGGTGAACTGTTTGGTGGATCAATCAATGTCAAGGCGACGGCAAAGGCGGCGTCTCCACCGACAATCGAAAGCACCATATCCCTGAATAATCTGAATGTGGAAAAGGGTTTGTTGGCGGTAATTGGTGAAAGTCCTGCGACAGGCCAGGCTGGGATGGATATCAAATTGGCTTCCAGCGGCTACACGGTGTCCGATCTGGTGGCTGCGCTTGCCGGTGGCGGCTCAATTGGTCTTAAGGGAATAAACGTCAGCAAGGGTGGCAAGGGGACTGCCTTGTCATCAGTTCTGGGCTTGCTTTCCGGATTGAACAATATTGGTGGCAGCCTGTCGGGGAAGAAAGCGGGTGCCGGTCTTGCCGATATCACGGGCACTTTCAATGTCAGCAAAGGGATTGCTCATTCCAGGGATCTGACGCTGGCATCTTCCATGGGTAACGGGCGGGCACAGGGGCAGGTTGATTTGTCGCGCTGGTTGATCGATGTGGCCGGACAATTTGAAATGTCGCAAAACTTTATCGGTACGATTCTGAACAAGAGTCCGACGACACCCTCCAAGCTGCCATTTTCAATTCGGGGTAATTTGGACGCCCCTAATGTCAAGCTGGATACCTCCAAGTTGCTAAGTGGCGGCCTTATCATTCCAGGCCTGGACAGTGTCTTGAAGAAAAAGGGCGTTGGCGGGTTTCTGAAAAATATCCTCCCCGGTTTGGGTGGGGCAAGCCAGAGTCCGCAACCCTCCGCGCCGCCGTCGGCCCCAAGCGACGGCACTTCACCACCACCTCCACCACCGCCGCCGCCGCCGCAACAACAGAAGTTGCAACCGGAGGATTTGCTTAAAGGCCTCCTAAAGGGGTTAGGCGGTTAGTCTTTAGCGTGTTGCAGCACGTAAAGGCGGATCGCGCTGGACAAGTTTCCTTGGCGACGGCTGTCAATGTCGGCGACAAGATCGTTGATGGAAAGCTTGCGTGTCCGGGCAATCGTGCACAAGCCATCCCAAAAAGCATTTTCCAGGGAAACACTGGTTTCATGGCCTGCGATAAGGACCGAATGTTTGCGTATGGATGCAGGGTCATTGATCATGGAGCGCTCCTTACAAGGACTCTGTAAAACCAATAAAGGCGTCCAGGGCGTCGTCCCAGTTCTGCTGTTCTGTGTGGCCTGATTTCTTGCGCGGCTTAAAGCCGTGGTCGCCATCTGGCAGCCAGTGTAAACGAATGTTCCGTGAGATCGTATAGCCGGCAACATCGTCCTTATTGCCCAGACTGTCACGATCACCTTGTAAAAAAAGGGCTGGGGTTTTCATGCCTTGCAGATGGTCTATGCGAAGTTTGTCCGGTTTGCCAGGCGGATGAAAAGGATAGCCAAGGCAGACCAGTCCTTTGACCTGGGCCTCGTCTGCGACCATGGAAGCAATCCTGCCGCCCATGGATTTACCCCCGATGACGAGGTTTTCAGCCCCCAGTTCGCCAATGATCTGGTGCCATGTTTCAAGCAGCACCTTGGCCGTATTGGGCGGGCGTTTCTTGCCGGATGTGCGGCGTTCCACCATGTAGGGAAATTCAAAACGGGCAACCCGCAAGCCGCGTCCGGCAAGACCTTCAGCAAAAAATGCCATGAACGGGGTATCCATGGGCGCACCGGCACCGTGGGCCAGGGCAACTGATAGGGAGGCGTTTTGTGGCCCATCAAAAATGATATTTGTCATTGAGTCCCTATGTCCTGAAAAAAAGTAAGCAAATAATTATTTCTACTTGTCCTCTAAATCCCGTACCATACCACCTTAGGGGAATAGCTTTGTAATTTTTAGCGGGGTTACAAAAGGGGAGGGGCGTGAGTAGCAACAATCAATTTCACCTGCCTCATGTAGGCAGGACCTATAAGCTAATCCTTTTAGCCATTGCAATTTCTGCGTGCCTGTTCACCTTTGATGTCATGATGCCCCTGGGCGTTGCCGGTGGTATTCCCTACGTTGCCTTGATCATGTTGGGTTTATGGTTCCCCGAGCGTAAAGACGTCATCTACCTTGCTCTTCTGGGCACGGCTCTCACGTTTTTAGGATACTCTATGGCACCGATAGGTGGCATGGTTCTTGTCAATAGAGTGCTGGCCCTGGCCGCCATTTGGATCACTGCCTTGCTCATATATAAATACAGTCAACTGATGGCAGATCAGCGCAAAATGGTGCGTGCGGTGGAGCAAAGCACGATTGGTATTTTGATCACTGACCCGAATGGCGTCATCGAATACGTCAATCCCAAACTCCTTGACATGACTGGTTATGAGAAATTTGACGTTGTTGGCAGTAATTCGCGAATTTTCAAATCCGGGCTGACACCTGTAGAAACCTATGAAAATCTTTGGACAACGATTAAGGCCGGAAAGGAATGGCGTGGGGAACTTATCAACAAGCACAAAAACGGGCAGTTATTCTGGGAGAACGCGCAAATTTTTCCAGTTAAGGGCCGGGCTGGAGCCATCAGGAATTTTGTTGCCATCAAGGAAGACATTACGGAGCGTAAACGCAAGGAAGAAGAACTGATTCTCGCCAAGCTTGATGCGGAAAATGCCAACGAGGCAAAAACAGCTTTTCTGGCAAATATCAGTCATGAATTCAGAACCCCCATGAATGCCATTCTGGGTTTTACCGAATTAATGCAAATGAAGATATTCGGATCCCTGCAAAATGAAAAATACGAAGAATATGTGGAGAATATTCATTATTCGGCGGCCCACCTTCGTGAACTGATAGATAAAATTCTTGATCTGTCCAAGATTGAGGCAGGCAAACAGGAGCTTAATGAGACTGAAATTGATATTTCTGATTTGTTCAATAGCTGTATGTCTATGGGGGTTGAGCTTGCGAAAGAGGCAGGGGTTAATGCTGAAAACGTTTGTCAAGATAACCTTCCAAACCTGTTGGCCGATGAAACCATGATCCGCCAAGTGCTTGTGAACCTGCTATCCAATGCTATTAAATTCACCCCAAAGGGTGGCAATATTACCTTGAATGCTGCTCTCGATAGGAAGGACCGGTTGATACTTGCAGTAACGGATAACGGCATTGGCATTGCTAAAAGTGATTTTGAGAAGGCCCTGTCTGCGTTCGGCCAGGTGGAAAATGTTTTCACCCGTAGCCACACAGGGTCAGGTCTGGGGCTGGCCATCTGCGAGCAACTTGTCCAGTTACATGGTGGGAAACTGGAATTGGATAGCGTTCTTGGTGAAGGCACAACTGTCAGGCTTATTTTCCCGGCAACGCGCACCGTAGAAAGCAAAAGTGGCTAACCCATAAACTCCGCAAAGAAATCATTGCCTTTGTCGTCGACGACGATGAAGGCGGGGAAGTTGACGACCTCGATGCGCCAGACCGCTTCCATGCCCAGTTCTTCGTATTCCTGAACCTCGACCTTCTTGATGCAGTCCAGGGCCAATCTTGCCGCCGGACCACCAATGGAGCCCAGGTAAAAACCGCCGTGGTTTTTGCAGGCGTCGGTGACCTGCCGGGAACGATTGCCCTTGGCCAGCATGATCATGGAGCCGCCAGCAGCCTGAAATTGCTCGACGTATGAATCCATGCGCCCGGCCGTGGTCGGGCCGAATGATCCAGAGGCATAGCCCTTAGGGGTTTTCGCAGGACCTGCATAATAAACAGGATGGTCCTTGAAATATTGCGGCAGCTCCTGACCCGCATCGAGACGCTCTTTCAGTTTGGCGTGGGCGATGTCGCGCGCGACAATAAGAGTACCGCTAAGGCTCAGTCTGGTTTTTACCGGGTGCTTGGAAAGTTCGCCAAGGATCTGATCCATGGGCTGGTTAAGGTCGATACTGATAACCCGGTCCGACAGGTGATCATCTGACACATCGGGCAGGTATTTTGCCGGGTCACGTTCCAGGGCTTCAATGAAGACGCCTTCAGATGTGATTTTGCCCAGGCACTGGCGGTCCGCCGAACACGAAACACCGATGCCGACCGGGCATGATGCGCCGTGACGGGGCAGGCGAATGACGCGCACATCATGGCAGAAGTATTTACCGCCAAACTGCGCGCCAATGCCCATGCTTTGTGTCATTTTGTGAATGAGCGCTTCCATTTCCAAATCCCGGAAAGCTTGCCCGTGTTTGTTGCCTTTGGTCGGTAGTGTATCCAGATATTTGGTCGAGGCCAGCTTGACCGTTTTTAAATTGGCTTCGGCGGATGTGCCACCGATAACGATGGCCATGTGGTAGGGTGGACAGGCGGCTGTGCCCAAGGTGCGAATTTTCTCATCTAGAAAGGCCATCAGGCTATCCGTATTCAATACGGCTTTGGTTTGTTGAAATAAGAACGTTTTGTTGGCGGACCCGCCCCCTTTGGCCATGAACAGGAATTTGTATTCATTGCCCTCAGTGGCGTAGATGTCGATCTGGGCTGGCAGGTTGTTGCCCGTATTGGTCTCGTTGAACATATCCAGCGGGGCGACTTGGGAATAACGCAAGTTGCTTTCGCTAAAAGTTTTTAAAACCCCTTCACTAAGGGCTGCCTCATCATCGCTGCCTGTCCAGACCTGCTGGCCTTTCTTGCCCATGACTATGGCCGTACCCGTGTCCTGGCACATGGGCAGGACGCCGCCTGCCGCAATATTGGCATTCTTCAATAAATCCAGGGCGACGAAACGGTCATTGTCCGATGCGTCGTCGTCATCAAGGATATTACGAAGTTGTTGCAAATGTTCGGGGCGCAGTAGGTGGGATATATCGCGCATGGCCTCACCGCACAGCAAGGTCAGGGCCTCCGGTGCAACCTTAAGAATGGTTTTGCCTTCAAATTCGGCGGTGCTGACGTGTTCATTGGTGATTAGCCGCCACGACGTATCGCCACTAGCTAAAGGAAACATCGTGTGATGAACGTACTTGCTCATGCAATGGGGCCCCTATTTCTTACGAAAAGTATCCAGGGCGATGACTTCACCCATTTTATTATCTTTCTCGTCAACGTCGTCACCATCATCGGTGATGGGCTCTTCTTTTTGTTCCGGCCTTGGCTGGTCAGACAAGACGTCGACAACGGCCGCGGTTTCCGGTGAGGCCGGAGCATTTTCAGCCTCTTCACCACCATGTTCTGCCATTTTCAATTGCAGGACGAAATTAACGGCGGGGTCGGCAAAGGCGACGATGGCCGAATAGGGGATCACCAAATGACACGGACGGCCGCTAAAGCTCAACGTCACGCTAAAGCCAACGTCAGTGACAGTCAGATCGTTGAACTGATGTTGCAGAACGATGGTCATTTCCTCGGGATGTTCGGCCTGCAAATGGGCCGGAATATCGACTCCCGGGTTGTCGGTCAGGAAGGTGATAAAAAAATGATGGTCGCCGGGCAAGCCATTAAGCACGGTGTGCTCAAGGGCACGCTTGATGACGGCACGAAGGGCTTCTTCTACCCATTTCTCATAACTTAAGGGTTCTTCATCCATAATGTCGCGTCGCTAACCTAAGTTCTGTGCCTTTTAAAAAGGCCTGTTATTCCTGTTCAGCAATACTTTTAAGCAAGGCCGAGTGGGGGGCTTCTGTTGCCAGGTGCCCCCCGAACCCCGTAGTAAAAGCCGTTAGGCTGCTACTGCAA
>Ga0055584_100000801_pt1 | contig 30088 bp, 32 predicted proteins | sample OSDHelmetaG_FD_58716 | JGI IMG/M metagenome (GOLD analysis project Ga0055584, IMG submission 58716) | Pelagic marine sediment microbial communities from the LTER site Helgoland, North Sea, for post-phytoplankton bloom and carbon turnover... | ecosystem: Environmental > Aquatic > Marine >... | reverse complement strand
GTCTGTTTTCTGTGGCACTTTCCTGCGAGTCACCTCGACTGGCGCAAGCCAGCACCCTTCTCTGCGGAGCCCCGACTTTCCTCGACCCACCGAAGTGGGCCGCAGTCATCCAGCCGGCTCCCCGCCACCGGGGCCGAGTGTACGGCGCGGGATGAGATGGCGGCTCTCTACGGAAGCGGTCCGGGAACCTTTGCTCCCCAACGGGCGCCGAACCAGGCACCGAAGGTGCCGAACGACGCGGCCAAGAGTCCGTTGAAGATGAGCGCCACCACGTTGAAGCTGTCGCCGCGAATCAAGATGAGCACGACGAACAGCCCTTGCACGAGGGCGAACGCGAGCAGGGTTGCGCCTGCGCCGTTGATGAAGGGGGCATGCGGCACCGCGCGACCCGCGAGCGCACCGCCCAGCAGGTAGGCGATGGTCACCGCCAGCAGGGCGAGGAAGACCCAGTTGCTCGGGTCGCCATCGCCATCGTCGGTCAGCGCGGCGATGACGAGGACGGCAGGCACCGCGATGACCATGCACATCAAGGCACCGGCCATCACGACAGATCGGTTCAGCGAATCGAGCACGAGCGGACGCTACCAGCGCGCTACGGTCCTGCCGATCGACGCTGACGACACGGGACGAGATGAGGGTTCGATGAGCACGCTCGAGGCACATGGTGGATGGTCGGGTGTGCTCGGCACGCTGGCCGATGGAAATGATCTGACGGCTGACGCCACGCGAGCGGTGCTGGGCACGATTCTCAGCGGTGAGGCCACCGATGCGCAGATCTCGGCGTTCATCGTGGGTCTGCGAATCAAGGGCGAGACGGTGGCCGAGCTCACCGGTCTGCAGGGCGCGATGCTTGATGCCGCCACGCCGCTCGACGTGCCGGCCGGCACGATCGACATCGTGGGAATGGGTGGCTCGCCGACCCGTCGGGTCAGCGCACTCAACGTGTCCACAATGGCGTCGTTCGTCGCCGCCGGCGCCGGTGCGACTGTGTGCAAACACGGGAACCGGAAGGCATCGTCCACCTCAGGCAGTTTCGACCTGCTCGAACAACTGGGGATCGACGTCGATGTCGCTCCCGACGCGCTGGCTGCGCAGGTGCGCGACCATGGCGTTGGCTTCGCGTTCGCTCGCACCTTCCATCCAGCGATGCGCCACGTGGGTCCGGTGCGAGCCGAGCTCGGTATTCCGACGGTGTTCAACATTCTCGGCCCGCTCAGCCACCCGGGGCGGCTGACCCGCCAGGTGGTCGGCATCGCCGACTGGTCGATCGCCGAGCGCGTGGCGAAGGTGCTGCAGGCGACCGGCTCACAGCGGGCCCTCGTGGTGCACGGCGAGGGTGGGCTCGACGAGCTGACCACGACCGGACCGTCGAAGGTGCTATCGCTGGCCGACGGCGAGATCACTGAGATTGCCGTCGACGCCACCGACCTCGGACTGGCGCGCGCGACGCCCGACGACCTGTCGGGCGGCGATGCTGCGGCGAATGCAGAGATCACACATCGCATCTTCTCCGGCGAGCAGGGCCCGAAGCGCGACATCGTCGTGCTCAATGCCGCTGCCGGGCTGGTGGCCGCTGGCATCAGCGCCGATCTCGCAGCGGGTATCGCCGCGGCAGCCACCTCGATCGACGAGGGCCACGCTGCGGCCAAGGTCGCCGCTCTGGCGAGCTGACCAGCGGTCAGCGGCGAGTGCCGACGCCGGCTCGTCGACGCCGCGGTCGACCTGCGCCCACGCCCGTGCGTTCGGTGGCTCGACCGGCCGATGATGAGTCCTGCGGCGCGTAGGTGGGGATCCGCGGTAGTGGCTCGACCAGAACACCCCCGACCGACTCGAGCCGGACCTTGCCGGCGTTTCGTTCGAGCCAGGCCACGATCGTGAGCAGCTCGTCGGCTTCATCACGGCGGGGAACGGGCAGACGAGTTGCTCCGGCGGGGATCGGCGTGGGCGCGCCGACGGCGAGTTCGTCGCCCCAGAGTGATGCGGTCTCACCCTCGGCACCGCACGCCACCAGGAGGCCGCGGTCGAGTTCGGCCCATGCCGAGCCGATCGAGATGCGGACCTCGCCGGCCCGGCGCAAGAGATCGAACCGCCGGCTGCGGCGCAATGCCCCGGAGAGTGCCTCGGCTCGGTCTCGCACGTCGGCGGCTTCCTCGAATCGCTCGGTGCTCGCGAGCATTTCGATGCGCTCGTCGAGGGGGGCGAGCAGACGGGCAGGGTCACGTTCGAGTGTGTCGAGCAGCTCGTCGATCACCTTGGTGTAGTCATCGTCGGAGGTGGCACCGGAACACGGACAGGCGGCCACCCCGATCTGGGCCGGGGCGCAGGTGGGCCTCAGGGTTGTGCCCGTGGACTTGGCTGTGCAACGACGGATCGGTGCGGCCGACTCGATTGCCTCGATCACTCGCTTGGCCCGCTTCGCCGACGAGATCGGGCCGAGATAGAGCGCGCCGTCGTCTTTCACCGAGCGCACCACCGAGAGTCGGGGAAAGCGCTCGTCGAGGGTGAGCTTCACATACGGGTACTTGCTCGACTTCGTGCCCTGTCGGTTGAAACGAGGGAGGTGCTTGTGGATCAGGCGCAGCTCGAGCACGGCGGCTTCGAGCCCATTGCGACACACGTGGTGATCGATGCGCTTCGTCTCCCGCAAGAGCTGTCCGATCTTTCGACGCTCATCCGTGGAGAAATAACTCCGTACCCGTGAGCGCAGGTTGGCCGCCTTGCCCACGTAGAGAATCTCGCCGCGGGCATCGAGAAACATGTAGACGCCAGGTTCGCGGGGGAGACCATCGGTGAGCGGGAGCTTCTTCGCCTGCGCGCTGCCCGCCATCTTCGGGAGCACGATCAGGTCGTCGAGCCCGGTGACGCCCAGAGATCCGGCCCGTTCCAACAGGTAGTGGAGGAGGTCGCCGGTGGCGAGCGCATCATCGAGCGCACGGTGGCTCGGGGTGTGGGAAAGGCGGAGTCGGTCGGCCAGGGTGCCGAGCTTGCAGTTGGGCACCTCGTCTCGCAGTAGGCGGCGGGCGAGCGCCAGGGTGTCGATAGAGCGATGGGGGAGTCGGGGACGCCCCTGCTGCTCGAGCGCGGCGTTGAGAAAGCCGATGTCGAATCTGATGTTGTGGCCGACGATCACTGCGTCGCCGATGAACTCCAGCAGCGAGGGCATCACCGCTTCCATCCGAGGTGCCCGCATCACCATGGATTCGGTGATGCCGGTGATCACCGTGATCTCCGGTGGGATCGCGCAACCCGGGTCGACGAGCGTCTGGTAGGTGCCGAGGCATTCGCCGCCCTTGAGCTTCACTGCGCCTACTTCGGTGATGGCGCAGTTGGCGGCGGAACCGCCGGTCGTCTCGAGGTCGACGACTACGAAGGTGACCTCGTGCAAGGCCGTGCCGAGATCGTCGAAGCTGCGCTGGGACTCGACGAACGTCTGTTCGGACATCCAGCCAGGATGGACGAACGTCTGTTCGGCGTCAAGCGACTGTCGAGCTAGAGCAGGACCGACTTGAGATGATCGGCGAGACGTACGGCGAGTGCCACGATCGTGTAGGTCGGCGTGGCCACCCCCGGCGTGGAGAAGACCGAACTCCCGGCAACCCACAGATTGTCCACGTCGTGCATGCGGCAGTCGGGGTCGACCACGCCCTCGTTGCGGTCATCGGTCATGCGGGTCGTGCACATGTGGTGGAAGCCGACGCCGATCGGGAAATTGTCGAGATCGATCTCCGACGGCGTCGCTGAGTAGAGGGTGATGTATTCGCCCTGGACGAGATTGTCGATGGCGTCGGCATGGACGCCACCGGGGATGAGCTGCATGCGGCCCCACCCGGCTTCGCCGGCGGCTTCGGCGATGGTGCGGAGTCCGCCGAGCACCCGTGCTCTGTCGTCGGCGCTGTAGCGCCAGTCGAGTTCGACACGGCGCATGCCGGTGGCGTCTGTCGCTCGCCCGAGACCCACCCGGCTCTCGGGATCGAGTTCCTGTTCGGCGAGTGCCTGGAGATAGACCACGCTCTCCGGCGACTCGGCGCGATGGCCCAACAGCGCGCTGATTTCGCTGGTGCCTGCTCGACCCGCTTCCTCCGCCGGTCGACCTGCATCGAGGTTGCCGACGAGCAGCTGCATTTCGACGCCGGTGGTGGCCTCGTCGCGAAGGTGATCGTCGGTGAGGCCAAGGGCGAACTTCGCTCCGTGCCGGTTCCCTGCGTGGCGCCCGGACGGAATCGTGACCTCGTCGCCGGCCAGGCCGGCAAGAGCCTCGGCCCCGGATTCGGCCACCCCGAAACCCGCATAGACCTGAAGGTGCTCGGCAAAGTGGCGCCCCACCTGGTCGGTGGCGTTGCCGAGTCCGGAGTCGTCGGCGTCGGTGGACGAGAGGAGGATTCGGGCGTTCTCGATGCCGCCGGTCGCGAGCACGAATGCAGTTGCCGTCACATCGAAGGAGATGCCTTCGAGGGTGCGGGCCTGGACAGCGGTGACCGCGCGCCCGTCGTCGGTCGCCAGGTTCACCACATTGGCGTGGAGCATCACCTCGACGTCAACGCTCGCCTCCAAATCACTCCGGTAGAGAAGGCCGAACAGGGTCGGGTAGGTGAGCTGGAAGACGAACGGCTCGACGCGGGCATTGCCGATCGCCGGCGCCGCCAGGCCAAGACGCTGCTCCCATGTGTCGAGGCCGAAGTCGCCGTCGGTGATGCGAACCCACTCCGTCGCCCGGTCCCAATAGGGCAGCAGGTCGTCGTGGGAGATCGGCCAGCCGGAGCGGCGGAGACCCTCACGGACCTCGAAGTCGATGGGTGACAGAGGCCGGCAGAACCCGGCCCAGTGATTCGTGGTGCCACCGAGATAACGCAAGCGGGTCTGGTCGAGCCGAACCGGATTGTCGAGGGTCTCCAGGGTTCGACCGACGGAATCTCCGGCGGCGAGGTCCTGAGTGTCGGGCTCGACATCGGTGCCGCCCGATTCAAGGACGATCACCGAGAGTCCGCTTCCCATGAGCTCCATGGCGAGCGTGATTCCGGCCGCCCCGGCACCGATGACGCAGACGTCGGCGGAGCGACGTGTGCCGCTCGGCAGCGAGCGCGCATCGGTCAGCATTCGTCTGCCTCGCAGAGCAGGGCGACAACGGCCGCGGCGCGTGCTTCGGACTCGGCGAGCACCCAGCCGTCGACGCTCACCGTGCGGCGTTGAGCGAAGTCATCGCGAACGATCGCAGCTGCATCGACGAGCGGGTCGTCGCCGATACCGGGAAGGGCACGCAGCAGCGTCTGGAGATCATCCTCGCCGGTTGTGGCGATCACCCGGCGCCCCAGTGCGATGACGGCGGCGTCGACCGCGACCGGAAGGCTCGGTACCTGCACCGGGGCGGCGGTTGTTGTCGTCGTCGAGGTGGAGGTCGTGGTCGTTGTCGGGTCGTCGGGCAGCGACACGACCTCGCCGTCGCTTCGTCGATCGATGAAGCCGGCACCGCCGGAGATGATCAGCGCAAGAGCCCCACCGGATCCGAGTTTGAGCGTCTGGCGTCGAGTCAGGGACACGGCGGGGAATCTAGTGGTGTCACACCCCCTTCGTAGGGTGCAGTCCATGGCACCTTCCTCCCACCTCCGCCTGGTTCCCGACCTGTCTTCCGGCGAGTCAGGGCTCTTCCAGCCTTTCTCGACCGAAGCGGCCCTCACCATCGACTGTGAGATCTGCGAGGTCCGCGACACCGATGCATGCGATGACTGTGTCGTGAGCTATCTCGTGGGGCACGAGGCCGGCACCCCGGTCGTGCTCGATGCCGACGAGAAGCGAGCCGTCGATCTGCTGGCCGACGCCGGGTTGGTGCCCGCGAGTCGGTTTGTGCCTCGTCCCGGCGTTGCGTGATCCGCGGCGGGTCGGCCCACGCTCGTAGCATGGGTGGGTGCCTGCAACGCTCGCGGCGCTCCAACGCATCGGTCTCGAGGCAGGCCTGTGTGCGGTTGGCGCCACCACCGCCGATCCCTTCCCCTCGACGCGTGCAGATCTCGAAGAGCGCAAGGCCCGCGGCCTCGACGCCGGAATGCAGTTCACCTATCGGAATCCGGCCCGCTCGACGGATCCCGACCGGTCGCTGCCGGGCGCGACCACGCTGATCGTCGGGGCCTACGACTATCAGCGACTCGAGCCGGCTCCGCCGGTCGGTGAGCCGGTCGGGCGTGTGGCCGCTTACTCGTGGGAAGACCACTACGCCGAGCTGCGCGCCGGCCTCGAGGCGATGGCCGTCGAGCTGCGAAGCGACGGGTACCGGGCGATCGTGTTGGCCGACCAGAACCATCTGGTCGATCGTGCCGCCGCGCATCGAGCCGGCATCGGGTGGTGGGGGAAGAGCAGCAACGTCCTGGTGCCCGGCGTCGGGAGCCTCGTGGTGCTCGGCTCGGTCCTCACCGATGCTCCGGTCGCCATTCCCGATCCAGCGCCTGTCGACGACGGCTGTCGCTCGTGCACGAAGTGTCTCGATGGCTGCCCGACCGGGGCGATCATCGAACCCGGCGTGATCGACGCGGCGCGATGTCTGGCCTGGCTTCTTCAGACCGATGGGCTGTTTCCCGTCGACTACCGAGTGGCGCTGGGAGATCGCCTTTACGGCTGCGACGACTGCCAAGACGTGTGTCCTCCCAACCAGATTCGCCGTCGCCGACCCTCGGGGGCCGGCGATGACGGCGCCTGGGTACCGATCCTCGAAGTGCTGGCGCTCGACGACGCCGCCCTGATGGAACGTCTCGGCCGCTGGTACATCCCAGATCGCAATCCGGCGTACCTGCGCCGCAACCTGCTTGTGGTCCTCGGCAACCTCGGTTCGGCAGATGACCCGGCGGTGCTCCACGCGTTGCGGGTTGCCCTGACCGATGAACGCGGCGTGGTGAGGGCTCATGCGGTCTGGGCCGCACGGCGCCTCGGGGCTGACAAGCTCCTTGTCTCTCTGGCGACCGATGACGACGAGATGGTGCGGGCCGAACTCGACCGTGCCGACGTACCGCGGCTCGACGTTCGTTCCGGCCCGGCGAGGGCGTAAGGTCCGCCGCTGTGGTGCGTCACCTCCTCGTCACCAACGACTTTCCTCCCAAGGTCGGCGGCATCCAGAGTTACCTCTGGGAGCTCTGGCGTCGTCTCCCCGCCGACGATGTCGTTGTCCACACAACCCCCTACGAGGGGACCGAAGAGTGGGATGCCGAGCAGGACTTCACCATCGTGCGAAGCCGCGAACCCTGGCTGTTGCCCCAGCCAGTGCTCGCCCGGCGGGTCAACGCGATGGCCGAGCGCTACAGCGCAGAACTGGTGATCCTCGACCCCGCGGTGCCCGTCGGTCTGATCGGGCCTCACCTCAATCGCCCCTATGCCGTGGTGCTGCACGGGGCCGAGGTCACGATCCCGGGCCGACTCCCGGTGACCCACACGCTGCTCAATCGCGTTCTGCGAGGGGCGGTCGGCGTGATCGCCGCCGGCGGATACCCGGCGGCTGAGGCGGAGCGCTCGCTCGGGCGCGAGTTGCCGACGACGATCGTGCCCCCGGGCGTGGATGCGGATCGCATCGTGCCGTTCAGCGATGAACAAAAACGGGCGGCGAGAGAGAAGTTCGGGCTCCCGGTGGACGGCCCGTTGGTCACCTCGGCGAGCCGTCTCGTTCCCCGGAAGGGGATGGACGTGCTCATTCGCTCGTCGATGGAACTCCAGCGGCGCTGTCCCGACGTGCACGTTGCGATCTCCGGAGGGGGGCGCGACCACGACCGACTGCAGAAGTTGATCACCGAACTCGACGCACCGGTCACCCTGCTCGGACGCCTTCCCGATGCCGACATGCCCGCGCTCTATGCCTGTGGCGACGTGTTCTCCATGCTCTGCCGCACCCGCTGGGGTGGTCTCGAACAAGAGGGATTCGGGATCGTCTTCGTCGAAGCTGCCGCAGCCGGCGTACCCCAGGTGGCAGGCCGCAGCGGTGGCGCGCACGAAGCCGTCGCGCACAACGAAACCGGGCTGGTGGTCGACGACCCGACCGACGAGGTGGCGGTCGCCGACGCACTCGCGACGCTGATCGAGGATCCCGCTCGCCGCGCCGCGATGAGCATCGCCAGTCGACAACGAGCCGAGACCGAGTTCAGCTACGACGTGCTCGCCGCTCGGCTTCGCGCCGCGATCGATGAGATGGTGACGCCATGACGCACGAAGGGGCAGGAGTCATCAAGGCTTCGTGGGCAGGAACGATCGTCTTCGCGATCAGCGCGGGCATCGCCACCGTCGACCCTGATGCCCTCGGGGCGCCCGCGGTGGTGGTTTCGTTGGTGCTCTTCGCGGCCGGAACTGTGGCGATGTTCTGGGCATTTCTCCTCGCGGTGGAACGGAGCCGAACCGACGCGATCGGCATCGGCGGGCTCTACTTTGCCGCAGGAACCGCGCCCCGAGCGGTGCAGCGACTCCTCATGGGATCGCTGGCCTTGCAGGTCGTCGTGGCCTTCACCACGGCCTCGATTCGGGTCTTCACCAGCCTCGCGTTCGGTATTCTCGTGCCCGTGTGGGGACTTGGTCTCGCTGGTCTGTGGTGCGCCCGGCACGGCGAGTTCGCACCCCGCGACGACCCGGACCGGTAGGGTCCTGTCCGCGCAGCTGAACGGAGGCCCAGATGGTCGATCAGACAACCGAGCAGACAACGATCATGGCCCCGCCCGACGCCTGTTACGCGGCGGCGATCGACTTCGAGCGCTATCCCGAGTGGGCGACGGACATCAAGATGGCCCGTGTGTTGTCTCGTGATGACGACGGCCGTGCCGTCGATGTCGAGTTTCGGGCCGCCGCGATGGGGCGCAGCACCACCTACACGCTGCGCTACTTCTACGGCGCCAACCCCCGCCGCATTGCCTGGCGACTACAGCGAGGCGACGTGACCCGGCGCCTCGACGGTGAGTACGAGTTTCTTCCTGTTGCGTCGGATGCCGGTGCGTGCGATGTCGTCTACCACCTGGCTGTCGACCTGTCCGTGCCGCTCCCCGGCTTCGTGAAGCGGCGGGCGGAAGCGCGCATCGTGCGCACGGCGCTCGAAGACTTCACTCGTTACGTGGAGTCGCGCACGGAGTGAGTGCGCCCGACGACGACACGTTCGACGAGGTCCGAGAGGCCGCCAACGCCGTCATCGCGTCGCTGAAATGGCTCATCGATGCGACCGAACGAGTGGTGCAAGACCCCGCGGCGTTCGCCCAGGCGGTCGACGGCGGAAAGTCGGTTGTCGAGGCCTTTGTCGGCGGCTTTGCGGCGCATGCAAGTGGGGATTTCGGTTCGGAAGAGGACACCGCGACCACGGCAGACGCAGAAAGTGGTCGACCGGTCGACGAATCCTGACTCGACGGGCTTTAGAGCTCACCGAGCGTGCCGATAGGTGCAGCGATGCGCTTTGTCGAACTACGACCATCCCCTGATGGGGGATCCTTTCACTTGCACCACAGGATCACTTGGCTCAAGGGCCTCGCTCCGGCTGCTCGTGTCGCGGTCGTGGGGATGGTGCACGACGTCGCGCTCGGCGAGCGTCCCGACTGGGGCGGCGTGCTCGACATCGACGGTGAACACGTCGACCTGGCCGAAGGAATCGAACGAATCGGCGAGACCGGCGACGCAGCGCTCGTCATCGACGCCGCAAGCCTTCCCGACGTGACCGCCGACGATCTCGCGCTCGACGACTCTGATCTCGATGGTGCCGGTCTCGAGAGCGCGAAGCAGAAACTCCAAGAACTCGAAGAGCGAATCACGAGCCTCGCAGAGGAGTTGGCGGCGAGCAGCAAGGTTCGCTCCGACATGACCGCGCACCTCACGTCCTCGCTCGCACAGGTCGAGACAACCGCCGCCGACTTGCTCGACGGGGCCGATGGTGAACTCGGCCGCGCGGCCCGGCTCGCTCAGCGCCCCGATCCATGGACAGGCATGAGCGGCGTCCCCGAACGCATGGCCGAGTTGACCGACCAGATCACTGCCGTCGACGAGCGGCTCTCCACTCTTCCCTCCGGCGACCGGCCGGCACTCGCTGCCGCCGTCGCGATCGCCAGAGCCAGTCTCGTCACGGGCGCGGTTCCGAGTCCGGAAGCTGTGGCTCTCGCTCAGGCATGGTCATCGCTGCATCAGCGCCTCCGTGGTCTCGAGTCACGTATGGAAGCTGCCGGCGGCGGCACCGAAGCCGTGGCCGAGCGCCTCGAGGTCGCCCGCAAGGCTGCCCGGATCGCCGAGGACGCCGCCGTTCCGCGCCAGATCAGTGCCGAGGAAACTGACAAGCTCGAAATCCTCCATGAGGCGAGGCTCAACGCTGAGCAAAAGGCCGGCCGCTCGGTTCGGCGCGGTGTCAATCGCGCCGCGTTCGACGAGGCTGAGCAGAACCTGCAGGACGCACTCGAGCCCCTCGGATACCCGACGTGGGCCGCGTTCCGCATGGGCAACGGACTCGCTTCGGTGCCCACTGAGGTGCTGGCCGAGCACGAACGAACTCAGACCGAGCTCGAGGCCGCCGAACTCGAGTGGGCCATGCTCATGGCTCGAATCGAGAGCGACACCGAGCTGCAGGATGTGTTGAGCGCGCTCGACAAGGCACTCGAACACGCCACCGAGATCCTCGGCTCGAACCCGACAAAGGACGACGCCGGTTCGGCCGAGACCGTGGTGATGGAAGCACTTCAGGGCGTGACCGTCGAAGCATCGACCATCGGGGTCGACCGCGAGGCGGGCATTGCGCACCTGCGCGAGGCGTTGACGGCTGCAGGAGCGGGCGGACATGAGACGCTCACGAGTGATGCGGCCATCGTCGCCCTCGGTGACTCCTGGACCAACGTCTTGATGGCTGCGGACGAACTCGCCATCCGCCTTCTGCGCGACCGCGAGCGGGCGACCGAAGAGCTCGACGCCCTCGAGGGACTCGGCGACGGTTCTCGAGTCGATCGGCTCGATCCCGAACGGGCCGCCGTACGCGAAGCCGAAAAGGCTGTGGCACGGACACGAGATGCGCTCGGCAACGTCGTCGATGCTCGGATGCAGCTCCACATGCTCGCCGCGACAGAACTCAATCTCGCCGAGGAACACGACGATCGTCTCGTGCAGCGCGAGAGCGCACAGGTGCTGCTGGATCTCGCCGTCCGGCGGACCGAAGGTCGAACGAACACCGATGCCGCTGTGGCGCTCGCCGAAAGAGTTCCCCGCGGCACTGCCGGACCGGTTCCGGTCGTCGTCGTGATGGGCGACTCCCCGGCCAAGACGCTGGATCGTCTGGTCGCGTTGCCCGACGATGTTCAGATTCTCATCATCGGCGAGGGCCAAGGCATGCGTGAGTGGCTTGACGAGGTCGGCGCCGACGTCGCTGGCCAGGCAGACGCGGGAACTCTCGTCTAGGCACGACTTCGCCTGGATAGTCTGGCTCGATGGATTTCCGTCGGATCAACGGGCTGCCGCCCTACGTCTTCACCATCATCGACTCGCTGAAGATCGAGGCACGGCGAGCAGGTCACGACGTGATCGATCTCGGCTTCGGTAACCCCGACCTGCCATCGCCCGAGATCGCTGTCGACAAGCTGGTCGAGGCCGCGCAGAACTCTCGGAACCACCGGTACTCATCGAGCCGTGGCATCCCCAAGCTTCGCGAAGCTGTCGCCACGCTCTACGACCGACGCTTTGGCGTGTCGCTCGATCCCGAGACCGAAGTGATCAGCACGATCGGGGCCAAAGAAGGCTTCAGTCACCTGATGTGGGTTCTGCTGCAGGCCGGCGACTCGGTACTCGTGCCGGCGCCGTCGTATCCAATTCATCTCTTCGCACCGCTCTTCGCCGGTGCCAATGTGCGCGAGATGCCCGTCACCAACGACCAGGACACCTTCCTCGAGACGTTGCAGGAGCGCTTCGAATACTCGTGGCCGCGCCCCCGCGTGATCGTGCTGTCGTTCCCTCACAATCCCACGACGATGTGCGTCGATCTCGACTTCATGCAGAAGGTGGTCGACTTCGCTCGCGAGAAGGAAGTCGTCCTCGTCCACGATTTCGCCTACGCAGATCTCGGCTACGACGGCTACATGCCGCCGTCCATCCTCGAGGCCGAGGGGGCCAAGGACGTGGCGGTGGAGCTCTACTCGATGACCAAGAGCTTCTCCATGGCCGGCTGGCGGGTTGCCTACATGGTCGGCAATCCCGAGATCGTCGCTGCGCTCCAGAAGCTCAAGAGCTACCTCGACTACGGCACGTTCCAGCCGGTACAGATCGCCGCGACGGTCACCATGAACGAAGCACCGGAGTATCCCGACCAGGCGCGAGCCGTCTACGAGAGCCGTCGCAACACCCTGATCGACGGCCTCTCGCGCATCGGGTGGGACATCGAACCGCCGAAGGGGACGATGTTCACCTGGGCGCCGATCCCCGAGCAGTACTCAGAGATGGGCAGCGTCGAGTTTGCGTCGATGCTCGTGCGCGAAGCCGACGTTGCGCTGTCACCTGGAGTTGGCTTCGGCCCCGGCGGCGAAGGCCACGTCAGATTCGCGTTGATCGAAAACGAGCAGCGGATCAATCAGGCCACCCGCAACCTCGGGCGAGCCCTCACCCGCCTGGGCTGAGCTTTAGTCGAGGTCCCAATCGAGGGATCGTTCCACCGCACGTGTCCATCGGGCGTAGAGCGCGTCGGCGCCGGTGCGATCGGCCTGAGGGACAAATGTGCGATCCGCCGCCCAGTTGTCGGCGACGTCGTCGGTGCCGTCCCAGACGCCTTCGGCGATCCCTGCCAGATACGCAGCGCCGAGCGCCGTGGTTTCTGCCACTGCGGACCGAATCACGGGCACGCCCAACTGGTCGGCCTGGAACTGGAGAAGAAAGTCCATGACCGACGCGCCGCCGTCGACGCGGAGGTCCGTGATGCCCGTTCCGGCGGCGGCTGCCATTGCGTCGACCACGTCGCGACTCTGGTACGCCATCGACTCGACGGTGGCGCGCACGATCTCGGCCCGACCGGTTCCGCGGGTGAGCCCGACGATCGTGCCCCGCGCCCGGGGGTCCCAATGCGGGGCCCCGAGGCCGGTGAGGGCAGGAACGAAGACAACGCCGCCGGTATCGGCCACGGATTCGGCCAGCGGCCCCGTTTCGGCCGCGTCGTCGATGATGCCGAGCCCGTCGCGGAGCCACTGGATGGCAGCCCCCGTCGCGAAGATTGCGCCCTCGTAGGCATAGGTGGCCACCGGCCCGTCGGGCCCGCCGAGGGTCCATGCAACCGTCGTGAGCAGGCCGTCGACGGGTTCGGGGCACTCGTTCCCGACGTTCATCAGCACGAAGGACCCGGTGCCGTAGGTGTTCTTCGCCTGGCCCGGTCGGAAGCAGGCCTGCCCGAACAGCGCGGCCTGCTGGTCGCCGGCGATACCGCTGATTGGGATCCCGGCACCGGTCGGGATCTCGGCAGTCGTGACGCCGAAACGACCCGAAGACGGCCGGATCTCAGGGAGAATCCCCATCGGCACGTGGAGCAAATCGCACATCTCCGCCGACCACTCGTTGGTGCGGATGTCGTAGAGCATCGTGCGACATGCGTTGGTGTCGTCGGTGACGTGAGCGCCGCCGGTGAGCTTCCAGACGAGCCAGGAGTCGACCGTGCCGAAGACGAGGTTGTCGTCGACCTCAACGCCTCCCTCGCGCAGGAGCCATTCGAGCTTCGTGCCCGAGAAATACGGGTCGAGCACCAGGCCGGTGGTTCGACGGACGGTGTCGAGTGCGCCCTGCGCCTCGAGCTCCTCGCAGCGCGCCGCGGTGCGGCGGTCCTGCCAGACGATTGCCCGGTGGCGGGGGTGCCCGGTGACCTTGTCCCAGACCACGACGGTCTCGCGCTGGTCGGTGATGCCGATCGCCGCGACCGGCTGATCGAGGGTTGCCACCAGCTCGGCGAGGGTGGCGACGACGGCGTCCCAGATCTCGTTTGCGTCGTGTTCGACCCATCCTGGTTGCGGGAAGTGCTGGGTGAACTCCCGGTAGGTGACGCCCAGGGGTTTGCCCTGTTCGTCGATGGCGAATGAGCGGACACCGGTGGTGCCGGCGTCGATGGCGATGACGATTCCCATTGCTGGCGACGATAGTGCGGCCGTAGGGCCTCACCGGTGGCTACGATCCGCACGAGCCTTGAGGGAGCGTGCATGCGAGTCGGAATCTTGACCGGTGGCGGAGATTGTCCTGGCCTCAACGCGGTGATCCGCGGGGTGGTGCGAAAGGCCGAGCGTGACTACGGCGATGAGGTGGTCGGTTTTCTCGATGGCTATCAGGGCCTTTTGGAGAACCGCTCGATGCCGCTCGACGTCGAGGCGTGCCGCGGGCTGCTGCCCAAGGGCGGCACGATCATCGGGACGACCAGGACCACGCCCTACATGGTCGACGATGGCGTCGCCCAGGTGAAGGCGACCATGGCGGCGACCGGCGTGGAAGCGCTCATCGTGGTCGGCGGTGAGGGCACTCTCTCGTGTGCCAATCGTTTGATGGAGGATGGCGTGCCGGTCGTCGGAGTCCCGAAGACGATCGACAACGACATCGGTGGCACGGAGATGACCTTCGGTTTCGACACCGCCGTGCAGATCGCCACCGATGCGATCGACCGTCTCCACACCACAGCGGAGTCTCACAACCGGGTCATGGTCGTCGAGGTCATGGGCCGTCACGTGGGCCACATCGCCACGTGGGCCGGCATCGCGGGCGGAGCCACGGTCACCCTGGTGCCCGAGGAGCCGTTCGACATCCAGGCCGTGTGCGAGTCGATCAGCCGTCGCCATGAGCGAGGGCGATTCGCTTCGATTGTGGTGGTGGCCGAAGGGGCAACGCCCGCGCCCGGCACGATCGAGATACCTGAGCCGTCCGTCGACGAATACGGCCATCAGCGTCTGGGCGGAATCGTCAATGTCGTCGCGTCGGAGATCGAGGCCCGCACGGGCTTCGAGACACGGGTGACGGTGCTCGGCCATGTGCAGCGCGGCGGCACGCCGACGGCGTTCGATCGGGTGCTGTCGACCTGGTACGGCGTGGCCGCAATGGAGGCTGCCCACGATCGCGACTTCGGCACGATGGTTGCCTTGCGCAACGGCGAGGTGGTGCGTGCGCCTTTGGCCGAGTGCATCGCGGAGCTGAAGTACACCCACCCGGATCTGCTCGACGCGAACCGGACCTTCTTCAGCTAGCCGTCGTCCGACGGCTCTTCGGCGGTTTCCGGCGGTACGAAGTCGCGCTCGTAGGTTCGGTAGTTCTCTCTCGTCACCGACTCCGAGACATCGCCCTCATCATCGGTCGGGAGCTGGGTGAGTTCGCCGTTGATCTCGATCAGAATCGCCTCGATGCCATCGAGTTCCGTGAGGGTCCAGACGAGCTGCGCTGCCACATCGGCCAATGCGCCGCGTTCGACCTCGGTCTCCGACTCGATCTCGAGCTTCACGGTTGCGACGCCGCTCTCGTTGGCGTCGTCGATCGCGAGGAGGTCGAAGACCGACATCTGGTTGAAGAGCCCTTCCTCGTCTTCCTCGGAGGTGACGAAGTCGTCGCCGAACAATGGCTCCAGCTTCTCGGCCGTTGTTGCGCCCACTCCCACCGGCCGTGAGACCGCGACGACGAACCGTGTCTCCTGCTCGGCGCGAGACTGCAGCACGTAGTACTCGAACGGCTCGGTTGCGGTGGAAGCCGGCAGTGTCGTGGTGGTCGTTGTGGTCGAGTTCCGCAGCGCGTCGGGCAACTCTTCTTGATCGATGACCTGTGCGGAGTCTTCCGTCGGCACGGCGCAGCCCAGCGTGAGCAGCATCAGGGCGACGATGAAGAGCCGTCTCATATGTACTCGTCCTCGATCTCGGAGATGGGCAGGGCGATGACGAAGCGGGCACCGTCGCGCCCGTCGAGTCGATCTTCGACCCACACCCTTCCACCATGGAGCCAGATATGTTCCGCGACCAGTGACAGACCGAGGCCACTGCCGGTGTCGTAGCCACGTCGCCCCCCGGCACTGCCGCGGCTGAAGCGATCGAAGATCACGTCTCGCTCACTCTCGGGCACTCCGACGCCCTCGTCCTGCACGGCGATGACCAACACGTCGTGGTAGCGAGAGATCTGGATGTCGATCGCCCCCGCGCCGTACTTGTCGGCGTTGTCGATGAGATTTGCGATGACCTGGCCGAGGCGCCGCTTGTCGGCAGAGGTCACGAGGTCTTCCACGTCGGGAGCGGCGACGACGTTTGCGTCGGATCGCGAGCTGTGGCTGATCGCCTGGCGGATGAACTCCACAGCCAAGAGTGGCTCCGCCTGCAGCGATGCGGTGCCGACGTCGAATCGGCTGATCTCGAGCAGGTCTTCCACGAGTTGGGTGAAGCGTTGAATGTCGTCGTTGAGGAGTCCGAGTGCGGTTTGCCCCCGCTCTGAGAGCGACCCCTTGTTGTTGTTGAGCACCTCGACCGACGCGCTCAGTGTCATCAGCGGACTGCGCAGCTCGTGGCTGACTTCGCTGGCGAAGCGAGCATCCCGCTCGATCCGATCCTCCAGCGACTGCGCCATGCCGTTGAAGGAGGCGGCCAGTGATGCGAGGTCGGCGTCGGCTGGAGCCTCGAGCCGAGTGTCGAGTTCTCCCGCGGCGAGTGCTTCGGCGGCCCGACGGACGTTGCCGATGGGGGACAGGGCACGCGCCGCGGCGTAGGTGCCGAGAGCGGCAGCGAGGATGGCAGTTGCGGCACTGGCGCCGACCAGAACGATCCCCAGCGAACTCAGGGTGTTCTCCACGTCGTCCAACAGCACGGCCTCGAAGTACGCAGCGTTGCGCTCTTCGCCCGGAAGCCGGATACCGCTGATGACCGCCGGGACACCGTCTACCGATGCCCGAATCCGTGCCGCGTCGCCACCTTCGACGAGCGACGCGAGACTCGAGGGGATCTTCTCCTCGTTGAAGACGGCGGGGTTGCCGGAGAACCACTCGCCGCCAACGCGCAGCACGGGAAATTCGCCCTCACTGGCCACGGAACTCGCGATGCCGTTGATGGCGGCGGCGTCGGCGTCGGCAGTGAGCTGACGTCGAACATCCTCAGCGTTGCTGCGAAACGAAGTGAACGCTGCTTGCTCGCGTTCGTCGAGGAGGTTCTGACGCGTGAAGGTGAGCGTGACCAAGGAGATGGTGACCGACAACAGCAGGCCACCGAACGCGAAGACGAGCGCGATGCGGGCCCGAAGGCCAAGGCGTTCCCAGCGAGACCGCATGGCCGATCAGGCCTGGAGCTTGTAGCCCAGACCCCGAACCGTCACGACATAGCGAGGATTCGCCGCGTCGGGTTCGATCTTGGTCCGGAGGCGACGAATGTGGACGTCGACCAGACGACCGTCGCCGAAGTAGCCGTAGCCCCAGACCCGCTCGAGGAGCACCTCTCGGGAAAAGACACGGCCGGCGTTCGATGCGAGTTCGACCAGCAGTCGGAACTCGGTCTTCGTGAGATGGACTTCCTCTTCGCCGACCCGAACCACGCCCTCGTCGGGGATGATCTCGAGCTCGCCGAAGATGAGTTGCCGAGAGCCTGGCTCGGTCGGGCGGACCCGACGAAGCAGGGCGCGGATTCGCGCCGACAGTTCTTTCGGGGCATGGGGTTTGGTGAGGTAGTCGTCGGCGCCGGCCTCGAGACCGGCCACCACATCGTGGGTGTCGGCGCGGGCGGTGACCATCACGATCGGGACATCGGAGATCTTGCGGATGGCTCGGCAGACTTCGAAGCCGTCCATGCCCGGCAACATGATGTCGATCAAGACGACATCGGCGGGGTTCTGGCCGAACGCGAGGAGCGCGTCTTCGCCCGACTCCGCCTCTGCGACGTCGTAGCCTTCGTCTTCGAGGGCAAGGCGAACCGAGGTCCTGATTCGCTCGTCGTCCTCTACGGTCAGAATTCGGCTTCCCACGGTGCACGATGGTGCCAGATTCTCGACCCTCATGGGGGCCAGGACCGGAATCAATCAGGCCTCGTGGCCGCCAGCCGCAGCAACGAGCGAAAAGAATTCTTCGGCGATGGCGGGACTTGCGCCAGCCAACGCGCCGTCGAGTGCGGCTCGGTCGTCGAAGAGCGCGCCGGCTTCGGCGGCGATGAGCGCCCCGGCAGCGGAGTCCCACGGGCTCAGCCCGCGCTCGTAATAGGCATCGACACGGCCACACGCGAGGGCGCACAGATCCACGGCGGCACCACCGAGTCGGCGAATGTCGCGGACCGCCGGGAGGAGTTCGATGAGCACCGTCGCCTGCGCTCGGCGACGGTCGGCGTCGTAGGAGAATCCCGTCGCGACGAGGGCGGTGGAAAGGTCGGCCTTCGGGCTGGCGCTGATCGGCTGGCCGTCGCGCGTCGCTCCTCGACCGAGCGATGCGATGAACCGTTCGTCGCGGACGAGGTCGTGAACGACTCCCACACAGGTGACGCCGTCGACCTCGGCGGCGATCGAGACCGAGCACCCCGGGAGGTCGTAGACGAAGTTGGTGGTGCCGTCGATCGGGTCGATCAGCCAGACAACCCCAGATGAACCGTCGGCTGCGGTGCCCTCTTCGCCGAGGAAGCCGTCGTCGGGGCGGGCGAGAGAGATCGACTCGACGATCGTCGCCTCGGCCCACTGATCGAACTCGGTGACGAGATCGGTTGCGCTCGACTTCGTGGTGACGGCCAGGTCCATCGTGTCGAGCACGCTGCGAAGCCGTGGCACGACGAGGTCCATCGCAGCCTCGGCGGTTGCCAAGAGCTCGTCGTGAGCAGTGGTCATTCTCCGTGGGCGCGCTGGCGGGCTTCCTTTTCGTTCCACTCCGCCATCGCCCGCAACGCAAGCACTGTCACGATCGCCACGCCGACGGCAGTGCCGATCGCGCTGAGCACGCCGACGACGCTCGCCGTTCCGGTGCAGCCGTCGACGCACGACACGTCGGTAACGGCGAATCCGATGAGGCCGCCGCACAGTCCGCCGAGAAGGATCGCAAAGACTGCGAGCACGCGAGCGATGAGCGGTGGTGCCCCTGTTTGGGGCGAATGAGAGGACGATGCAGCCACGTTTCGCAGCCTACCGACGCGAGAAGCGCGTGACCGAGGCGGCGCGGCCTCTAGAGTGCCGAGCGGTGCGTGCCCTGGTTGTTCTTCCGACATTCGACGAGGCGGCGAACATCGAAGAGGTGCTTCGCCGACTTCGTGCTGCCGCGCCCGACGCGAGCGTGCTCGTCGTGGACGACGGTTCGCCTGATGGCACCGCTGATCTCGCAGAGGCGATGTGCGATGAGATCGGCAACGTCGAGGTCATGCGTCGGCCGTCGAAATCCGGGCTCGGGTCGGCCTACCGCGACGGCTTTCGTCATGGGCTTCTCAACGGGTTCGACGTGATGGTCGAGATGGACAGTGATCTCCAGCACGATCCGGCGGCCCTGCCGTCACTGCTGGCCGCGGTCGAGGCCGGTGCCGATCTGGCCATCGGCAGCCGCTACGTGCCCGGTGGCTCGATTCCTGAGTGGTCCTGGTACCGCCGAGCGCTCTCCAAATGGGGCAACCGCTACGCCTCGGCGATTCTCGGCATCGGCGTGAGTGACGCGACGAGCGGGTTCCGGGCCTACGCCTCTCCGGCACTCGCCGAGATCGATTTCCAGACCGTGCGGGCCGATGGCTACGGATTTCAGATCGAGATGGCCCACCGCGTGTTGCAGACTGGCGGACAGGTGAAAGAGGTACCGATCCAGTTCATCGATCGGGCCAGAGGTACCTCGAAGATGTCGAGTCGCATCGTGGTCGAGGCGTTGGTGCTGGTGACCTGGTGGGGTGTGCGCGATCGCATGCTCAGATTTCGCCGCTGAGTGCCGATTTGTGGGGTATGGCCCCGACAACCTCGCTCGTCCCGCCGCGTCGGCTCGGTGCGCTCCTGCGCAACGCTCGACAAGGTGCCGGTCAAGAGCTGCGTGAACTCACAGTCAGCTCGGGTCTCTCCGTAGTCGAACTCGACGACATCGAGCACGGCCGCCGTGATCTCGACGAAGCGACGCTGACTGCGCTCCTCGCTTCCTACGGGGTCGACGATGCCACGTTGGTGCCGGCTCGGTCGCAGCTGGTCATCGATCTCGACGAAGGCCGCATCGCCGTGAATCACGACGGCGTCGAGGTCGACTCGTCCTACGGACCTGATGCGATCCTCACCCGCTACCTGTCGCTCGTGTATCGGCTTCGCGAGCTTCCCGTCGGAAGTTCGCTGCCCCTGCGTGATGTCGACATCGATGTGTTGTCGACGTCGCTTTCCCTGGCATCTCTGGACGTCGAGCATCGGCTCGAGCGCCTCATCGGTTCCACAGAAGATGTCATCGCTGATCAGCGACGAATCCGTCGCCAGCTCGTGCTCCCACTGGTCGGTGTCGTGATCGCGGCGACTGCCGTCGGCACGCTGCTCCTGGTGGCGCACTCAGACGACCCGGCTCCGGCCCCTGACGTGGACACCGCGATCGCCACCGCCGCTATCCAAGAACGACCGGTGCCCACTGATCTGGGCAACGGCGGGGCAGTGGAGCTCAACACCGACAGCTGACGTCGCGCCGCCTGTCCGCGACTGGCATGCTTGAGGCATGCGTCAGTGGAAGGTTGCCGGGGGGCTCATCACGAATCACGATGGCCTCTTGTTGGTTGCCAACCGCCGACGTGATGGACGCATCGACTGGTCTCCTCCCGGCGGCGTCGTCGACGAGGGGGAGACGATGCTCACTGCGCTCACCCGTGAGGTCCAAGAGGAAACGGGAATCGCCGTCGCGGCGTGGTCCCGGTTGTGCTGGACGACCGAGGTGCTGTTCGTGGACCTCGAGATGCATCTCGAGGTGGAGGTTCACCTCGCGGCTGACTTCGGCGGCGCGATCGAGATCGACGATCCCGACGGAATCGTGGTGGAGGCCCACTTCCTCGACAATGCGACGATCGACCGTCACCTCGAGACCAGCCCGCCCTGGATCGCCGACCCGGTTCGAGATTGGATGTCGGGCGCCTGGTCCGAAAGCCGTCACTTCGAATACCGGGCGCTCGGACGAAGCCCGGCTGAGATGACATCGGAGCGCGTGGTCCGATGAGTACCGCGGGTCGTCCCCCCGACGGCACGCTCGGATTCATCCATGTCGACATGGACGCCTTCTTCGCGTCGGTGGAGCTTCGTCGACGCCCGGAATTGAAGGGCCAGCCCGTGGTCGTGGGTGGCACCGGCGACCGAGGCGTTGTCGCCGCAGCGAGCTATGAGGCGCGCGTGTTCGGAATCCACTCGGCGATGCCGTCGACAAGAGCGCGACGGCTTTGCCCCCACGCGGTGTTCCTCCCCGGAGACCATCCGCATTACGGCGAGGTGAGCGGACACGTGATGGCGATCCTGAGCGATGTCACGCCGTTGGTCGAACCGTTGTCGCTCGACGAGGCCTTTCTCGACGTGAGAGGCGCGCTCCACGGTGAGGATCGCGCCCCCGAAATCGCGGCGGAGATCCGTGCCCGAGTGCTCGCGGAACAAGGGCTGACATGCTCGGTGGGCGTCGCGACCAACAAGTTTCTCGCCAAGCTCGCCACCGAACGGGCAAAGCCGAAGGCATCGCCCTCGGGGCCGATCTTCGGGACTGGCGTCCACGCGGTACCCGTCGGCGGCGAGCTCGAGTTTCTCCACCCGATGCAGGTTCGTGAGCTTTGGGGGGTCGGCCCGGCGACCGGTCGGAAACTCTCGAGCCTTGGAATCGAGACGGTGGGCGATCTCGCGGCACAACCCCGTCGCTGGATCGAGGCGAGCATCGGGAAGGCGGCCGGCGCCCATCTCCACGCGCTCGCCAATGGCCGCGACGATCGCCCGGTCATCACTGGACAGGAGCTGAAGTCGATCGGCCACGAAGAGACCTTCGCCCGCGACTTGTGCACCCACGAAGACCTCAGGCCGCACCTGATGCGCATGGCCGACGCCGTCGCGGCCCGTCTGCGGAGCGGCACCGTGCTGGGGCGCACCGTCACGATCAAGGTTCGTTTCTCCGACTTCACGACGATCACGCGATCGAGCACCGTCCCCGAACCGATCGACGGTGCCCGGGCGATCGCGCTCGAAGCCGAGCAGATGCTTCGCAAGCTCGATCCGACCCCTGGCGTCCGCTTGCTCGGCGTCAGCTTGTCGCAGCTTGTCGACGGCTCTGTTCGCCAACTGACACTCGACGAAGTCGCCGGGCCGGCCTGGACCGAGGCCGACTCGGTCATGGACGAAATCAGAGACAAGTTCGGCTCGAGCGCCATCGGCCCGGCCGCCCTCGTCAGCAGGGGCGATGGCCTCCGTCGGTTCGAAGTGGGGCAGCAGCAATGGGGCCCGAGTTCGCCGGCGCCGGATACGGACGACGAATGACGCCTACCGCCCACCAGAAAATCTGTCGCCGTGTCGACCCGCGCGTTGTCCAAGGGTTGTCCCTGTGCGACACTGGATGCCAGAAGCCAGGGCTGGAGGAGTAAGTCGGTGCCGCTTTCCGAGGACGAACAACGCATCCTCACCGAGATCGAAGATCACTTGTATGAGTCCGACCCCGCGCTCGCTCGTGAGGTCGCTCAGACAACGATCTACACCCACGCGTTCCGCAACCTGAAGTGGGCCTTCGCCGGCTTCCTGGTTGGCGCCGTGTTAATGGTCATGCTGCTCGCGACCTCGTTCATCCTGGCCTTCGGTGGGTTCCTGCTGATGCTTGCGAGCCTGCTGTGGTTCGAGAACAACGCCCGCAAGCTCGGCCGCGCCGGTCTCGAGCAGATGACGGAGAACTTCCGCGGTGGCGGTCTCGGCGATGCGCTCGGTGGCGCCGGTTCACGGATGCGCGAGCGCTTTCAGCGCCCCGAAGACATCGACTGAGCGAACGTCTTCGACTCAGCGAAGAGTCAGCGGCGCCGGAGCAGGTGCCAGCAACGTCCGCGGGTCGAGCGCATCCCCGATCAACCGAGACTTGCTGACCTGATCCCGGCAGCTCCGCACGATCGATGCGGCCAGGTCTTGGGCAGTGATCGCGTGGGCCACTGCATCGTCGCCCTCTGAGTAGCGCAGCGCCGTGATGCGGTCCGCCAGTAGTCGAATCGGGCCGAGCTCTCGTCTGCTCATCTCGACGATCGAAGCGAACTCGTGGGGCGTCTGGTGCGGCAACGTGTGCAGATCGAGCAGCCGCAGCGCAGTGAGGGCATCGTCCCATGCGACCTCGCCTCGCCCGATCGGATCGGCGGCCACACGCATGAGGCGCCGCCGGCGTCGCATGAACTGCACCGCCGGCACGAACCCCACAACCGCAGCGGCCCCGGCAGCGAGCGCCAGCGCCAAGAGGACCCCGCGTCCGCCTGATCCGTCATTACCACCCACTCCGACTACCGGCGCAAGGTCTGCGTCGTCGCGGTCGGGGGACAGCGTGGAGGTGGGTGCCGGCGGGAGACCTCCGCCCTCGCCGCCGCCTTCCCCGGGATCAGCCGGAACGGTCGTCGCTGGCGGTTCGGGTTCTTCCCCGGACTCGGGGTCGTCCCAGGGTCCGGTTTGTTGGGGGGTGTCGAGGCCGGTGATGTCGCCGTCGTGGCCGCGGCTGCGGCCGGGTGTGGGGTCGAAGATGACCCAGCCGACGTCGGCGAAGTAGACCTCGGGCCAGGCGTGGGCGTGTTTGCCGGAGACGACGTATTCGTTTCGGGCGGCGTCCCAGTCGCCCCAGGTGAAGCCGACGGCGACGCGGGCGGGGATGCCGAGGGAGCGGGCCATGGCGGCGAAGGTGGAGGCGAACTGTTCGCAGTAGCCGCGGCCGATGAAGAGGAACTCGTTCATGGAGTTGATGTCGTGGCGGAGGGCGACGTCGAGGTCGTAGGTGAACAGTTCGGGATCGAGGAAGAAGGCTTGGAGGGCGCGGACTCGTTCGAAGTCGGTCGTGGCGTCGGCGGTGATCTCGGCGGCGCGGTCGGAGACTTCGGTGGGCCAGCAGCCGGTGTCGAGGGTGGATTCGCCGGCTCCGCAGGGGGCGGGGAGCTGTGTGTGTTCGGCGATGAAGCCGCTGGAGAGGCCGTCGGTGGCGTTGGCGGGGAGGTTGGCGGGGGAGTAGTCGGGGACCTGGGACTCGATGGTGTAGGTGAGGCCAACGGGGATGTCGTCGAGGCCGCGTTCGACGACGAGCGCGCCGGTTGCGACTTCGTATTCGAGGTCGACGCCGCCGGTGTCGACGATGTTGCGGACTTCGTAGGCGGCCGGGAGGTAGATGTTGCCGAGCGCGGCGATCGTGATCTCTTGTCGAATGGTGCGGGTGGACACATTGACGTCGATGGTGGAGCCGACCTCGCCGCGGGCGTCGTCGAAGTTCGAGCTGCGGCGCCAGATGTCGTTCTCGAACTTGGTGAGCGCCATCAAGCGCCAGTAGTCCTGCTGCGACTCAGCGACCTTGACCGAGAACAGTTCGGTGTCGGTCTGATTGACCAGAGAAGCGGCGACCTGCACCAGAGGACTGACGACCGAACGGGTCTGCGGGCCATCGTTGATCTCGGTGATGTCGACGAGAGGCTGCGCGCTCGCTCCGGGCAACTGTGGAGCGATGAGTGCGGCGACGATCACGGTTGCGGCGCCGATGGTCGCACCGGCCTGCAGCGTTGTGCGGACCCCGGAGGCTGCGCCGCTCGCCACCCAGACCTCTTCGCGTACCTGGCGTTCGGCTCGCATTGTGAGCAGCACGGCGAGCAGGCCGCCGGCAAAGAGGAAGCCGTGGGCGACTTGGTTGCGATCCACGCCCAGCAGTGAGGCGAAGACGAAGACGGCCGTCGCCGGAGCGATGGCTTCGAGGGGGGAGCGGAGCCGAAAGGCCGCCCAGTCGGCCAGGAACACGCCGTACCAGATGAGCACCGATGTGGTGATGAGGAAGCCACGGATCGGCGGGACGGGCGCAGCGTCGTCACTGAAGACCTGCCAGGCCTCGCGGAGATCATCGCCCAGGAGGGTGACGGTCTCACCGGTCGGAACGATGAGGGCGGAGGCATCTGGGTAGAACACCGCTGTGGCGAGCACGATGAGCGCCACGCCGCTGATCGGGGTGGCCCATGCCATCGAGAGCTCGGCACGACGACAGACGGCTGCGACCACATGCGAGCCGATGACGAGAATGAGCATCTCCGTGAGGAAACTCGTGTCGGTGAACAGACGCTCGAGCGAGATGGTCACCACGATCGTCAGGGCGACAAGGGAGAGTTCTGCCGCCAGCAAGACGTTGCGACGAAGCGACATCAGCCCACCGCCACGGTGCGGCGATGGTCGAGCGTCCACAGAGCGGCCAACTGGCCGGGTCCGGTGAGGTGGATCCAGTCGCCGGTCGAGTGTCCGCCCTCCGCCGCACCCCACTCGGCTGCATCGCAGGTGATCACGATGCGGGCCCGGAGCCGTTGGGCGAGCGTGTGGCGGGCCGCAGTATCGGCTGCGATCGCAGGATCGGTTGTGACCGCCACGACCGTGCCGGCGTCGGTGGGCACATCCGGGTGGATCGTGGGACTGCCGTGTTCGAGCAGTGCCAGGAATTCCAGAATGTGGTCGAGTTGGGCGTTGCCGTGCACCAGGGGAGTGGATCGTCCGTCGGTGGTCTCGACTCTGGTGGCGTCGCCGGCCGCCAGAACCGAGGCAGTGATCGATGCGGCGACCGACGTGGTGATGTCGAGCGCGTCGGTTGCGTCACCTGGGGGGCGGGTGTCGATGGCGACCGTGAGTCGGCCATGACGCGGCGGGCGGAACTGGCGGACCTGCAGCTCGCCCTGGCGAGCTGATGACGGCCAGTGGATCCGGCGGAGGTCGTCGCCAGGCGCGTAGGGACGGAGCCCGTCGAATTCCTCATCGCTGAGTCCGAGCGACTGCCGGAGTTCTTCGCCGAGCAGCGGGTCGTCGCCGGAAGGCACCCGACGAACCGGGATCTGTTCGATGATCGGATGCACCACCAGACGGACCGTGGAGTCGAGATAGTGGGAGCGGCGGGCGAGCCCCAGCGGGTCGACATCGTCGATGCGGGTCGGGCCGAGTTCGAGGACTCCGCGACGGGTGGTGGGGAGGCGATATGCCCCGTGGGCCGCCTCGCCACCGTCGAGCGAGGCGATCGACAGATGCACACCGCGGGTTCCTGTGACGGCATCGTGCAGACGCAGGAGCGGGGACCTCGCCGTCGAACGGTTGGCTACCTCGAGATCAACGCGGGCCGGGTCGCCGGCCGGCACTCGTGGCGGTGTGAGTTGTTTGGACACCGCGATGCGAGATGGCCGCATGCGCCGTAGGAACACCGCACCACCGACGGCCATCACGGCGGCCACGCCTGGCACCACGAACTCGAGCCCACCAACGACTCGGCCGGCGATGAGCAAGATGATGCCGCCGGTGAGGACTCCCCAGCCGGCGCGGGTGGGCATGTCAGCTGGACTCGGGCCGCGGGACGGGGACGCCGTCGAGAATCTCGGCGACGACATCTGAGGGCTTGACCCCTCGCATGCGGACCTCGGGAGTGACCTGCAGTCGATGCGGCATGACGACGCGGCCGAGCGCCTTCACGTCATCGGGGGTCGCGTAGGTGCGCCCTTGCGACGCAGCTTGGGCTCGGGCAACGCGTTGCAGGGCGAGCACACCGCGAGGCGACAGGCCGAGCGACAACGATCCGTGGCGGCGCGTCGCTTCGGCGAGGTCGAGGAGATAGGAACGCAGGGCCGGTGCGACATAGACGTTCTCGATCGACTCCGACATCTCACGGACTTCTGCGGCAGTGATCACGGGTGTGAGGCGGTCAACCATCTGGGCGGTGCCGCCCTGCGACTCGAGGATTACCTGTTCGGCCTCGCGGGCCGGGTAGCCGATGCTGATGCGCATGAGGAATCGGTCGAGTTGAGCCTCGGGAAGGGCATAGGTGCCTTCGTGCTCGATCGGGTTCTGGGTGGCGATCACCATGAACGGGGAACCGAGCTGGTGGGTCACGCCATCGGACGTCACCTGGCGCTCGGCCATGGCTTCGAGCAGCGCCGACTGGGTCTTCGGTGACGCACGGTTGATTTCGTCGGCGAGAAGAACGTCGGAGAAGATCGGACCAGGCCGGAATTCGAACGTCTCATCGGATCGGTTCCAGACCGACATGCCGGTGACGTCGGTCGGTAGGAGATCGGGGGTGAACTGCACCCGGCCGAACTGACCGTCGACGCTGCGGGCGAGCGCCTTGCCGAGGCTGGTCTTGCCGACGCCGGGCACGTCCTCGACGAGCACGTGGCCATCGCAGACGAGGGCGAGCACCATCAGATGGATGACGTCGCTCTTGCCGCGCACGACTTGTTCGATGTTGTGACGAACCGACGTGAACCGCTCGGCGAAACCCGCACAGGCCCCGTGCGTTGTAGCGCTGTTTCCCCGGACAGAATCGGGGTGTTCTTCAGTCGCTGTCACAAGGCCTCCGGCCGCCGTTCGTACGGCGCAAAGAGTAGGACGGAATTCGAGGTTGTGGACAGCGGGCCACCGCCGCCGCACCGGAACCGCGTATCTTGGCGCCGTGACTGTTGACCGCGAGCTCACCGTCGACCCCGAAACACGGGCGCTCGCCATCGATATCGGGGGCACAAAATTCGAAGTCGCGGTGGTGAACGGCGATGGTCGGATCTTCCAGCGCGCCCGGGTCGACTCGACCGGGGCAACAGATGGCGACGAGCTTTTCGGCCGACTCGGGGCGCTCGTCGACGGCTTGGATCTCGCCGGCCTTGCGGTATGTGGCGTCGGATCCGGCGGCCCGATGCGGCTCGGCGGCGTAGCCGTTTCGCCCCTGAACATTCCTGCCTGGCGAGAGTTTCCGCTCCATGCGAGCGTGGCGGAGATCACGGGCCTCCCGACCTTCGTCGACAACGACGCCAAGGCGCTCGCCCTCGCCGAAGGCTGGAAGGGTGCCGCACGCGGCGTGCGGAACTACATCGGCATGGTGGTGTCGACCGGTGTCGGTGGCGGAATCGTGCTCGATGGTCGGTTGCTCCATGGAGACGAGGGCAACGCCGGCCACATCGGCCACATCGTCGTGGAGCCGGAGGGGACAGCGCTACCGGGACACATCCGCGGTGTGCTTGAAGCCGAGGCCAGCGGCACTGCGATCGCGTATCGAACCGGTGCTCCGGCCGAGCAAGCGGACGAAGCCGAGCGGGTCCGGGCGGGCACGATGGTCGGCCGAGCGGTCGGTTCTGTGGCCAATCTGCTCGATCTTCAACTGGCAGTCGTGGCCGGATCGGTGGCTCTCGGGTTCGGCGACGTGTTCTTCGAATCCGCCCAAGCGGAGATTGATCGGGTCGCGACACTTCAACACTCGCAGGGCACGCTGATTCGTCGGGCCGAGCTCGGACCCGACGGCCCATTGGTCGGGGCGGCCGCGGTCGGGTTCAGCGGGCTCGGTCACGATCTGCTCGGCGGGTCTCGCCGCGAAGGAGGAACCGATGTCTGAACGTGCGGCCCCGGTGGCCGGGGTCATACGGGCCGTACCGGCGGTGCTGCGCGTGCCGTCGTTGTGGCTCACGGCGTTGGTCGAGTTCCGGCGAATGGTTCCTGATCAATGGTGGCGCCGGCGGCCGTTCCTCCCGGTGCCCGATGCCTCCATGCTCGCCTTCCGAGCAACCACCCAATACGGCGATCCGGCCCACGCGCTCGAGCCGGATGACCTGATCTCCTGGCTGCGCTGGTGCAAAGCCGAGAACCAGAGACAGCGAATTCGATAAGTTCTCCGGATGGCCGGGGTTCTCGTTCTCAACGCGACGTTCGAGCCGCTCGCGGTTGTACCGACGAGGCGGGCGATCTGCCTCATGCTCTCCGACAAGGTCGAGCTGCTCCACGGCTCGGGCCGCCGGGTGCGCTCGGAGCGTCTTGCGCTCGACGAGCCGTCGGTGGTTCGGCTCAGTCGCTACGTCCACGTGCCCTATCCGAAGCACCGGTCGCCAAATCGCCGCGGCGTGCTCGCTCGCGACGACCACACCTGTCAGTACTGCGGCGTCTCGGCCGAGACAGTGGATCACGTGGTCCCACGCAGCCGCGGAGGTCGACACGCCTGGGACAACGTGGTCGCCGCGTGTCGGCGCTGCAACGGCGGCAAGCGTGACCGGTTGCTCGGCGAGACGACCATGCGCCTGGCTCGAAGCCCGGGGCCACCGCCACCGAGTACCTGGATCGAGGTCGCTGCGGGCTCGGTGCCCACCATCTGGACGCCGTACCTGACCGCAGATCGTCGGAGCGCGTGAACGAACCCGACGAATGGACATGGGAGCACCGGAGCGGGCCGGCCGGCACGCTTCACGAGCCTTCGCCCCCGAACCTCCCGACGCGCACGGTCCGGCAGATGCGCGTAGAAGCCGCAGCGATCGTGTTGGGGAGCAGCCAGGACGAGGCCGACATCGACCATTCGGAAGCCGAGCGACGCGGGATCGAGGTGGCTCGTCGTCGTAGCGGCGGGGGAGCAGTGCTGTTGGTGCCAGGCGATCACGTGTGGCTCGACGTGTGGCTTCCCGCCGGCGACCCTCTCTGGGACGACGATGTCGGCCGGGCTGCCGATTGGCTCGCATCGGTCTGGATATCGGCGTTGGACGCCGTCGGGGTGCGGTCGCTCGCGGCCCACCGAGGTGCGCTCATCACCACGGAGTGGTCTCGGCACGTGTGCTTTGCCGGCCTGGGCCCGGGTGAGGTGACGGCGAGAGGCCGCAAGCTCGTGGGCATCAGCCAGCGACGAACTCGTGACTGGGCTCGTTTCCAGTGCCTTGTCCATCGACGTTGGGATGCCGACGTTTCCTTCGGTCTCCTCGCCATGCCGGGGGCGGTCGAGGCGTGCGTCGACTGGGCGGATCGTGTGGCCACTGTCGGCGACTCGCCGATCGAGAATGCGATGGCTCTGGCCCTCGCCGAGGCAACGGCCACGGCCTGACTCGGCTTCCCGCGTCTGTGTGATGGGCGCGCTCGGTTGATGCCGATCCGCTGACGTTCGCCGCGTTCCCGCGTCAAGTGGTGAAACGCGCCCCGAATCAGCCGTTGGGCGCAGTTTCGCGCCAATTCGACCACTGAAAGTCACCGAACGTGTGTTCGTTCTCGCATTCCGTGGAGGAAAGACTTGCACGAGGGGTGG